>Ga0114966_10003277_pt1 | contig 14282 bp, 5 predicted proteins | sample M_130207_XF_Meta_FD_87029 | JGI IMG/M metagenome (GOLD analysis project Ga0114966, IMG submission 87029) | Freshwater microbial communities from Lake Montjoie, Canada to study carbon cycling - M_130207_XF_MetaG | ecosystem: Environmental > Aquatic > Freshwater > Lake | place: Lake Montjoie... | reverse complement strand
GCTCGCCGGGGAAGTCGAGCCAACGGGCATAAACACCGTCCTGGGTGGCACCCTTCATCTGCTGGTTGATCTCGGGGGGAGTGACCTGCAGGTAGGTGCGGTAAGCCAAATCACCGTTGCGGGAAATGGTGCAAGTGACACGGCGACCGAAGTCAGCCTGGCCGTTAAAAGTCTGCTCAATGGACTCCATGGCAAAGTTGGTGTGGCGTTTGTAAGAAACCTTCCAGAAAGTAATCTGGGGATTGCCAGTCAAGTAAACGTCTTGGGCGCCATAGGCGACAAGTTGCATTAATCCTCCTCCCATTTTTGTTGTTGTTGGTTATAATATGCCTAAAGAAAAAAAAATCAGGAAAACAAATGAATTAAACTCTATTTTTACATAAATTAATGCATTGTGCATTAATACATATGTTTATGGATATTTGATTGGATTGATGAATTTATGCCTCCAATTTAAGGTTGTTTTTCATAAATTGGGTCAAATATTCGTCGTCTTCGTACATTTTGTATTGGCCATTGTGTTTTTTCACAAACACGTAATTGTTGGACATGGTAGACTGTTTCTTAATATTCCATCCGCCTTCCAGCGCATTGTGTAAAAATGTCAGCAACTGTATTCGCTTAATATTGTTCGGGTCCGTATCCGAGGCGGTTGATAATTTGGTGGATGCATCATTGGATGCATTGGATGATTCGATTGCCAGCACATTAGCTAAATATGCAGTGGTATAAGTGCATCGAGACCCGTCCCTCTGTTTTAAAATATACACATTATTGCGTTTTTTTATGCTCCATTTTTGTTCTAAATGTCTGAAAAAAAAGGACATTTGATTCAATGCGTGGGATGATATAGCGCGCTGCGTCAGGTGTGACTGTGACTGTGACATGCTTTCTGAAACGACCTAAATATTATTATAAAATGATAAATAATATATGATTAACATTACGCTAAATAATATATTAAATATATAAATTTCAATATAGTTATTGTCAGTCATTATCTCGTCGTTTACATTTAATTTATTATCCATCCATCAATACAATACACAATACAATTACAATACACGTCATATGCCTCCCCCTAACAATTCGTTCAAGCACAAAACCAATAAGAAAATTGTGCTGGATGAAAAGAGCATCGTCACCTTAGATAGCAAGCACCGAGAGCATCAAACTAAAATTGCAAAACTAAAATTCGAAACCATTCCCCGTCTGATAAAAGAAAAACGGGCTCTGAAGCAACAGTTGCTCGTAAATCCAATCAATGCGGTTGAACTACGGGAACGGATCTGTGAAATTAAGACAGCAATTCGGGATCACCAGCAAGAGTGCAAAAACTATTATCTAGACAACAATGAAATCATATTCGATTACTTCGAAAACAAACAACAGATATGCAACGGGAACAACAAAACTAAAATCTTGAACGATTTTTTTCGGGTGGCGAGTGTGTCCAAAGAAGACGAGCTAAAGCGCATGAACCAGAGCAATGTGCAACGGTATCTGACGAATCTAGACCCCTCCTACATAGACATCAGCAAGTACGTGTTTCCGACCGACGTGTGCCGCTTTTGCCACGCCGGCGAAATGATTCCAGTAGAGAATGAGGGCATCATGGTGTGTAATAACTGCTCCATCCACGTGAGCTATCTGGTGGAGAATGAGAAGCCGTCGTACAAAGAGCCACCCAAAGAGGCGTGCTTTTATGCGTACAAACGCATCAATCACTTCAAAGAAATTTTGGCGCAGTTCCAGGCCAAGGAGACCACGCAGATTCCACCCGACGTGCTTGAAAACATAAAGCACCAAATTAAAAAGGAGAGAATTGAGCTACACACGCAGCTCACCGACAAGAAGGCAAAGGAAATCCTGAAAAAGCTGGGATACAACAAGTACTACGAGCACATTCCGTTCATCAAGGAGAAGCTGGGCATCAAGCCACCCGTCATGTCACCCGAACTGGAGGAAACGCTGTGCAACCTGTTCATGGAGATTCAGGGACCGTACGCCAAGTTCTGCCCGGAAGACCGCGTCAACTTCCTGAATTATTATTACACGGTGTACAAGTTGTGCGAGTTGCTGGACCAGCGCGAGTTCCTGCCGTATTTTCCCATGCTGAAAGACCGGGAGAAGCGCATTGAACAGGATGAAATCTGGAAGAAAATATGCGAGGATCTGAACTGGGAATTCATTTCTACCATCTGAATCAGAAAACCTACGATTTTCTGAACCTTTCCTTTACAATTGACGTTATAATTGCCATTATCAAAGTATAATATAGAAATTTTCGAAGTGTTAGATCAAGCTTACGTCCATATTCTTTAAATCCCTCATCGGGTATTATAGTGTTTATTTCTCGTATATCTGTTTCAGTTAAATTGTGAGTTAAACTGGGATAAAACCACCATCTTAAATATTTACCTATGACAAAATATCGATGTTCACATTTACTATTTATTATTTTTTCTGCCATTTCTTCTGCTATTTCTTCAACTAATTGTTTCTGTGCTATATCTAACTCATTTTGTTGAGCAACTAAATGTCCTTGTTGAGAAACCCTCATGTCCTCTTATTGGAATGAATAATATCTTTTCCAGATTGGCGAGAATAGCGACTGAACTGGCTGTAAGCGCCGGCACAACTGCGTCGTCGTCGGGTTATCTGACGACGCGTTCGTTTTTTCACACTAGGTTTGGGCATTAATTATGATTCGTTTATAAGTATTATAATTAAAATACACTAAGATAAATATTTATTTGTTAAAACAACGGTGTCACTTACCCTACTATGCATCCATTCGGCATACTCTAGTTTACGTTTCTCCATGTGATAAAATGCAATTCCTTATAATTTGCATTTTATAATTTTAACATTGAGAGAATTTCTCTCTTCTTCCATTTCTTAAATGACATTTTGTGTCTTAAACCTTGAGAACGTTACCGGGGAAGCCGACGAGGTTGGCGCCGATGCCGAAACCAGCACCGCTGCGGGCAGACACGGCAAGAGTGGGCACGTAGGTGTCCAGAATGCTAAAGGTGGCAGCAGCAACGAGGGCAATGAGACCGATCTCGTCCAGGTTCAGCTTACGCTGGGGAATGGCGTAAGCAGCAAGTGCAACCAGCGCACCTTCAACCAAATATTTAATGGCGCGTTTGACCAACTCGCCTAAATCAAAAAAACCGCCGATCATTTTATTTATGATTTATTGATTATATAATTCAATAAGAAAAAAAAAATAATTAAATTGTATGTCGTTGCAATTCGTATTATTATTTGTTTTATTTGTTAATAGTTAATTAATTGTTAATACATTTGTTTGAAAATGGGCTTAAAATCAAAACCGAAATATTAAACACGTTGCATACTAAAACTACATTCAATCAATCATGACCGACGACATTAGAGGAGTTACGCTACAGAAGCAACCCGACGGCACCGTGAATCCTAAATACGTGGACTTGCTGGACGAGGACAAGCCGATTGCGGGCCAAAAGTTCGCATGCCTGTCGTTCATTTCCCCGGAGCACATCATCAAACAGCGCGAGCACTACTTCTTTCAGGCGTTCGTGCGGCACTGGGACATCCACAAATCCACCGAGAAGTTCCTGCAGTTTCTGAATTTCGTGTCGTACAAGTACGGCGTCAAATTTGACAAGCTCACCGAGGACTTCCAGCAATTCAAGGAGACGGAGAAGGAAGTAATCGCAAAGACCGACATTGTGGACGACTACAAGTCGTTTTTGGACTTGCACGAAGAGCGACTTGACGAAGAGTTTGGCGCCAAACACGAGTTTCAGACGTCGGTGCGTGGCCTCAAAGTGCGTGGCGTCTTTCCCTCGCAGAAGGAGGCGGAGTTGCGATGCAAGATGTTGCGCGAGGTGGACCCCAATCATGACGTATTTGTGGGACCCGTGGGCTTGTGGGTGCCGTTCCATCCCGAGGCCTACAAGACCGGACGCGTGGAGTACATGGAGGACACGCTGAACCAGCTGATGAGCGAGAAGAAGAAGAACGAGGAGCAGGCGAAGTCGGAGTTTGACAAGCGCGTGAAGGAGGCCAAGCAGAAGGCGATCGACGAAAACAAGCGGTTGGCGGAGCAGAGTGGCAACAAGCTCACGCAGACGCTGAACGATCAGGGCGAGCTGGTGGGCGTTTCGCAAAGCCAGGGAACCGATTTTGCGGTGGATCCCGAGCCCTCCGACGGGTCGGAGGTTAGCGCAGAGGATGTGCGCAATAAGCTGTTCAATGCGGAGAACGTGGTGTTGCACCCCGATCGATCGGATCACGGTTTGTCATCGCTTACATCCACATCCTCGAAGGCCGATTCATCCGAGTTTGAAGAAGTTGACTAGATGCATAGATCATCGCATAATCATGATGCAACTGATGCAACTGATGCAACTGATGCAACTGATGCAACCGATAATTTAATCGAAACAGATTAAATTATTTAATTTTTATTTTTGATTTTAGATACTTTTAAGCGTCAGCGTTTAAGCATTGGAATCAGGTGGGGCCAAGTAAAATACATTGTAATTCTTGGCAACAACTTCTGCACTCTTCACTATGATGCTGGGCACAAATCCAGAGTTTTGTTGCATGTTAATGTCCAATGTGATTTTGCTAACGGTGTATGCGTTGCCGGAGGCGGTGATTGCGACCGGCGCAGCAGTTCCGTTATTGGCCGAATTTGTTGGCATAGAAATGCATTGAAACTCACGCCTAATCCTTGGATAAGTGAATGGACCCATCGAGGGGGTTTCAGTCGATGGACGTAACCCGCTTACAACCTTCACGTTGCTCGTTTGACACATAATATCAGTCCCCGAAATAGTATTTGTAACGCCTGGAACTCCATTTGCATCCGCACCATTCAGCAATGCAACGAACGCCGAATATTGCCCATTGGGCATAGATGTGTTAGATACTTCAAATGGCGCAATCAATTGAATGTGTGGGTTGTTGTAATCAAATTTAACCTTTTGGCCTAAGAAGTTTAGTACGTCGCCACCAGTTGTCAAAAATTTCGCATAATAAGTGAGAACGATGGTGTTGACGCCATTTGTAAAGGTAACGTTCCAAGTTGGAAAATTACTGATGGACGGCAATGTCGTGGTCGAACTCCATGCGTTGGGGAAATACAATTTTGCCGACAGGTATCGCAAGTCGTAATATTTCAATCCAGCAGCCGGCGTAAAATTCAATTGAGTCGCCTGTGCATTTGCTGGAAAATACCATCCGGGTATGCTTATTAAATTTTGAGGTGGCTTCACCGGCTCATATGCAAAATTCTGCGTGACAACCGAATAATGAGATGCCACGGTTGCAGTGGAGGATGCGGACTGTTTCTCCGGCACTGCGATGCGCACTTCATAGTTGGAATATACATGTTCAGCCGAATATCCGGAATCTACGGGAATAACATTCTTGTTCAAGTAACTCTTGGAATACAAGGCGACGTTGTGCTCGGTAAAATCGTTGCTTCCTGAAACGAAATCTTCCGTCAGAATTATTTTGATCAGGTAAGTGCGCTCTTTTATGGGGACGGCGTCGCTGTTCAACGTGAGTTTGACATCCTTTTTATTCATTTTAAGCACAAAGACAAACTGGTCCCCGCTCAATAATGGCAAACTCATCGGGGTTGCGCCAAGTCGCACCATAGAATTTATGCGGGCGGGATCCATGAGTTTAATGAGGTTGAATAATTTCCTGCAGATGTTTCCTTGTTCGGGGGTAACACTATCGGTTAACCCCCACCATTTATCATTATCATCCGAATTAGGTGGATAGGTGGATTTCACCATTAATGGGTTGGTGTTATTCGTGGTAGTGTATGCGACATTTTTCAACAGTTTTTGGATGTTGTAATATACGCCAACGTTAACCGAATTAGTGCCGGAAACGACGTCGCCATTTGGCATAGACGAAAGTAAACCGGATGATGCAACCAGGTTCTCCTTCATTTCAGGACCGTTCATAAACATGGTAGTCCAGTCGGCCGACCCAAATATCGTTTGGGCGTGGTAGCGCAAAACGTCGTCCTTTACCAGTTGTTCATACACCGCCGCGTTGTAGGCTTCTATGCCTCCTTGCACCACCTGCGCATGCGCAACATTGAAGAAGGGAACGTGTTCGGGAGACACGAAGAACATTTCGCCCAGGTCAACACCACCCGTGTTCAAATAAGAATCGGTGGACACGCTGAAGACCTTTCTTAAGTCGGATGCCTTGACATGCAGGGTTGCTTGCGCATCAGTGAGAGGCACCGCCTGAGTAAGAATGGCTTCTTGAGTGGGAGTCAATGCTGTCACATCCGAATTGAACTCGTTTAGGTAAAACACGATGTTTTTGTTGTTAATCACGATCGTGAGACGGTTAAAGAACACCGCACGCTGACCGGTCCAACCGGTGGTACCACTTTGAATTTGGATGATACCGCTTGGAGTTAATTCTCCGTCTTTCACGCCTAGAGCGGTACAGCCGGTGAAACTGAGGTTCGTGTTATCATCTGAGCCAGCCACGACACTGCCGCCAGCGCCAGACAAAAATGAAAATGCCAACGTAACCTTTGCAAGTTTTGTGCAACCGACAAACATGCCTTTTCCGAATGCGCCGGGCGCAATTAAACCGGATCCCACCGTTACGGATGGCATGTTTGTGCATCCTCTGAATGCAGAGTCACCCAGCCTAGCAACCGTGTTTGGAATGACGACGCCTGCGTAAGAACCGCTGTTTATCAATCCTACGCAATCCTTGAATGCACTTGCACCGATCGACAGCCATGCAGTGTTTGCGGTTTCAGAAACGGTGGTGGAAACGATATCCAACACGGCGATACCGGAGCAACCCTCAAATGCGCTGTTCCCAACGGTTTTCACGCATGCGGGCAGCACAAGCGTCTTCGACAATCCGCTACAAAGTTTGAATGCGCTATCTCCAATTTCGGAAAGTTTTGAAGACAGCAACACGTTGCTGAGAGACGAGCAGTTATAAAATGCCTTTTCACCAATTGCGGTAATGTATGTCTTCGAAAAATCAACAACTCCCTGCAGTTGCATGGGCAGTACATTTGGAGCCGTTGAAACGAGAGTTCCCGCAAATGGTGCACTGGCCGAAGCAAACGAGTATGGTAAAATAGTAAGATAGGATGCATTGTAGGGCAGGGATACCGCTCCAGTTAATCCATAGCATCCAAAAAAGGCGGACGAACCTATGAATTGAATCGAACTCTCATTCGGCCCGTTGCGTAAGAGGTTATTGAAATTCAATGAACCACTCAGACTGGAGCAACCCTGAAATGCGCCGAACCCAATCTTATTGAACCTTTCGGGAAGGTAAGAAGAATCGCCTTTTAACTGCTGGCATAACAATTGGCTACATCGGGCAAATGACTGCACGTTCACTTGAGTGACATTGGCCGGGATTACCAAATTGTTGCTGATGTTGTTGCACCCCAGGAATGCAAAGTGCTCCACGGTGGTGAAGGCGGCATTGGTAGACAGCGTGAGCGAAGTCGCTCCAGTGCAGTTCATGAATGCAGCCCGCCCAACCGAAGCAATCGTGGAACCCAGATTAATGGCGTCCAAATTACTGCAATTTGCAAATGCGCCAGCTTTGACATCCACCGATGAACCGCCACTTGAAAATGTAAGCGATTCAATCGAACTGCAATCGGCAAATGCGTTGATCCCAATAGTCTTAATATCATTGGATAAAACCAAATCTCCGATTAATTTTACACTGGCAATACCAACCTGAGGCTGAAAACATCCGGCTACGGTGTTCGTAACAATTGTGCCCGTTTTAGAAATGGTTCCTGTAAATTTCAAACTACCGGAGGAAATGCTGTACGGGCAGTAGCTGTAAATGCTGAACGTTTTTAAAACCGGATCCGATTTGATAAATATCACATATTCCGCATTATCGCAGAAGAAGGTGTTATTGTTTGTTTGGTTGTTTGTTGCAACTAATCCGGCGGGCTGAACTACGCCATTATTGCCGATACCTTTGTATAAAAACACGGCGGTCTCATTCGGCGATAATTGTACCAATGAATTGTTGAGCAAGTTGGATTGTTCATATCCGTAATAATTGCACCCGCCAATCGATATAGTGTATAATCCATTCGATATTGTTAATTGCGTGTCAGCCGGAGATGCAATTGATTCTATAACATTAATATTATATTCCGCCGCAATGTTTGTATCGTTCAATGCGCTTGCCAAATCCACAATATTGACTACAAGCAAATTGGTAGAATACTGCGCCTCCGTGAGTGATAGCACAGTTGGAGTATTTCCCACAGTAGAGCTGTACGTTCCTATGGGAACCGTCGTCAGGTTAGTAACGCCAGCCACGATAGTTAAACTGTCATTAAATATGCTGTATAATGATAATGCGCCAGATGCGGTAGATAATAACAATGCGTATGGTACCGTGGGGGATGCCACGATGGATGACGTATAAACTTGTCCGAATATAGCAGATTGTAGCGCAGGAAGATGTTCATTGGAAAGGCGACCAATTGCAGAAGATTGATATTTATGCAGGGCGGTTTGGAAATCGATTGCAGCAGGGACCGCACTGCCCATTAGATCCACAATTGCAAAATCAATGATTGCCGTGTACGTATTGTAGAGCGCCGTACCGTATTCAACGTTTGCGGCAGCCAAGGCCACCTTTGTCTCACTTATTTTACTCTGTTTATATGATTCGATGACAGCCAATCTATCTGCGCCAACCGTTGTGCCAACTGCGACATCGCGGTTCTGAACGTACAACTTAAATTGATTGGAAACATCGGAAACAAACCCGGTCAAGTCCTTTCCGACGGGAACAAATGACGTTATATTGGCTAAACAATTGAAAACATTGTCACGAACCACCGATTGTGGCACACCTCCCGTGCTGACAGTATCATTGGATGGAGGATTTGCAGCGAAATACGATGCAATTGCAGCAGTTTGCAAAATACTCTTTTTCGTTAATAGCTCTCCTTTAGCTGCATTATAAGCGGTGGTCGCACTCGAGACAGTGGAAGGATTCTGACCAATCGACGCATTTAAGTAGTTATCCACGCGTTGAGTAAACCAATTATTTTCATATGCAGGCACATCTGCGAAGGTGGGAAGTGCAGCGGAAGCGCCACTCTTTTTCACTAAGACAATATTATATAACTCCAGCAACCGGCGTCTAGCTTGGGCGGAATTTACGTGCTTGTTTGAAATGTTTGATGCACCCACTGCATTTGAATTCGCAATCACTATTTCTTGGTTCAATGCGTCAGATAAATTTTTGGCTAAATTCGCAAGATTTTGTGCGCTGTTCTCAAGCACCGATAATTTGGAAGAGACGGAGGATACCTTGGTAGCAAAATCCGCCACCAAACCATTGAAAACCGTCTTAAAGTTGCCGGAATATTGAGCAGCATAATAATAACCATACACCAGGGCAGAAAGCGCACTAACGGCTTGTTGGTCCAAATCGGTCGCACCCGCATACGCAACAAGGTACGCTGCCTTCGCAGCATCGGATGCAGCACCAACATTCCCTGCATTTGCTCCGGCTGTTTGCATACTGGATTCGTATGCCGCAATTGCCGATTTAACCTGTGCGCGGGTTGGGGCTGGGTGATTATTAAAAAATGCCTGATATGGACCAGTTCCATTTGCGGTATTTGCCGGAACGATTGTACCGGAAATAAAAGATACAATTGCACTATCGGTTGAAGCAATCGCAGTCAATGCACTCCAGTCGTTTCCACCGGTGGTTGTCGCCAACCAAGTTGAAATAAGACGACTTGCCTCATCGGCTAAATTTTTGTTAACTCTTGAAAAAGTGAGGTAACCCAGTTTTGTTTTCACAAGAGACTTCGTGGATTCCCAAGATTTATTATTATTACTTTTTTGATACGATAAATATTGAAACATGTAAGATTGAAGTTGATTCGTTATATGGGTTAAATCGTTGGCAACTGCTGGATTTGCATCATCGTAAATGCTGGTTTGTATAAAGAGGTCAATCTGTTTCAGTGAATCGGACTGAATTGATAGCAACGATTGAAATCCGGAATCTAACGCATTCTTGGCGGATTTGTAACTTGCGCTATAATATGTGTTCAAGTCGTTTAGAGCAGTGTTGTGGGTCGTGTGGGTTCCCGAGATCGATGCAACCTTGGTCTGTAACGATGCTGGCAACAATAGCGCATGAGTCGCATTAGTTGCCAGCAGGTTGAAACCACTCATGGTTGTATTCAAATTGACGTTTGCAGTGGTCAATGAATCAATGACCTGCTGCGAAGAAGAGGTGGCTAACGCATACTCTGAATTCATGAAATTCTGAAACTTATCAAACTTTGCGTCGGTTGCAAGTATGGGAACCAACTCAGTAACTAATGCCGCAGCCAAAATCACCAGAGTGGAAACGACGCCGGTTAAACCGTTCGCATTCAATGATATACCACCTCCATTGGAAACTTGCACAATCGTGTTGTTGAATTTAGAATTATCCGATGATTTGATGTAGTAAGTACCCGATTGGGCAGGCACCGTTGCATTTCCGTTTCCAACATTCAAAACAAAATTCGTATTCCCGGCATCGCTGATCGAATAAGTGCCTGCATTATTTGATGCGGCGGAATTTGCAACGGACACGACAATGGTTGCATCGGTTTCCGGCAGGACAATTTCCAACTGTGCGTCAACGTATAGTATCTTTTTCAAAAAATTTGTGGCACCGGCATTAGTAGAAACCGACGCAACGTAATATGCGCCGATCGGAGCCACCAAATCGTTCAAATATAATTTATTGCTGGTAGTTTGTACGGTGTAACCAGTTGAGGTGGCCAATGGGTCAGTCTCGCTAGCGACAACCGATTCTATAACAGTTATGGGAGCAATGGAAATCACGCCAAGCGAATCCACCGTGATGATTTTCTTAGCGTATTTCGAATTGAGCGCAGTATTAGAGGTGGAACCAGCAATATAGTATTGAACATGGGCGCCGGTGCTCACTAATTTTACGCTGGCTTCCCCGCTGGTGGCACCGAACGACAAGGTGTCAACCTGTGCTGCTCCCGTTCCTGTGGAAGACACCCCGTAAGCATTGGCGGCAGGCGCCACATCGAGGGGTGATGCTAATAAAACAAGGTCAATGCCCGTGCCCGAGGGTCCTGCATTAATGAGCAAATTCTTTCCATTAACAGCAGATCCGGCGGTCAATGCGGAACGCAACATACCGCCATTGGCCAGCAGCAAGTCGTCTACATTTTTTTTCGCAACAGCTGCGTACGTATCGTTACTTGATATGTTCAACGTGGTTGCCCATGCGGCATCTTGGGCAGAAGCCAAATCGAATCCCTTTACCAATCCGGGTATGCAAACGTCGTGCCATTCTTTAACACTTGCATTGGTTGGATCAAGTTGGGTATTACCCCCGCCTGCACCCGAATTATCCCAGATTAAAAATGCAGCAGGGTCGCATCTGGTCAGGGTCAAACTCCTAGAAGTGGCGGAAGAAAGAGGTGCAAACGTAAAGTCAATAAACGACATTATCGCCCTGGATTTGGTAGAGCCTGATGCGGGGTCTCGTGCTCTGAACACCGAATGAATGCTCAATGGCGACGATCCCTGCGCATTGATTGGCGTCCACGCATTGTCCTGAAACACGTTAATGTAAAATGGATTGCCATTAGGAACATCCAATCCAAATATGGTAACCGCATTTTTTATATTGGCTGGAGGAATTCCCAAAAATGTGACGGACGTCAGGAGTGGGCAACCATAAAACGCCCGACTTCCTAGGAGCATCAGATTCTTTCCTAAAACCAGTGCGCCGGACAGCTGGCCACATCCATTGAAGGCATCGTGGTATATGCTGAGTACATTCGTGACATCCAATTTTCCAGCAAGTTTGACGCATCCTTGGAATGCGCCATCCAATATGTATAACACATTGCTGGGAATGACGATGCGCGTCAGTCCCGCACACCCGTTGAAACAATTGGACGAAATCGATGAATACAAGGAGGTTACTGGGAGTTTCACCGATGTGAAACCACTGCATCCCTGAAAGGCAGATGCACCCACTTCCGTTAGCGCCGACCCAGCAGGGGACAAATTCAATGCCCCTGTAAATGCGGCGCATCCTTTAAATGCGTTTGAGCCGATCGATTGCACATTGGACGGAATGTTCAATCCGTCTGGAATATTATTGGCAGATCCCGCAACATAACTTGGCGATCCGGGTAAATATTGCAAACCAATATTGGTTCCGTTATTGGAAGCCAATCCGGTCAAACTGACACACCCTTCAAATGCGCTTGCAGGGATTGTTACGAAATTTGGGTTTTGTGGGAATACAACGGTTCCGTGCAAATTGACGCACCCTTTGAATGCACCAACTCCCAATGATTTCAAACCCAGGGGCAAATAGATATGATCCGTCAATTTGGTGCAATTGCTGAAAGCATAATCGCCGATGGTTTCCACGTGTTGGGCGTTGTTGTATAACACCGATGAAAACGACAGGTTTCCAATAATTGAAGCGCAAGAATAAAACGCATAGGCCTCGATGGTGCGAAGAGCCATCGCATCTTGCAATACAAGACCAGAAATGCCGGACGACCGGAATGCGCTCTCCCCAATTGTTTCCACATTCACGGGAATAGACACTATATCTACCAGGGAACTGCACCCGTTAAACGCCTGTTGGTTTATTTTAACCAAGTTTCGCAAATTTGCGAACGATTTGAGATTGGCGAGAGAAGAGCAATTTTTGAATGTGTTATTGCCGAGTTGGAATCGGGATGAAAAATACGACTGAGCCAGCGTCTGCAACGCAGCTATTTTAGCATTCAACACGGCAACCTGCGAATTGAACCTGGTCTGAAACCCGAGAAATGCGTCGTTAGTTGGTTTTTGGACTGCGTTGGTTGCATCAGATGCAGCCAGCACGTCCGCAATGAATTTGGAAACCGAATTGGTGGCGCCAGTTAAATAGGGAACGTACGCCCCGTTATATTTTACGTTGAGAGCATTCAGGGCTGTTATAACCGCATTGGGATTGCTGGTTGATGCGGCAGATAATTCGTTCACAATGGATTGCGAGACGGCGGGGAATGCAATGGCAGGATTTGGCTGAGTGATAACCAATGGCGTTGCATTGATTTGTGAAATCAAACTCGCCATTCCGGAATTCGCAATAATGGCATCGCTGGCAGCCGATGAATATGCGTTCCATGCAGCTATGCCAGCATTGGCCTGGTTCGTAAAATCAACCGTTTTCAACGTATTTAATTTCTGAAATCCGCCATAAATACTGTCATTGTCCAAGTTGTTTATCAGCGCACGAATCGTTATTTTAAACGATGTAGCAGACGACACAATGGTGCCAATTCTCGTTTGGGAGTTAATGTCGTACATCGAAGCATTCATATTCAGTAATGAACTTAAAGAATTTGCGCCAGCGAGGTAACCCTGCACATATGCGTTGGATGCAGCGGAAATCACTAACTTTCCATCGGATGAAATTGAGTACGACCCATTGCACACCAACGTCGGAGCCACCACGGTGAGAGACAACCCTTCGGATTTAACCAATGCAAACAGCGGTGTGGCTGCAGAGTTGTTATTTGCATAATACGGCGCATGATAATAATTATCAATTACAAAATAAGTGTCCGTCTTGCGAGTGCCGTTGATCAAAACGGATGACGCCACCCCAATCACATTGAGGTCATCGTTCGAATTCGCAATTTTGTTAGGAACCGGGAGCAACTGATTGGATGCATATCTCGCATTGTAACCCGTGACAACGCATTCGGTTGCCGAGACGCGGACATAATTTAAACTATTGCCGACAAATTGAGACAACCGGTTTAAATTACCGATTACAATGTAAGTGCCGTATTCCACCGCAATAGGGGGCAAAGATCCAACCATAAGTGCACTCACTAATGCATCGATCTGGGCTTGCGTTACGGGTGAAGCGGTCAAATAGTTTATGGCAACCTTAATCGCAACGGTTACAGTGGGAGAAATTACCATCATCCGGTTCAGGGTGCCCTCTGATGGAACCGTACTAAATGACACCGTGGTTGTTACTTCTTGGCCGGTTGCGGCAGCGATGCCGGTTGGAGGTATCACCATTGCGTTTTGGCCATAATTCACGGTGGAAGATGCCGGCATGTGTATGAGTAACGGTGCAACCGCATTTCTGGTCAAATCCAACGAATCGGTATCCAGCGTAGTTGTCACTTCGGTTAAATTCAGAGTGTCTAATGT
>Ga0114966_10003275_pt1 | contig 14284 bp, 8 predicted proteins | sample M_130207_XF_Meta_FD_87029 | JGI IMG/M metagenome (GOLD analysis project Ga0114966, IMG submission 87029) | Freshwater microbial communities from Lake Montjoie, Canada to study carbon cycling - M_130207_XF_MetaG | ecosystem: Environmental > Aquatic > Freshwater > Lake | place: Lake Montjoie... | reverse complement strand
GTTCCACAATCTGTTATTAACGGATTATCCTAAAGATAAAATCGAGTGGATTGTAATTGAAGATAATGATAAAATGCCGCATATGGTAGGCGAGAGCATCATGAGTTTTCAAGTTCAAGTACCTGAAATTAAGATGAAATATATTCCAATTGAGGGGCGAATGACCATTGGTGAGAAACGCAATCTAGGCGTTGAAAATGCGTCAAATGATATTATTCTTTTTATGGACGATGATGACCATTACCCTGAAACGTCTTTTCGCCGCCGTGTCGCATGGCTTACCAAAGGGGTTAAACGCGGCACAGCGGGACAGGCTAATATTGCCTGCTGTACCACACTCGCTCTATATGATTTGAAACGCGGTATTAGTGCGGTAAATGTCCCTCCATATGATATTCCATTCGCACAACGCATATCAGAAGCTACTCTAACTTTTAGGAAGTCTGCGTGGCTTGAAAGAAAGTTTTCGAATGTTTCTTTGGCAGAGGGGGAGGACTGGATTTCTGGTAGAGAAGATCAAGTAATTGAGATTCCGCCTCAACAGATTATTGTAGCATTCTCTCATGGGGCAAATCAGTCTACACGACGCATTCCTCCAACCGATACCAAACCATCATGTTTTTGGCATTTCCCTCAGGAATATCTTGTCTTCATTCATGGACTTGTAGGGGTTGAAGTTATAACAAAATCTAAATAGAATTATGGTTATGTATGGAGTACTTTTCTTCTTATAGCCCTTGTATTATGCCTCTTAATATTTTGTCCTCCTTTAATTACTGGTTGTACTTGTGATTCTGTCGCTGGTACTGGTTGTGCTACTTGTACTGGTTGTGCTACTTGTACTTGTGATCTCATTGTGGACATAGCCCGTTCTTGTCCCTCTTTTACCATTAATGTAGCAAACTTGTCACATTTACCCATACCACACGTGTCTTGTATCATTTCTTCACTAACAGGTATTCTAAGAATTTCTAAAACAACTTTTATAATAGTTGAATTATTTACTGCACTAACTAATTCTCTAAACTCGCATGAACAAATATATACCTTATCTGCTATAACTGCCTGAATGTTATTCAAATCATTCCAACTTGGTGATAAATAATCTGGTCTACTTGGTAAATTAACTTTTCCCAATGTTATATCAATTTGGGCCTTTCGCTCTGCTATTTTCTTTAAACTCTCTATCAATGGTTCACGAATAATAGCTGGGGTGGTAACCTGAAAAATAGATAATAATAGACCAACAAGAAATGATTTTACTATATCTAATGGATTAAATATATCACTTATCTGAATATCAGGTGACAGTGTTCTAATTACCGTTAAAAAAACCTTTACTAATTGACCCGCTAACATTGGTGACATACCAAAAAACCCAATACTTGTAAGTATTGATTTTTTCCAATCTCCTCTTAAAAGTTCTAGAAGTGCTACTAAAATAGATAATATCTTTCTTCCTTTATTTGAGCCAGATGATCCTAGAGCTAGGCGTGTTATGTCTAAAATTAAATAAATTGTAGTAATAATTGTTCTAAGTGGTATTTTTATTCTGGACAATACTGATAATACAGGAGTAATAGGTGTAAAAGGAGGAGGTATTATAATAGGTTGAGGGATAGGTAGTCCAATATCTGGTTCTACATCATGATCCATTTCAAGCTTTAAAATACCATATCTACTGGCATAATTATTTACACGAGAATCAATCTTATTAATACGTTCCATTATTTTGCTATAAATATCACCCATACCTGACATGCTGCTTTTTATGGATGTTAAAAATGGTTGTTCTTTTGTGCCTGGTGACTGAACAGGTACTGCCGTTGACGGGTATTGTGTTGGCATTGCCATTGGTACTGCCGTTGGTACTGCCATTGATGGGTATTGTGTTGGCATTGCCATTGGTACTGCCGTTGACGGGTATTGTGTTGGCATTGCCATTGGTGGGTATTGTGTTGGTACTGCCATTGATGGGTATTGTGTTGGCATTGCCATTGGTACTGCCGTTGACGGGTATTGTGTTGGCATTGCCGTTGATGGGTATTGTGTTGGCATTGCCATTGGTACCGCCATTGACGGGTATTGTGTTGGCATTGCCATTGGTACCGCCGTTGACGGGTATTGTGACTGAACTGGTAGCGTTGTGCCCCCAACCATTTCATCGTCATTTTTGTCACTACTAAAAAAATTAATTATATATTCTATATATGGTTTAAATACATCAGTAAATTTTGTTTGCTCTTCAGGAGTTAATAATGGTTTCTCATTTTCATCTAATACCTGAGCCGCCCAATTATCCCCTTTAGTTATTAAAATAGCATTTATTATTCTTAAAAATCCATCTACCGATTTATATAATTTATCTGGCATTTGTTCATTTAAAAGAGCATTATTAATATGCTCTCTGAGTTCCTCAAAATTATATCTTTGTGAACCTGATAAGCTCATCCTACTTTACTTTTCTTTTTATTTACTTGCCAAATACTCGTATGCCAAAGGTTTCATACCACCTTTGGTATGAAACTAATATTATAACCGGATATTAACTAAAAATATTTAATTTTATATGTTATTTTAGCCTATTAAATAGTCTAAAATTATATATTCTAATAACTTTTAGAAGCCTCTTGACTCTAAGATCCACATGATACACATCCCTCTTCTTCTGCTACACTCTTTCGATGAACACGATCATACTCCGATTTCTCAGCCGCCTTCTGAAGTTCGGGATCTACTGTAAACTTTTGCGCCATAACTGGTGCGCGTGTGCGCAAATAGTACAGTCCCGTTTTAAGGCCCTGCTTCCAGCTATAAAAGTGCATTGACGTTAGCTTAGCATAAGTTGGATCCGCCACAAATAAATTCATACTCTGACTCTGACAAATAAATGCCCCCCTTGCTACTGCCATATCAATAAGAACCTTCTGCTTAATCTCCCATGAAGTCTTATAAAGTGCCTGAATAGAATCTGGAATCAGATCAATTCCTTGAACGGACCCATTTCTTACAATAATCTGCTGTTTCATTATTTCATTCCATAATCCCAGCTTCTCCAAATCCCTCATCAAATATTTATTAATAACTACAAACTCACCTGCGAGTGTTCGACGCGTATAAATATTACTCGTAAATGCCTCAAAACATTCATTAAATCCAAGAATTTGCGATGTAGATGCTGTCGGCATCGGCGCAATTAGAAGCGAATTGCGTACACCATGCTTTGCCACCTTCTCCTTTAGTAGAGCCCAATCAAGCGTTCCATCCTTTTCAGTTAGCGGCTTAACCGACCACAAATCATATTGGAACTGACCCTTTGAAATTGGACTACCCTCATACGTTGAATACGTACCCTCTTTCTCGGCAATTTCACATGATGCCTCCACCGCTGCATAATACATATGCTCAAAGATACGCTGATTCAGATCGGCGGCTTTTTCAGATTCCCATGATAGACGCATCATTGCGAAGACATCTGCCAAGCCTTGTACTCCTAGACCTACTGGACGATGACGCATATTCGAATTCTTTGTCTCAGGCGTCGGATAGAAGTTAATGTCGATAACTCTATTCAGATTTCTAATTGCCACCTTTACAACCTCCTTTAGTTTGTCATAATCAAAGGAGCGTTTTTTGGCATCTACATACATCGGTAGGCCAATTGATGCGAGATTACAGACAGCGGTCTCCGTCGGCGAAGAGTATTCTAAAATTTCTGTACAAAGATTTGAACTCTTAATTGTTCCAAGATTCTTTTGATTTGATTTCTTATTTGCTGAGTCCTTATATAAGAGATATGGTGTACCTGTCTCAATCTGAGAGTCAAGTACTTTAAACCAGAGCTTCTGTGCGTCAATCTGTTTACGACCACGGCCCTCCGCTTCATACTTGAGATACAGTGCCCTAAATTCATCGCCATACACGTCTGATAGGCCTGGGGCTTCAGATGGGCAGAATAAAGTCCATGATGTATTCTTCTCTACACGCTCCATGAATAAATCTGGAATCCATAGTGCGTAGAATAGGTCGCGACAACGCTCCTCTTCAGAACCCGTATTTTTCTTTAACATGAGGAAGTCCTCAACATCCGCATGCCACGGCTCTAAATAGATTGCGAAGGAGCCATTTCTCTTGCCGCCACCATTATGTGCGATACCAAGATGCGCCACTGTATAATCATGAGGACCATCAATTTCAAAATCATAGACTTTACCTGAATATTCAGTTGGAGTAATGGCAGTAATTTTCACATATACATTATTAGGAAATACTGTAAAATCTCCTACAGATAATGTTTTAACTTCATTGTAATCCGTTTCTTTAAGCCCCGCCTTAATTTGCGATATAACTGTGGCAAGTGGCGCATTTTCAGATTTTACTGATAAGATTGGATGTTCTTCAGTAACACATACTGCTACATCACTTCCTTCAATCTTAATTTTATACATTCTTCCAGAGTATTCATGAATAACTTGTTTTAGAACTGTGTAAAATTTATTTTCGCTTGTTAGTACCTTTTCGCCAGGCAAAATTTCTGAAATAGGTGTTGCCCCACTTTCAGTATATACTAGTGTATCAGGAGTGAAACATTGATCAACATAGCGCGCAGTATCGTTAAAGTTCCTTAGCATAGGTACGATTCCATTCGAAGTCCCGTTTGTTCCTCGAATCAACGAACCTTTTGCGCGAATATCGTGAATATGGAGCCCGATACCACCTGCGTATTTGGAAATTTGCGCACAGTCCTTCAAAGTATCATATATCCCAATGATTGAGTCACTTTTCATACTTATCAAGAAACAAGAACTGAGTTGTTGCCTCGGCGTGCCTGCATTGAAGTTCGTTGGGGTGGCGTGAATGAAGAATTTCTGACTTAGAAGATCATATGTCTCAAATGCCCTATCAATATCCACGGAGCCCCAGAGTGCTAGGGCAACGCGCATAAATAGATGTTGGGGGCGTTCAACCGTTTTTCCTTTAATATCGCGCAGCAAATACTGTAGCTTTTCTAGTGTTTTAAAGCCAAAGTAATCGAAATTATAGTCGCGTGTATAGTCGATTTTGGTATCAATTTGATTACCATACTTTTCACAAATATCAATTAGTTCGTCTGATACGTTGCTTGTTTTTTCACCTGTTTTTTCAATGATTTGATTGGTAAGAGATTTGACAACATCGGTAAATTTATCCGACGTATTACGATGATGATTTGAAATGGCCATCCTGGAGGCTAGAGTGCCATAATCTAGATTTGTTGTCATTAGTGAAATGGACAGTTGTGCGGCAAGCTCATCCAATTCAGATGTTTTAACACCGTCATAAATTCTAAGTAGAGTTCTCTGTGCGATAAGAGTTGGATTAACTTCTAACCCATCTGCCACAATACGAATTCTATTCAAAACTTTATCAAATGACACATCTTCCTTGGAGCCGTTGCGCTTAATAACCTGCATACTAATGGTTGACATCTTTCCGGAATTATATAGAATACGCACCCTGTCAATTTTTATTAATAAAACAAATATAGAGGGAAAATGAAAGGTGTTATATTTGGATTATTTTTGCTTGTATTAACAATCACATTCCTTAAAACAATATCCATGAAAGAAACAAATTTCATTAATTACGTAGCACCGTTTGCCCCTAAATCACATAAAAATTGGTGGCTCAGAGGTCCTGCGTCAGAACGCTTTGGATATCCCAGTTACTCTTATTGGGATAATTATGAGAAGGAGAATTTTGAGAATTTAAATGATAAACCTGCTACGTATATGGCTGATTCTGATGATTCATCCCTTTTAGCAAAAAAGGTTGAATCGGAGACACCTGTAATGGAATATGCCCCCGATACACCTGGCCCTGCTGATCTTTATAATAATCAACCCTATCATCTACTCGCCGATGAAATGGGTCAGCCTCGTGATAAGGAATCTCTCTCATGCGTAAATAGTCGTTCGTGTTATGCGACGGATTTCCAGAGAATGGTCGATAAAACGGGTAATTTCCGTCAAATGACAAATAATTACAAACGTAGTTATCCTGATAGTTGCTCCGCACCATACCAGGAATTAGTGCTCAATTTCTATAAAACGGACACGATGCCGATTCCTCAGAATAATACAGGGGGTAGTGTAAGCGAAGCAGCCTAGTGTAAGCGAAGGCCTAAGAACATAATTCCTTACCATTCTCATCTAATTTGAATACAATCATACACTGTTCCACTTTTTGCTTTTTAGCAGGTCTTGTTGATTCTGGTACAACAAACTCACCACGTCTTGCTTTCTCTACATCCTCCCAAAATAAATCAATCATTGGTTTAATTGAGGTCCACCATTCTTCACTGCGAGTGACAAGTTGTTCATGCCAATGATTTAATCTCCATGGAGTTATTTCGACTATTTTCTCGTCCTCCTTAATTTCAGGAGTCCAATCCACAAGTGCGTTTACAGGGCTATAAATATAATAGAACTCTTGATTCTGTGTAGCATCTGATATTTCAGGATACCGAATAACCGCGATATAACCATTATAAAGATTAGGACCAATCCTTTCAGGCGTTTTATTATACTTTGATGAAAATACGGCCTCAACGTAATCACATACATTTAATCTCGTTACATGAAGCTGCATCTGCATTTGCGAGTAATAATCCTTTGGAATAGTCCCATCTATCTCACGCGTTACTGGACACTTAACCTCCACTAAACGCCCCGTCCTTTCAGATTTAGGACAATCATATATTAAACCATCAGGAGAAGCAGAACACTTATTATAAGTAGGATGAATAAGCCGTCCTAATTCCTTAAGTGTTGTACCATATTTGTGATGGTAGATTTGTTTAACAACTGGTTCAAACCGAATACCCCAATCAAATGCGGTCATTGAATCTGAATGGGTAGCCAAATGTTGATTACGAGTTGGTCGAGGAACGGTTTTAGATACTACAAGTTGTGCCCTTGTACGAGCCGACGCAAATAGACTACCAAGCTCACTAGCTGAAAGAATACTGTTCATTTGCTTATACCATTCGGGTGTCCTCTGTTCAATTTGTTTGCGGTTAATTAATTCATCAAGTACTTCTTTTGAAGGAATATCTTTAGATACTTGAAGTTTCTTTTGAGCAATTTGTAGAATATATTGTTCTTTATACATCTCAATAATGCGGTCTACATATTCCTGTTCGCTATCCGTAAATTCAAATGAATATGCCATGGCGGCTACGTCGGTGATCCATTGTTCAATTTGTACATTATCATCAGGCTCTGATAGCCAAGCTTTAAATAGCTCTATCAAAGACTTTAATTTTTCTTGGAAGGTCATATTAATAATACATGATCTTATATTTAAGACACCTCAATTTTTGTTTCAGAAGGTGTTATTTCAGGATGTGTCGAAATTGAAGGAATTTCCTCCTTCTTTTTCTTTCGGGTAGTGGCTTTATCACCATTAGGTTTCTTAACACTAAAGCCCCATTTCAGAACACCTTCTAGATTTCGTTTAATTTCAAGACCACGGATCGTAGTAATACGATGCTTCTCCTGATCATAATTTACAATCTTCAAAGTATTTAGAAGCTTTTTATCCAAAGCTTTTTGAATAAATAAGAAGAACCCTTCTTTTTCTGCTTGTGTCATTTCATATTGAGGGGCAATATCCTCAATAAAAATACGAAAACGATTTAATCTTAAACCGCGCTCCAAACGATGCCATGGCCTACTATATGCCTCTCTCGCACTATCTTCTAAAAGATTTTTGAATGTGTCCGTGGGCTCTAACGCCTTTTCAGAAATATCTAAATCTGCGGCAGTTTTTCTATATGTCTTATGTCGTGACATATCCATTCCTATATATATAACGTAACTCTCTTTTAGACTGGTCTTAGATTAGTCTAATAATTGTATCTATTAAATCCCTTAAAATATATTTACCTAATTTTTCATTGTTGGGTATCTCTAACCAGCATAATTTATTATTTGTAAAATAATAAAATGTTCTCCAACAAAAAGTATTTGAATCATTTAATTCACATTCATTCCAATTATACATTTCTGAAATATTTGTTTTGGTTGTATCCACTTCATACAACTGGAGGTTACTGTCATACTTTATAGAAGCCCCTTTGCGATAAATATCATTTGGATTAAGAATATCATTGTCAATGTGTAGAGAATTATCCTCTTCCCATATTGTATTTCCACCAATTGTTAAAACTTTAATAACATTTACTTGAAAACTGTTATTAGTATTATTACTAATAACACTGTGAATAAATGGTAGAATTAACATCTTAAGATAATATTAAGTAGGTACTTTAAATGGCTCAACCTGTGTTTCCAGATAAACATACCATTTCCGCATATAATGCCTTTCCTGTACCTGAATTCATGCCGAGAAGTCGCCGTGAAATTGACACTGTTGATGCCATTAATGCTCGTCAGTTTGAACACTGGCAAACAGATGGTAAATATGGTGTCTATAATCGCCCGGATATGAACAAACAGGCCGCATTTTATGATATGATGCCGAATAGCAGTCGCATGAATGACAAAAGCTACCGCGCTCAACCTCGATATGATGCGGCGGGGGACAAAGGGGTTCAGAATTCTTACTTTGATAAATATGATACCACGTTTGATTCCAGAAATATGGCACGCGAGCTCAAAGCAAGCGTTTATGAAGATAAAAACACGGGGTACTTAAAGGAATCTTCGAAGTTGTTAGAGCGGAATTTTGACAATCGTTGGGTAAATCCCGAGGTAGTTAAACAACAGGCCGAGGCGGCGGAACAGCTTCGACCGAAAATGGATGATATACGTCTATTCTATAAAAATATTCCGATTGCGGATGACTCTAAAAAACTAAATTTCAATTTCAATTGCTAGTTAAAATCTAACTCAATTGGCGTAGTATAGACTTGAAGCTTTGTCAAAGAAGATGGTTGCTGCTTTGTGCGACGACGACGCGTTGTTCTTGTTGTTACCGTTGCTATTGGTTTTTTTAAGTCTTGTATGGACTCTAAAGGTGTATCCGTATTTACATCATCAACTGATTCTAAACTTACTTTCGAATCAGTCGATGAAGCCGTTGTATTATTTTTATCACGCTTCAATGTTTGAGTTGTTTCCTTTAGATACGCGTTATATCCTGTGCGGATTTCTTCCTCATGGGCCTCAATATACTCTAAAATATTTGTTTCAAGCGCCCAACGGAAAAAGTTCAATTTACCGATTGTAGTCATAAATTGATCATGACCTGGAATCTTAAACATAATACGCTCCCTGCGGCAATTTGGATCAAAATACTGCTTTGAATATGCCTTTAGTTGGCCTTTATAACTCAAATATACTAGGAAATCCTGGCCGTTTAGCTGATAACGGACGAAGTTTTTGCGGCTATATTTTGTTACAAACCAGTCTATGATTCTAAGACTTAGCGGCGCTTCTCCATTTAGATATGTTAGTACTTTATTAATTTCCGGATGACTCAAATAAAATCTTTGAAGACTTGAAATTACTAATTCGGGCTTACACTCAATCTTTCTTTTTCTCGTTTGAGGATCGGATGTGTATGCTTCCATATCTGAATTCTACATAATAGTTTTTTCTTAGGTTCGTTTATCGGTCGATATTTTAAACAAAAGTTATTTATAGAATGGCTATGGCAGGTTATAATCCTAATATGTCCTTATTGCCTGCGGCAGGCGGACCAATTCAGGCAATGAGTGGCGGGTCTATGAGCGGTGGTTCAATGAATGGTGGTTATCAGTTTGCTCCCCCCGCAGGATACAATGTTTCTGCTTCTGTGCTTCCATCAACAGGTGGTACAATTCCAGCATTTAGTGGCGGGTTTTATAATCAAAATATGAGTGGTGGGGATGACCCTGTTACTATAATTCCTGCTGCTCCTGCTGCTGCTCCTGCTGCTCTTAAAAGACAGCCAAGAGTTAAACAAAGATTAGGTCAAATAGCAAATTCTGCTGTAACTCCTACTGTAACTCCTATTGTAACTCCTACTACTAAATCAGCCAATCCTAAACAGACTGATAAAAAAGATTTAATCCTATTTGATACACCTATTACACTTGAAAATCCTAGCGCAAGAAAGGATGATACTCTTACCAAGAATCAAAAGAAGGCACTTGAACTGTTAGGTCTAGATGGAGATGGTTTATCAGTAAAAGATAAGTTTAACGTAATACAGGCATTATATGATGGTCAATGTGATACAGATAAACCTATAATTTTTTTAGAGAAATGCGAGCCTATTCGTAAAATAGTCCAAAGTCTTGCTCTAAATCTTTTGGAAAAACTAGAAACTACAAAATCTTTTAAAACAGATGACAAACCTGTTGTTGAATATATAAAAACAGAAAGTGGAGAAATGAAAGTATGTTTAACTTTTAAACCAGATCAAATGGCCCTTTTAAGTAAAGTTAATACTAGTAATAAAGTTAATAATAAGTCTGGAACTCCTGTTACTGGTACTCCTACTCCTGCTGCTTCTGGTACTACTGATGCTTCTGGTACTACTGCTGCTACACCTGCTGCTACTGGTACTACTCCTGCTGCTTCTGGTACTACTCCTGCTGCTTCTGGTACTACTGGTACTACTCCTGCTGCTTCTGGTACTACTGGTACTACTGGTACTACTCCTGGTGCTTCTGGTACTACTCCTGGTGCTTCTGGTACTACTGGTACTACTGGTGCTAATGATAAGAATTCACTTGCGGCAGCTGAGAGTGCTGCAGCTACTGCAGCACAACAGGATAATACAATAAATTATAGTGCTCCTGCTGTTATTACTGATAATTCCGATTTAATAACAACTTTAGGAATTGAGAATCCTAACATGTGGTGCTACGCAACTTCAAGTATTCAACTCTTATTTTCCATTCCACAATTAAGAGAGGCAATATTAAAGTATGTATGCGATACTAATTTTAAATTGCCTAACACAATAGAGGATATTGATAAACTACCAGAAGATACATTTAATAATAGTAGAATATTGTGCGCTCTAAAAACTGCATTCGAAGAACTTAATAAATCTACAACACAATTCGCTGAAAAAAACTGGGAAAATGATTTTAAAAATAAAAATAAAAATAAAAATATTGATAATAACTCAGTAGCATACTTAATGAAAGGATTTCTATATAAACAATTATCAACAAATAATAGTAATACACAATTACCAACAAATAATCCTCCCATTAATAAGAATCAACAAGATGTAGATGAATTTATTAAATATTTACTAGAAGTGGTAGATAAAAATGATACACTTAAGTCAACACTTAATATAATAAGATGGCGGCGGGAAACTACGTATAACTGTGAGAATCCAAATTATAAAAAGCCAGTCAAGATTGAAAAGGAGAATGAGTTATTTGTACAATTAATTCTTGAAGAATTTATGAATGAAAAAAATACATCTTATACAAATAAGATTACAAAAGCAAAGACAGATGGAGTCTCACTTCAAGATTTAATAAATTATTTTTCTAAGCCTACTAATTTAGATGATGATAATCAAATATTGGGATGTGGACCTGATGGTACAAAGGGCCTTGGTACAAAAGCTGATATTATTCAACCTAATGCTGCAAATGAATTCCTTATTTTTCAAATTAATAAAGGTTCTAGTCCACATAACGCATCTAAAATCTCTAATGAATATTCTATTAATGCTGAATCAACTGTTACTATAGATAAAGATGATAAACTTAAATATAATATTTATGGTGCGATTTTATATGGCGGATCAGGAGCATCTGGTCACTATATGTTTGAACGCTTATACTATTCACCAGATACAACTGGATTTGCTGGCGCTATGGATACACTCCCATATATTATGTATAATAGCGGAAATGTAACACCTAATGATAATCAGTCATTTACAATTGATAAAAATGCGTACTATATTATTTATAAAAAAGCTAGTACTGCTGCTACTATTACTACTGCTATATTACCAACTGGTAATTTAACTAGTATTAATAGTATAATTGGAAAAGTAAATACTATACGTAATACTATAATACCATTAATATCAAAATTAAAAAGTAATATAACCCCTTCTGTGAATAAGGCTACTCTAAAAAGCCGCATAACTGCGTTAAATAATGAATTGGAAAAATTGGAAAAATTAGCTGGAAAATTACCAGAGGATCAACAAAATAAAATTAAAGAGCAAATAGATGCTGCTAAAAAATTATTACAAGAAGTAAATAGCCCTACAAGTACAATATCTAGTATAAATGCGGGAGTCTCGGCTGAAGCTGCTGCTGCGGCGGCTGTTGCTATTGCTATTGCTGAAAGTGTTAATGAGGACAGTATGAGAAGAGCTAATGCTACTGTTGTTCCTACTCCTGCTGCTCCTGCTACTCCTGCTGTTAGTCCTGATGCTCCTGCTGTTACTGATCCTACTCCTGCTATTACTGATCCTAGTCCTGCTGCTAGTCCTGATGCTCCTGCTGTTATTGCTGCTCCTGCTGTTACTGATCCTAGTCCTGCTGCTAGTCCTGATGCTCCTGCTGTTATTGCTGCTCCTGCTGTAACTCCTGTTGCTCCTGTAGCTCCTGCTTTAGTTGCTGCTTCTAATCTTAATGCACTAGCAGCTGCCGCGGCAGCCGCAATGGGATCTAGAAATCAATTAACAACTACAGAAGAAGGTAAAGTTGAAGAAAAAAGCACTAATAGTCTAATTGCAACTATTGCGGCGGCTGCTGTAGCAGTAAAACATATTAATGAACAGATTGCTAAGATGCCCGTATCAGAAGAAGGAGAAGGAGAAGAAGAAGGAGAAGAAGAAGGAGAAGGAGAAGAAGAAGGAGAAGAAGAAGGAGAAGGAGAAGAAGAAGGAGAAGGAGAAGAAGAAGGAGAAGGAGAAGAAGGAGAACAAGAAGGAGAAGAAGAACCAGTAGAACCAGTAGCACCAGTAGCACCAGTAGAAGAACCAGTAGCACCAGTAGCACCAGGACAAGAACCATTACCAGCAGAAGAAGAAGCAGACAAAAATAATTTAATGAAGATTGCTGTGGCGGCAGCAGCGGCAGCCACACAATTAACAAAATCTATGAATAAAAATAATGGTAAAAATCTTAGATCCGATACCTCTATGGTTAATAAACAATTAGCTATAACAACCGCAAATGCGGCTGCTAGTACAGTAAATACACAAACAAATACTTTAACAAGAGCTAATAATAATACAAATAAGACTGCAGAAGTAGCTGCGGCTGCCGCAGCTGCTATTAGTAATATACAGAAAGCGGCGGCGGCGGCGGCGATTATAGCAACAACACAAAGAGAGGCGGCAGAAAGAGATGCGGCTGCTGCGACGGCAAACGCAGAAAGAGAGGCTGCTGCCGCGGCAGCAGCAGACGCAGCTTCTCTTTCTGCTTCTGCTGCTGCCGCAGCAGCAGAAAACGTAAGAGTAGCGGCAGCAGCAGCTGAAGAAAAAGCTGTAGCAGAAGCAGCACAAGCAGCAGCTGCTACAGAAGCAGCACAAGCAGCAACAGCGGCTGCAGAAGAAAAAAAATTAGCGGCAGAAAACGCAGCACAAAAAAACAGAACAACCGCAGCAAAAGCACTAGTGGCAAAAGTAGTAGCAGCAGCATTACAAGCACGCACGGAATTAAACGATACACGAAGAGTAGAGGCCGCAACAGAAGCAAACAAAGCGGCAGCGAAAGAAACAATGGCGGCAGCAGAAGCCGAAGCAAAAAGTACTGCGGCAAATGCAGAAACAAAAACAGCAGAAGCAGCAGCAGCAGCAGCCGCAGCAGAAGCAGCATCTACTAGAGAAGTCGCAGCTGTGGTACAAGTAGCTTCGGCTACTGAGAGAGAATCTCAAATACAAAGTGCTAATACACAACTAATACAAAATGCAACAAAACCTTTAGGATTTATTGCTGCTGCTACTAATGCGCAAAAGGTAATAAATATATTATCACAGAGAAAAGGTTTTAAAAATCTACAAAAATTATTTGGTCTTCATGCAGAAACAGTTTTATTTAAATCATTATTAAATAAAGCAAAAATAAAAATATCAAATAAGAGTATATTACAGACAGCTGAAAATAGATATATAGAGGCACAGACGACTGAAAATACTAAATTTAAGGAATATATAGAACATAGAAGAAAATATCAAGAAAGTTTAGAACAGAAAATTAAAATAAAGAAGACACAACTTGAAAGTAATCCAGAAGATAAGATATTACAAAAAAGTATAACTAACCTTACAGAAACATTAGAAAAATATAAACAAGAAACTC
>Ga0114966_10003273_pt1 | contig 14288 bp, 14 predicted proteins | sample M_130207_XF_Meta_FD_87029 | JGI IMG/M metagenome (GOLD analysis project Ga0114966, IMG submission 87029) | Freshwater microbial communities from Lake Montjoie, Canada to study carbon cycling - M_130207_XF_MetaG | ecosystem: Environmental > Aquatic > Freshwater > Lake | place: Lake Montjoie... | reverse complement strand
GTGAAAGGCACCGAGAGCTTAACTTGTGCGCGCGAAGGGATTCGAACCCCTAACCTTCTGATCCGTAGTCAGATGCTCTATCCGTTGAGCTACGCGCGCTTATTTAGTTTTGTACAGCCTGCGTATCTTACCTTCTTTTTAATGACCACCCAAACGAAGTAACTCCTCGCGTAAAACCGCCTTCTTTCGGGGTTTTCCTAGGGGCTCTCCCGCTGCAACTTCTGCTTCGTTAATTTTCTGCCATGCCATTTGATCAATAACCGATGCGTTTGTTAAGAGCTCTGAGATATCCCCGGCGAGCTTAGGTGTTTTTAAATCACTGACCATTAATTCAACAACCGCGGCAGCATCTGATTTATTCGTACCGATTACTCCTGAAGGACCACGTTTTGCCCAACCAACTACGTAAAGGTTTTCTTTTACTCGCCCATCAATGTTTACAACTTTTCCATTTTGATATGGAACGCCATCAATATCTGCAGCTTGGTAGCCAATTGCCGTAACAACTAGGCCACAATTAATCGTGACATCCCCGGTTGGTGTTGAATAAACAATACCTTCGACTTTATCGGTACCTAAAATTTCTTTTGGTGTGTGCTGGAAAAGAAAATGCATAGTGCGCTGGTGTTGGGTTTTTTGTGACTCTGCAATTAACAACATTGCATCCAAATTACTTTTGACATCTTTTTCTGGTGCATCGCCTGCTCGCACAATTGCGGCATCAATATCTGCCTTATTCATCACAACATTTGTATGTTCTAGTTTTGGTAGTTCGCGAAGTTCTGGGGATGTAAAGGCTGCATGTTCTGGTCCTCGGCGAGCGCTGATGTAAACATCACGGACTGAACTTGTTTTAAACGCCGCAATTGCATGATCGGCGGTATCGGTTGAATCTAATTCGCTGGGTTCAAGCGCCAACATGCGGGCCACATCCATAGCTACATTTCCGGCACCGATGACAACTGCGGTTTCACAATCAAGTGGTGGATTAATGGTTGCAAAATCTGGATGTGCGTTGTACCACGGGACGAAATCTGCAGCTGACATGGAACCTGGCAAATTCTCACCAGGGATACCTAAAGTTTTACCTAGTGCAGATCCTGTAGCAATTACAACTGCATCATATTTTTCTTGAAGCTGCGAAACAGTTATTTCGTTTCCTATTTCAACATTTGCGAACAATCGAAAATTTGGGTCAGCTGCAATCTTTTCAAATACTTTAGCTACTGTTTTAATCTTTGGGTGATCGGGTGCTACGCCGCTTCGAACCAACCCCCAAGGTGTTGGAAGCCGCTCAATCATGTCTATTGCAAAAGTGCGATCTTCATTTTGAGAGTTTTGCAGAGCTTGTGCTGCAAAATAACCGGCAGGTCCTGCGCCGACAATTGCAATCTTTAACTGTGGAATTGCCGTCTCCTCAATAGTAAATCTGGCGGAGACGAGGAGATTTGAACTCCTGAAGGGTTTAACCCCTTACCTCGTTAGCAGTGAGGCGCACTCGACCGGGCTATGCGACGTCTCCGAGTTACGGGGGAAGTTTACAGCTTCTCTATGGCTTCTACCTAACAGCCCTTTATAGTGAATTTAAGCCGAAAAATGGGACCAACCGTAGCTGGTCCCATTTTTCTGACTGATATGGATTAACTATGTGTGATGACCAAAATTGCAATGAGTGCAACTGTGGCTGCTGCCTGAATAACCAAGCTCTTGCGATCTGTCTTGGCAACTGAGGCAATTGTTCCTGCGTGCTCATCCTTAATTTTGTGGTTATCCCAAATAACCTGTGCAAAGGTAAGAACAATAGTTGAGTAAGCAACAACATAAATTAGATCCATAAGTACCAGACTTGATACTTGTGGAATCGCATCTAATGAAGACTGTTGCAAGAACACGGTTGTCAGCAATGCGGTTGCAGGCATTGCAGTTCTGATTTCAGAATAAGTAGGGCTTAATAGAAGTGCCAACCAGTTAGTAATAAGAACCAAAATTAAAGGAAGTAGTAGTTTCCACCAAAATAGGTTCTGTGCACGGTGAATTCCAATTGAGAATGTAAGTGCCGAAAAATTACTTGACTGCGCAGTTGTATCTCCAAGATTTGACACATAGTTGTGGTCCACGGTTTCTGCAGAAATTGCATTGACTGTCCAACCAGGGACCTTAAATCGTGAATCAAATGCAGTCTCTTTAGTATCTGGAACATAAACAATCTTAGTATTGTCATTTAAGGTATCTTCGAGAGTAATTTCTAAGTTCTGCTTATCCAATGGATAGTTACTTAGAACAAATGGTTCAAAGAATCGACCTTGAACACGCATCATCTGTAGTTTTTCACCACTTGGTAGAACCTGTGGTTCTTCCGTCAAGTTTGTAACTGTTAAACCCCACTCTTCAACAGAGTTAGCGAATTCGAGAGTAGAAAGTGGATCTACATCGCCATTCCAACGCAGCCACAAGTAGCCTTTGAAGAAAAATGTATTTGCGGCAGTGTCGATTTCATATGCATTCACTGCGTACAAACCAACCATTACCTTGGTTGCACCAGCGGCTGGTTCGCCCGCTTTGGTGTACACACCGCCGGCAATATTTGTGTTGGAATTTTCAGCTTGTGTACTGCAGCCGCTTAATCCAAGAACTAATGACCCGATCAAAACTGCCAGCCACAACCCTGAAATTTTGCGGGCGTTGATCCTGATAAACCCGGATTTGCTTGATTTCATTTAACTTTCCAATCTGGTTAACGGTCTCGAATTCACCACCGAATATTACTTAGAAATTTCTTGGAATCGGCTTGGCTCACCGGGTGGTCTCCAAAACTGATTGCTTGTACGCTCACAGTATGGAGAATTCGGACAAAGCTTTAGAAACCGGCAGCAAGCGCGTCTATGACGTAGCCCCTTCAGAAATGTTTGGGGAGTTTATGAAAACCGGTTGGACGCCTACTCCATTGGCTGGAATTACTCAGGATGAAGTTATTACGTATTGCATTGATCGTCGCGCCAAACTTTCTGCTGCGTTTCTAGGATTGCGCTTAGTGCTTCCAAGTGGTGGGCCAAAACAGCGTAGCAATGACACTGACTATCAGTACCGCCCGCACAATGCTTTTGCTTATTACACCGGTGTGCAGGGCGTTGATGCGCATCCAAATTCAGTTTTAGTAATGGAACCAAGCGGTGAAAGCCACACACCAATTTTGTTTATCAATCCCCGCTCCACTCGCGACACCGATGCATTTTTCCGCGATGCAAAAAATGGCGAGCTATGGGTTGGACGTCGTTATACAACCGAAGAAGCTGCACAGCGCTATGGAATCCAAGTGCGACCAGTTTCTGAGTTAGAAGCTTTCTTAAAAAGTAGTGGTGCAGCTTCATTACATGGCTATGACGAAGTTGTAGATGCCGCCGTGCCCGCGCATCCGCGCGATCATGAGCTGGTTAATTTTGTTTCAGTTGCCCGTTTGATAAAAGATGAATACGAAATTCGCGAAATGCAAAAAGCAGTTGATGTAACCCATCGCGGATTTAATGATGTGATTCGCGCTTTGCCTGCAGCAGTTAATACTCCCCGTGGTGAACGCGTTGTTGAATCAGCTTTCTTTGGACGTGCCCGAGTTGAAGGAAATGATCTCGGCTACACAACTATTGCAGCTAGTGGAGCGCACGCATGTATCTTGCACTGGACTCAAAATGATGGAGAAGTTAAAAATGGTGACCTCCTGCTTCTTGATGCAGGAGTTGAAGTAGATTCTTATTACACAGCTGACATCACACGCACATTGCCGATCAATGGAAAATTTTCACCAGTGCAGCGCTCTTTGTACATGTTGGTTTACGAAGCACAAAAAGCTGGAATCCAAGCAATAAAGGCTGGAGTTCCATTTCTTGATATCAATCGTGCGAGTCATACAGTTTTAGCTCAAGGCCTGATTGATATGGGAATTCTGAAAATGAGCGTGGAAGAAGTTATGGATCCAGCATCTGGTATTCATAAACGGTGGACGCTGCATGGAATTAGCCACATGCTTGGCATGGATGTTCATGATTGCGCTCAAGCGCGCACGGATCAATATCGTGACGGGGTTCTTGAAGCTGGAATGATTCTGACTGTTGAACCAGGTCTTTATATTCAAATTGATGATGAATTATTCCCAGCTGAATATCGCGGAATTGGCATCCGAATTGAAGATGATGTTTTGGTGACTGAAACCGGGTTCATTAACTTGTCTGAAAATATCCCACATCACCCAGATGAAATTGAAAGCTGGATGGCTTCTTTACGCTAAAGAAAGCCCTAACTGGGCGGCCAGTAAACCAAAGATTAAAGATGCACCAAGGTTCATAGCTGCCGGCTTATATTTCTTAAGTTCATAGGCTAAGAAAAAATCCAACATAAAAGTTGACCACGTTGTAAATGCACCAGCAAATCCAATGGCAAATAACGCTTTGGTATTTGTAGAGCTAGACATCGTTAAGCCAAAAATAAATGAGCCAACTACGTTTACCGCAAAAATTCCAAAAGGTTTAGTGGTGAATTTGCGTATGTATTGATCAATAGCAAATCTAGTTGGTGCTCCAATTGCTGCGCCGAGAATGACTAGGAAAGTTCTCATGTGCGCTCTGGAATCACTTTTCTAGAAATAGACAATACAAACAAAATTATCATCATTGAAAAAATGAGGTTGTGGAGAAGGAAAAGCGCTCCTCCATTTTTTGGTTCAAGTGTAAAGCCGGCAACTGCCGAAAATGTTGTAAGCCCTGCACAAAAACCAGGAAGCAAAAAGTGTCGTAGGTTTTCATTTCCACGCCGTTCCATGAGAACGATTAGGAATGTAGCTAAGGCGACCCCTATTAAATTTGCAGCCAATGTTGCGTTGCGACTATCGCTAACTGACTGGCCAAGTCCGTACCTAACAAGTGTTCCGGCAACTCCGCCAAGAGAAACTAAAACTAGGGTTTTCAGAGTGGCAAAGCTTTCTTTGTAACACCAGATACCAAGCGAGTAACAACACTAATTACCAAGGCGGCAAGAACTGCCGACCAGAAGTTAGTTACATCTAATTTGTCACTCCAACGGGCAACTAACATCAAGATCGATGCATTAACGACAACTAGAAATAAACCTAAGGTCAAAATTACTGCTGGCAAAGTTAAGAGTTTTAGCAGACTACCAAGGGTTGCGTTAAGCAGGCCAAACAAGAGTGCAACCCAAAGATAGGTCGTAAAGCCACCTAATACATCAATTCCAGGAATCAATGCAGTTGCTACCCAAAAAGATAATGCCAATGCAGCCCAACGCAGGATTAGTTTCATATGAGTATTAAATACCCTCGCGCTTGCGAATCTTTGAACCAAGCCAACGTGCTGGGTCGTATTTGATATCTACAACGCGCTCCTTCATAGGGATAATCGCGTTATCGGTGATTTTGATATGTTCAGGGCAAACTTCAGTACAGCACTTAGTGATGTTGCACATTCCAAGACCGTGCTCTTCTTGAGCTGTCTTTTTACGGTTTTTTAATGTGTCTAATGGGTGCATATCAAGCTCTGCGATACGGATAAAGAATCGTGGTCCAGCAAAAGACTTCTTATTCTCTTCGTGATCGCGAATAACGTGACAAACATCTTGGCACAAGAAACATTCAATACACTTGCGGAACTCTTGGCTGCGTTCAACGTCTACCTGTTCCATCCGAGCATCACCTGGAGCTAAATCCGCTGGAGGTGAATAAGCCGGGATTTCCATTGCTTTCTTGTAATTAAAAGAAACATCCGTGACTAGATCTTTAATTACTGGAAATGCACGTAGCGGCGTAACTGTGATTGTTTCGCCTTCAGGATATGCGGCAACCTGCGTCATGCATGCAAGGCGTGGTTTTCCATTAATTTCCATTGAACAAGAACCACACTTGCCGGCTTTGCAGTTCCAACGGACCGCTAAATCACCCATTTGGGTAGCCTGTACGCGGTGAATTACATCAAGAACAACTTCGCCCTCGTTGACATCTACTTGAACATCTTTTAACTCACCAGATGTTGAGTCTCCACGCCAAATGCGAAGATTAAGTTTGCGCGCCATTAGTTGGAACCGCCTTTCGCAATTTCTTCCGGTGTCATGTATTTCTCCAACTCATGAACATCAAAGAGATCAAAGAGATCTTTAGGCAACATTGGTAGAGCTTGTTCGCGAACATTTACTTGTGTGCCATCAAATGATGCGATGTGGTTAATTTGTCGCCATTTGTTATTCATTCCTGGGAAATCATCGCGTGTATGTCCACCGCGTGATTCTTCACGTTTAATTGCAGACTTTGCGGTGCTCTCGGCAACTAATAACATGTTGTCTAAATCAAAAGCTAAGTGGAAACCAGGGTTGAACTTTCGTCCACCACTTACAGAAACATTTGCACTTCGCTTTCTAATATCTGCAATCTTTTCAATTGCATCCTGAAGCTCGGTGCCTGTTCGGATAATTCCGACAAGGTTATGAGCGACTTCTTGGAGTTCGGCGTGTAAGGAGTATGAGTTTTCTCCACCAGCGCGATCAAATGGTGCTTGAATTTTGGCTGCAGCGGCAGTAATTGCAGCATCACTTACTGGGTTTTTACCACTGCTCTTTATATATTCAGCGGCTCCAGCACCGGCGCGACGACCAAATACCAAAAGATCTGTCAGTGAGTTTCCACCAAGACGGTTTGACCCATGAATTCCACCAGCAACTTCACCGGCAGCAAATAATCCTGGAACGCCAGCTGCAGCGGCAGTATCTGGTTCTACTTCAACGCCACCCATGACGTAGTGACATGTTGGGCCAACTTCCATTGGCTCTTTTGTAATGTCAACGCCAGCTAATTCATAGAACTGATGCCACATAGATGGAAGTCGCTTTTTAATGACTTCAGCAGATAAACGCTTAGAAACATCTAAGAAAACGCCACCATGTTCGGTGCCGCGTCCAGCTTTAACTTCAGTGTTGATTGCGCGCGCAACTTCATCGCGTGGCAATAGTTCTGGCGGACGACGGTTGTTGTCTTGATCTGTATACCAACGATCTGCTTCTTCAGGGTTGTCGGCATACATCTTTTTAAATACTTCTGGAATGTAATTAAACATGAAGCGTTCGCCATTGGTGTTTGTAAGAACTCCGCCTTCACCGCGAACTGACTCAGTTACTAAAATTCCTCGAACAGAAGGTGGCCAGACCATTCCTGTTGGGTGAAACTGTAAGAACTCCATGTCAACAAGATTTGCGCCAGCTTTCAAGGCAAGTGCATGGCCATCGCCTGTGCCTTCCCAAGAGTTAGAAGTAATTTTGAAAGTTTTTCCAACTCCACCAGTTGCAATTATTACGGCAGGCGCTTCGAATAAAACTTCGGATCCGCTTTCACGCCAGTATCCATATGCGCCAGAAACTTTTCCGTTTTCTTTCAAAATATCTGTAATTGTTAGCTCTGCAAATACTTTGATGTGACTTTCCATGTCGCCAAAATCGCGACCATCTTGTTGTTGCAAAGCAACGATGCGCTGTTGCATTGTTCGAATTAATTCAAGGCCGGTTCGGTCACCAACATGTGCAAGGCGTGGATATTCATGTCCGCCAAAGTTGCGTTGAGAAATCTTTCCTTCTTTGGTGCGGTCAAAGAGCGCGCCCCATACTTCTAGCTCCCAGATGCGATCTGGTGCTTCTTTGGCGTGTAGTTCTGCCATTCTGTAATGGTTAAGGAATTTTCCGCCGCGCATTGTGTCGCGAAAGTGCACCATCCAATTGTCGTTGTCATTAACGTTTCCCATAGATGCAGCGGCGCCACCTTCTGCCATCACGGTATGGGCCTTGCCGAATAATGATTTACAGATGATTGCTACACGCAATCCTGCTTCACGGGCTTCAACTGCTGCACGTAAACCTGCACCACCTGCTCCAATTACGAGGACGTCGTAGTTATGGCGTTCTAATGTCATATTCGATTTCCTTTAGAAGAAGTAGAAGTTTGTCCAGGCGCCAGATGCAACTTGGCGAACATAGATGTCGGCAAATGCCACAGCTGCAAGTGAGTACCAAGCGAACTGTTGGTGCTTGTGGTTAAGAATTGAAACCCATGTCCAAAGCTTGTAACGCACTGGGTGCTTTGAAAAATGCTTCAAACGTCCACCAACTGTGTGGCGACATGTGTGACATGACAATGAGTAGAACCATAAAAGCGATGAGCTAACAAGAAGAACCAATGACCCAACACTCATGTGTCCCCATTGGCCTTGTTCGTTTTTGAAAGAAATAATCGCGTCATAGGTTAAGAAAACATTGAATACTAAACCTGCATAGAAAAACCAGCGGTGTGCGTTCTGCAAAATAAGTGGAGCTTTAGTTTCTCCACTGTACTTTTCATGTGGTTCAGCGACCGCGCAAGCTGGTGGTGATAACCAAAACGCACGGTAGTAAGCCTTGCGATAGTAATAACATGTCATGCGAAAACCCAGTGGGAAGATCAAAATAATTAGAGCTGGAGATAAGGCAAAGTTAAGAATCTGCGCACTTACGGGTGTGAATCCAAAAATTGTTGAGCCAGGAACACATGCTTCAGATAAACATGGTGAATAAAAAGGAGAGATCAAAGGTTCTGTAAAGTAATTATCGTTTTCAAAAGCGCGAAATGTTGCATAAATAATGAATGAGAAAAGAACACCGAAAGTAAGAAGTGGTTGTAACCACCACTTATCTGTGCGCAGCGTGCGCTCTTTAATCTTTGCTCTCGTTGGTGAAAAAACACCTGACATGCGCTGGGCTCCTCTAGAGAAATTAAATCACTAAGACGTAAGTGTCCTCTTGGAGTGAATTTTCGGCTAGGAGTAGCCCTGCGTATGGGCTATGAACTCAGCCACAGGCTTAAAGAAAACTGGCGGAGGGCGTGGGATTTGAACCCACGAAACTTTCGTTTGCCGGTTTTCAAGACCGGTGCACTCGGCCGCTATGCGAGCCCTCCGTGGGAGAGGTTACCTGAAAACCGGCCTAGTCAAAAATCGGTCAGATATTAGGCGGACAGATCTAGCAGTTTTTCAATGACCATTGCCACGCCATCTAGGTGGTGTGATTGCGCTACATCAGTTGCATATTTGATTCCGTCGGGGTGTCCATCGGCCATGGCATATGAACGTCCACACCATTGCAACATTGGGAAATCATTTGGGTTATCACCAAAGCTAACGCAATCTGCTGCGTCGATTCCTAAACGGGCTGCAACTTTTGCAAGAGTTGATCCTTTAGATATTCCTAGTGCAGAAATTTCAAGTAGTGATTCAACTGGGTTTGAATGCGTAACCGTTACGAGTCCATCTAATTCCTTTAATGCTACTTCTAACATTTGATCCGAAGTTAGTTCCCCGCCACTGCATCTGGCTAACATCTTAAATATTGGCCCTTTTGCCGCATCTTCAATTTTTTCTACACCAACATTATCTAGGCCTATGTCCCAGCGCGGAATGTAAGATTTTTCTCGGTGATAGTAATCATGAGTTTCAATTGCAAAAGATATTTGAGGAATTGCACTACGCATACGACGAGCTACTTCAATTTGATCTTCTTTTGAAATCAACCACTCTTCGGTAACTTCGCGATTTCTCAAGTCATACAACATCGCACCGTTTCCGCATATTGCTTCGCCAAAACCAAAAGCTTCACGGATTTCATTCATCCAACGTGGTGGGCGGCCTGTAACAAAGTAAATTTGAATTCCCAAAGAGTGAGCTTTAGTAAAAGCGTCAATGGTTCGTTGAGTTATTGTTCCGTCATGTTGAACGATGGTGCCATCTAAATCTGTTGCAATTAGTTTTGGGCGGTTATTCACACCAACTCAAATCGTTCTTTACCAAGAAATGGTTGCAGTGCCTTTGGGATATTTACGCTTCCATCCGCATTTTGATGGTTTTCAAGAATCGCAACAATCATGCGTGGAATCGCGACTAACGTTCCATTAAGTGTGGCAACTGCTTTTGTGCCTTCGGAATCCTTGTAGCGGATGTTTAATCGACGCGCCTGGAACTCAGTGCAGTTAGATGTACTTGTGACTTCGCGATAAGCGTTCTGGGTTGGAACCCAAGCTTCGCAATCAAATTTACGGTTAGCGCTAGATCCCAGATCTCCTGATGCCACATCGATAACACGGTATGGAATCTCCATTGCATTAAGGAAATCCTTTTCCCATTGCAAAATACGTTGGTGTTCTTCTTTGGCTTGATCTGGATGGCAGAAAGAAAACATTTCGACTTTATCGAACTGGTGAACACGGATGATTCCTCGCGTATCTTTTCCATACGTTCCAGCTTCACGGCGAAAACATGATGAGTATCCGGCATAGCGCATTGGGAGTTTATCCCCTGACAAAATCTCATCCATGTGCATCGCAGCTAAAGGAACTTCAGATGTTCCAACTAAATAGACATCATCTTTTTCGATGCGGTAAACATTTTCGGCGGCCTGTCCAAGAAAACCAGTGCCTTCCATTGCCGCTGGATTAACAAGTACTGGTGGGATAACTGGGACAAAACCTGACTTAAGCGCAGATGAAATTGCGTAGTTAACAAGTGCGAACTCTAATAAAGCGCCAGAGCCTGTTAAGTAATACGACCTAGATCCGGCAACTTTTGCGCCGCGCTCGGTATCAATTGCACCTAATAATTTTCCAAGCTCCACATGATCTTTTGGTTCAAAATCAAAAACACGTGGAGTTCCGACATGCTCTAGAACAACAAAGTCGGCTTCTCCGCCAATTGGCGCATCTGGATCTAAAACATTTGAAAGTTGCATTACTAAAGCTTTGGTTTGATCTTCAACTTCAGCTCTTTTTGAATCTGCCTCTTTTACTTTGCTTGCAAGCTCTTTAGCATTTTCAAGAAGTGCGCTCTTTTCATCGCCTTTAGCTGCCCCAACTGATTTAGATAAAACGTTTTGTTCTGCGCGCAGTTTTTCAAATTTTTCAATTGCTTCTCGGCGAATTTCATCTATTGCGATGATTTGGTCAACAACTGAAGCGTCTTCCCCGCGGCCAATTTGTGAAGCACGAACTACATCGGCATTGTCGCGAATAAATTTAATGTCGATCATTTGCCGGCCTTTTCTCGTGGGTATGAACCAAGGAAACGAATATCTTCACAGATAGCTCGCAGCGCTTCGACTGTCTCCTTCACTGGAGCGTCGTTAACGTGGCCCTCGGCATCAATAATGAAATGGTAGTGGCCGAGTTCGCGACCAGTTGGACGTGATTGAATAAAAGTTAAGTTCACGTCGCGCTTGGCAAATTCAGTCAAAATATCTAACAACGCACCCGCGTGGTCTATGCCGATGAAGACCGCTAAGGATGTGCGGTCGAACCCCGTTGCCTTAGGTGGAGTTGCTAGCTTTGAGACTAAAACAAATCGGGTCACTGCGCCCACGATGTCACCGATGTTATCGGCGATGACAGTTAAGCCGTAATGCGCGGCGGCGACAGGAGCTGCAATCGCTGCATCAAATTCACCACGGCCGATTGCTTCAGCCGCTGCTGCAGTTGAAGCGGTTGCGATTAGTTCAGCGTCTGGATAATTTTCTGCGATATACGCCCGGCACTGGGCTTCGGCATGAGGATGAGTCGCAATACGTCGAATATCTGTGGTGTCACGTTTAGCCATGAGTGCGAAAGAAACCGGCAAAGTAACTTCACCAACAATTGAAAGTGGAGTCCCGGTTGCTAACTCATCAAGGGTGCGTGCAACAACACCCTCAACTGAGTTTTCAATTGGTACTAATGCAAAATGTGCTTTACCAACTCGGACCGCATCAAGGGCGGCAGTTACATTTGCGTAAGGGATTAGAGAATCGTTGGAGGAAGTGATCTTTTTTAGAGCAGCTTCAGTGAATGTTCCTTTTGGTCCCAGATATGCATATGTGCTCACTGACTAATGATACCCGAGCACCTTGCGTGCATATGACGGGTTATTTGTAATTAAGACCTCAACACCATTTTCTAAACAAAAGCGCATATCGTCGCCATCATCAACGGTCCACACATATAGAGGCTTGCTTTGATGGGTCATTTCTGGATTTGAGCGTAGGTATTCAACACTCGGACCCAAAATAGGTGCTGATGTGAAACGTCTCATCATGTAATTGAATGTATCTTCCAATAAAGCCACAGTTTTTTGTTCTGGGTTGATTTTTCTAATATTTTCAATCGCTAGCCATGAAAAAGACATTAGAACAACATCTGCGTTTGGCTCATCTTGATCAAGAAGTTCAAGAACTTTCTTTTCGACCGCACTTCCTTGAGGAACTGGGTGTTTGGTTTCAATAGCAAGCTCTTTTTTGTTTTCTTTTGCAAGGGTTAATAAATCCTCTAACAAAATAGCTTGTGGGTAATGTTCTTTAATTTCAAGGTACGTCATCTCGGCAATGCGACCGGCATAACCGGCGGTACGTTTCATATCGGCGTCATGCCACAAAAGCATCTGGTTGTCTTTTGTCAGTCGAACGTCGCACTCCATGCCATCGGCTCCTTGATCAACGGCAGCTTTATAGGCGTCCATCGTCATTTCTGGGAAATCTATCGAGGCTCCACGGTGGGCATAAATTTTCATGATTAAAGATTAACAGGCGTTAGGCTTACTCCCATGAGCGCATTTTATTTCCAGAGCAGTGCGCTGTCGGCTGACGGTTTACACCGAAGCGGAAACGAAGACTCTGCATTTGTTTCTGGTCAGCTAATCGCTGTCGCCGATGGAATGGGTGGACATGCAGCTGGAGAAGTAGCCTCGCGCATTGCGATTCAAACTCTTCAAAAACTTGCACCGGTTTTGACTAATCCGGAAATAGATTTCGATTCGACGGAAGACCTTTTGCTTAACTCACTATTTACTATTGATTCTGAAATTGGTGAGTATGCCGATGAAGCCGTTGAGTTACGTGGAATGGGAACAACACTTACCGCTTTATTGTTAATCGATAAATCAGTTGCGCTCTTACATGTTGGTGATTCTCGCTGTTATAGATTGCGCGGAAACACTTTAGAACAACTCAGTAATGACCATACTGTGATTCAAGAACTTCTTGATCAAGGTGCGATTTCGCAATCAGATGTTGCCGACCATCCACAGCGTTCAGTTTTAACTCAAGCTCTAATGGGTCAGGGAACTGTCACGCCGGTTTTACAGTTATATGACGTAAAGCCGAAAGATCGTTTCTTGGTCTGTAGTGATGGTTTATCCAGTGTTCTAACTGAAAAAGAGATTAAATCACTGTTGAAAAAATCAGATAAAACTGAAGCGGTTAAAGCTCTTATTGATGCAACATATATAAATGATGCGCCAGATAATGTCACGGTCGTTATTGCAGATATAACAACTGAGGAAGTTGTTTTAAACGAACTTCTGGGGGCGGCGAAATGATTAATACGCTGCTGGGCGATCGCTACAAACTGGGGCAAATGATTGGCACTGGTGGGATGGCTGATGTTTATATCGCCGAAGATATTCGTTTAGCGCGCCAGGTCGCAGTAAAAGTCTTACGTAGTGATTTGGCTCGCGACCCATCGTTTGTAGCCCGCTTTCGAAAAGAAGCTTTGGCTGCTGCAGGTTTGAATCATCCAGGAATTGTTGCTGTTTATGACTCTGGTGAAGAGCCTGCTCCATACATAGTTATGGAGTTGGTTTCTGGCCACACTTTGCGCGATTTAATTCACAAAGGTGAACGTGTGCCGCTAAAACGTGCACTTGAAATCGGTGAAGGAATTTTGGCCGCGCTTGAATATTCGCATGAGCGTGGAATTGTGCACCGTGATATCAAACCTGCAAACATCATGATTACCGATCAAGGCGACGTAAAAGTGATGGATTTTGGAATTGCTCGTGCGTTGGCTGATTTAGGAGCAACGTTAACTAGTACGTGGAACATTGTTGGAACTGCTCAGTATTTATCCCCGGAGCAAGCTTTGGGTGAAATTGCAGATTTGCGCAGCGATATTTATTCAACAGGTTGTTTGTTATATGAGGTATTAACGGGTAAACCTCCATTTACTGGAGATACACCTGTGTCAATCGCCTACCAACATGTATCAGGTGTATTTGTTGTTCCAAGCAAACTTCAACCTGAGCTTCCTGAGGGAATTGATGTAATTCTTTCTGTGGCACTTTCAAAGAAACCTGAAGATCGTTATCAATCGGCTGGGTTGATGTTGGATGATCTTTTCAAAGTGGGAACCGGTCAAGCTTTAACTACAACAATTCCAAAAGTGCAAATTTCTCGTCGCAAATTATTAATTGGGGCCTTAAGTT
>Ga0114966_10003272_pt1 | contig 14289 bp, 10 predicted proteins | sample M_130207_XF_Meta_FD_87029 | JGI IMG/M metagenome (GOLD analysis project Ga0114966, IMG submission 87029) | Freshwater microbial communities from Lake Montjoie, Canada to study carbon cycling - M_130207_XF_MetaG | ecosystem: Environmental > Aquatic > Freshwater > Lake | place: Lake Montjoie... | reverse complement strand
GGCAGCGTGTTGAGCATGAAGTTACGGGCCGAGGCGAAGTACCAGACCTTGTCCTTCTTGATCGGGCCGCCGAAGGCGCCTTCGACGTTGGCCAGCTTGCCGATGCCGTCCGCCGTGCGGACACCGCGGGCAATCAGCTTGTCGGTCACGTTGTCGGCCTGGAACTTTTCGTTCTGGAAGCCGAGGAACAGGCTGCCCGCGACGAGGTTGCCGCCGTCGCGCGGAATCTGGTTGAGGCGCACACCGCCGCCCGAGACGTCAGCCGACGCGCCCGAGGTCGTGTAGACCATTTCCTGCGACATCGAGCTGTTGAAGTAGCTCTGGACCGCGCCGTCGACGTCGAGGCCGTTGACCATCAGACCGTCCACCTGCACGGTGGTCTGCGAGGCGCCCGCGCCGTGCGCGGACATGTAGGTCTGCTGCATCGCCTTCGAACCGCCGATGTCAGGCGCGTTCAGCGAGACGCCCGTGATGAGCTGCCCCATGCCCTGGATGGTGCGGCCGGTCGGGATGGCGTCGAGCGTTTCGCGGTTCAGCACCTGCGACTTCGTCGTGCTCTGCACGTCGACCGTCGGCGCCGAACCGGTGACCGTCAGCGTCTCTTCGAGCGCGCCAACCTTGAGGTCGGTGTTGATCGTCATCGTGAAGTCCGACGACAGCGCAATGGCGTCGCGCTTCACCGACGAGAAGCCTTCGAGTGAGAACGTCAGCGAGTAGGTGCCCGGCCGCAGGTCGACCAGACGATAACCGCCGTCCGCGCCGGTGGTGACCGAACGCGTCTTTTCGATGAGCGCGTCGCTTGCCGCTTCAACCGTCACGCCGGGCAGAACTGCACCCGAGGTGTCCTTGACCACGCCAGTAAACGCGCTCTGGGCATGCGCCGCGATGGGCGCGAGGCACAGAGCGGTCAGCGCCAGGAACAGCGCTTTCCGAATGGAACCAATCTTCATTCACGATTCTCCCGGTTTGTGCGAATCCGCGTCCTCGGGCACCACTTTCACCCGATACGCAGCTAGATATTATCGACGCCGTCCGCGCGGGAGGGCAATCGTGAAATCGTCCACAAACACGGAGACTCGCCCTCGATCTAGTGGAATCCAAATCCACGGACGTGGCAGTTGCGCAGTTTGGCCGTAAAATCGGGCGCGAGGAGTCCCATGGTGCAGCAACTCTGGAAAGCGTGTGGATGTGCGGCGGCGCTGGCCCTCGCGCTGCCGTTTCTGGTGCCGGTCGCGACGCAGGGCCAGAACGTGCCCGATCTACAGGGCACCTACGACGTCGCCACCATGACGCCGCTCGAACGGCCGGCTGAGTTCAAGGGGCGCGCCAAGCTCACCGCTGAGGAAGCCCGGGCCATGGAGGCCTACGAGGCGAAACGGCAGGAAACGGCCGCCGCTCCGGACGACCCCAACCGCGCCGCACCGCCGGTCGGCGGCGACACCTCCGCCACCACCTCCTATCTCGAACAGATGTGGCGCGGCGGCGGTGGCGTGGTCGGCGGCTACAACCAGTTCTGGGTGGCGATGGGTTCGACGGTCGTCAAGGTGAACGGCGAATACCGCACCTCCATCGTGGTCGACCCACCCGACGGCCGCATCCCCGCCATGAAGGCGTCGGCCCGTGAACGGAACGCTGCCTATGCCCGCCGCGCCGCTGCACCGGGCGCCGACGAATCGGCCGCCAGTGCCGGTCCGCCCACGGCGTTCGACAACCCCGAGGCGCGCCCGCTTGCCGAGCGATGCCTGCTCGGCTTCGGTTCGACGTCGGGTCCCCCGACGCTGCCGAACTACTTCTACAACAACCTCAAGCAGATCGTGCAAACCCCGACCACGGTCACGGTCCTGAACGAGATGGTGCACGACGCACGCGTCGTCCGCCTGAACGGCACCCACCTGCCGCCGCACATCCGTCGCTGGAACGGCGACGCCATCGGCCGCTGGGAAGGCCAGACGCTGGTGGTCGACACCACCAACTTCACCGACAAGACCCAGTTCCAAGGATCGAGCGACCACCTGCACATCGTCGAGCGCTTCACGAAGCTCGATGCCAAGACCCTTCTCTACCGCTTCACCGTCGAGGACCCCGACAGCTGGGACCACCCGTGGACCGGCGAGTACCCGTGGGTCGCCACGAGCGACCTGATCTACGAGTACGCCTGCCACGAAGGGAACCACGCCATGGAGAACGTCCTGCGTGGTGCCCGCGCGAACGAACGCGAAGACGCAGCCGCGCCGCGATGACACGACCGGCGCTGGCGGCGCTGGTGGCCTGTGCCCTGCTGGCAGGCCTCCCAGGCTGTGCGCCGCGCGCCGCCACCACCTTCACGCTGTCGCTCGTCGGCACCAACGATCTGCACGGCGGCATGCTGGCGGTCGAGGGGCGCGGCGGACTGGCGCTGCTCGGTGGCTACCTGTCGAATCTGAGAGCCGTACGGCAGAAGGACGACGGGGCGGTGCTGCTGCTCGACGCCGGCGACCTGTTCCAGGGCACGCTCGAATCGAACCTGAACGAGGGCGCGACGGTCGTCGATGCGTACAACGCGCTCGGCTACGCCGCCGCCACCATCGGCAACCACGAATTCGACTACGGCCCCGAGGGTGACGCCTCCGTCCCTCGCTTACCGGGTGACGATCCCCGCGGTGCACTCAAGGCGCGGCTGCGACAGGCGCACTTCCCGTGGATCGCCGCCAATATCCTGGACGCCACGACGCAGCAGGCACCGGCCTGGCCGAACGTCACGCCGTCCACCCTCCTCACCGTCAACGGCGTCCGCATCGGTCTCGTCGGCCTGCTGACCGAACCGGCCCTGTCGCTGAGCGTGGCTGCCAATGTCGCGGGGCTCGCGATGGCGCCGCTCGCGCCGGCGCTCGAAACCGAGGCGCTGGCGCTGCGTCAGCGCGGCGCCACCATCGTGATTGCGCTGGCGCACGCCGGCGGCAAGTGCACGGAGACCGTCAACCCGCAGGACCTGGCCTCCTGCGAATCGACTGCCGAGATCTTCGACCTCGCCCGCCGGTTGCCCGCCGGACTCGTCGATGCAATCGTCGCCGGACACCGGCACGAGCCGATCGCCCACGAGGTGAACGGCATCCCGATCATCCAGTCGTACTCCCGCGGCCGCGCCTTCGGCCGCATCGATGTCCTCGTCGACCGGGCGACGGGCCGTGCGCAGGCGCACCGCCTGTTCCAGCCGCAGGAGCTGTGCGCGCGCGTCGCGCCAGGCGCGGCCGGCTGTGCGGCGCCAGCCGCGGCGAACGCCACGCCGGCGATCTACGAAGGGCAGGTCGTCACCGCGTCCGCGCCCATCGCCGCCCTGCTGCAACCGGCCGTCGACGCCGCGACCCAGCTGAAGTCGAGGCCGCTCGGTGCCGCGATCACCGCTCCACTCACCTTTTCCGACTTCACGGAGAGTCCGGTCGGCGACCTGCAGGCCGACTGGATGCGCGCCATCGTGCCGGGGGCCGACGCGGCACTCACGAACAGCGCCGGCCTGCGGGCGAACCTGGGCGTGGGCCCGCTCACCTTCGGCGCACTCTACGAGTTGCTGCCGTTCGACAACCAGCGCGTCACCATTACGCTGTCCGGCGCGCAACTGCGCACGGTCGTCGCGGTGAACATGACGGTGCGCGGCAGCATGGTGGTGCTCTCGGGTATCCGCGCGGCGGCCACGTGCGCCGGCGACGACGTCTCGGTGACGTTGCGCCGCGACTCGGGACGTCTGGTGCGCGACACCGAGATGCTGACCGTCGTCACCAGCGACTTCCTCGCCACGGGCGGCGACGGGTTCCTGACGCCGGTCATGCCGGTGCGCGTGCTCGAGCAGGGACAACTGTTGCGCAGCGAACTCGCCGCCACCATCGGACGGCTGCGCGGCCCCTGGGGCGCCGAACGCCTCGCACTGCCGCCGCGTGTCACCTACCCAGGGACGCGTCCGGTCACCTGCGCCTCTCGCTAAAGCGCTTTCGAGATCGGCGTAGTGTCCGGCTTTAGCCGGACCCCAGAAGGTCCGGCTAAAGCCGGACACTACGTTGGGCTCTAATCCTCAAGCCGGGTGCCCGCGGTGCCGATTCCTCGGTCAACAGGTATGAGCGGCCCGGCCCCCCAGCCATGCGCCCGCACCTCCGACGGAGCGGTGGATGACAACGTCAGCGTGGGAAGCGCCGGTGCAACCTCAGGCCTGGGTGACCTGGCTCGATTCGGGTGAATGGCACCGCTCGCTCAATTCGTACACGCCGATGATTCCTGCCAACGCCGTCGAGATCGCGAACCTGGCGCGCGATCCCGAGGTGTCGGCCGTCAAGCTGACGCAGGCCCTCGGCAAGGATCCGCTCCTCGCTGCCAACGTCATCCGGCTCGCCAACTCCGCCTTCAGCGCCTCGGCCACCACCATCACCACGCTGAGCGACGCCGTCGTGCGTGTCGGCACGCGCTCGGTGCGGCAACTGGTCACAGCCGCCTGCCTCACCTCGAAGCTGCGGAACCCGAAGACCTACGGCAGCCATGCCCAGCTGCTGGTCGATCACAGCGTCGGCACGGCCTACATCTCGTGGCTGGTCGCCGACCACGTCGATGTGGATCCGGACGCCGCGTTCCTGTGCGGCCTGCTGCATGACATCGGCAAGTTCGTCATCCTGAAGCTCGCGCACGAAGACCGCCCCATTCCCGCGACGATGACCGAGGCACGCCTGAAGGCGGTCATCGAGTCGCGGCACGCCACCATCGGCCAGCAGGCACTCGCCCACTGGGACTTCGCGCCAGAAATCCAGATGCCGGTCGCCTGGCACCACGACCCGGGCGAAGCCCACGGTCACCTGCACGTCGCCGCGATCGTCTACGCCGCCAATCGTCTCGCCCATCGTTACGGCTGCGGCTGCGAGCCCGAGTCGGTCAACCTGCTCGAGGACGAAACCTTCGGCAAGCTTGGCTTCGACGAGGCCTTCATGCAGGAACTCGACGCCCATGTTCCGGGCCTGTTCGAGGTGGCGAAAAAGATCAGCGCGTAACCCAACCTCCAACCTCCGGATACTGTCCAGCACGCGTCCAGCCGATAACGTGGACAGGCAGCCTGTCGAACCATGTCCACACGTCGCCGGAATCGGGGCTTTACGTTGATCGAACTGATGATTGTCGTGGCGATCATCGGGATCGTCGCGGCCATCGCGGTGCCGGCACTTGTCCGTGCGCGTATCGCCAGCCTTGAGTCGGCCGCCATCGGCTCGCTCCGTACGATCAACGCGGCAGAATCGACCTACGCCTCGAGTTGTGGCGGCGGTGGCTACGCGCAGTCGCTCGACGATCTCTCGAAGCCGGCGGCCGGATCTGCGCAGCTCTTCATCTCGCCCGATGTGGCGGCCAACGGCGTGAGCAAGAGCGGCTACATCATGAACGCCAGCGCCGATGTCTCCGCGACCACCGTCACGCCGGCCGCCAGGACGTGCAACAGGGCGACGCAGGACGCCGTGTCGAGCTATTTCGCCGAGGCGCACCCGGTGTCGATCGGCGTCAGCGGCCAGCGTTCGTTTGCCACTGATGCGCGCGGGTCGCTCTACTACCAGGCCGACGGCAGCACCCTGGCACCGGGCATGGCCGGCGCGGCGCTCCTCCGCTGAACCGCTCAGCCGGCCCCGAGGAACAGCCGCAGCCGTTCCAGCTCCGCGTCGAGCGCTCGTGCGAACCCTCGTGTGGCGGGTGCACGGCCGCTCACGTAGCCCACATCGGCGCGTAGCGATCCTTCGACCACGCTGACATTGCCCCACCCGATGACGCGGTCGCGCCACAGCAGCGGCAGCGCGTAGTAGCCGAGCGTGCGCTTCCCGACCGGCGTATACGCCTCGAAACGGTAGGCCCAGCCCCAGAACAGCTCGAAGCGGCGCCGGTCCCAGACGATCGGATCGAACGGCGCGAGGAGACGCACCTGGTCGTCGGGCTCGCTGTCGCCTGGCCGCTCCGCTGCGGGCCAGTACCAGTCGACGCTGTCCACCCGCACGTGGGCAAGGCGCGTCTTGGCGCGCTGCAGCGCTGGACTGATGCGTTCGCGCAGGTGCGGCACCGCCGAGCGCAGCCGGCGGACGAGCGTCGACAGCGTCTGCCCTGGGAGCGGCGCGTACTTCCCGACGAGCACATCGATCAACCCATCGAGCCGCGCGTCGGCATCGGTGCCGGTCGCCGGTGGCGCCTGCGGTTCGCGTGCGCCGTAGACGCGCACGCCCGATTCGCGCCGCACCACCTTGAGCAGACCGGCATAGTGCATCTGGTCGAGCAACTGCGTCGTCGCGTTCGACGAACCACCCCAGTAGTTGGTGACCCGTCCGTGCGGGAAGCGCTGCTCCACGTCGCGCGGGTGCGCCGCGCCCCGCTCACGGACAAACGCCAGCAGGTCGTCGGCTCTCTTCCGCTGGGTCGCCGGCCAGCCGATCACTCCGCGCGGATGCATCAGCGCGTGCAGTTCCGGCGTCACGAAGCCGTAGTTGATGAAGAAGTCCTCTTCGACGCGCAGCGTGACGTAGCGCTGCTCGAGGACACCGGCGCGGTAGCCCTTCACGCGGTGCCGCAGCGTCAGGTCCTGGGCACGGGCGGGTGCGCGAATGGGATCGGCCTGCACGAAGCCGAAGGTGTTCAGCGCGCGCTGCAGCGTCGTCTCGCGAAACAGGCTGCGCGCCACGGCATGCCGCCGCAGCGCGTCGAGCGACGGCATCGTCACCGGGGCACGTCGGGGTTGTAGCCGTCGGGCAGCAGTTCGATGGCGACCGCGTGGTTGGGTGTGTTCGCACCAGGAAGTGGAGTGGCGTCGACGCGGAAGGTGGCCAGTACACGGTAGGCCGGACGCTGCGCTCCGCACGGCACCGACGTCGGCGAGTCCGGCCGGTAGGTGAGGAACTCCACGTCGTCGAATGTCTTCACGGCCAGTCGCACCGGCCCGGCCGGCGCATCGATCTGCAGCACGATGGCGCCCTGCCGGCAGTCGACGGTTGAGAACAGGCCGAGGACCTGCGACTCGCCGACCCCCAGCGAGCGCAGCGTCGGCACGTAGCCGCCCTGCGGCATCGTCTCGCGGCGCGGCTCGTCACGCCCGGCGCCGGACGCTGCCGTGGCGACCGACGAACTGGATTCGAGCGGTTCGCGCTCCGCCGCGGCCAACTGGCGCACCGCGTTCTGCGCCGTGGCAATCCTCGCCATCGTCGAGCGAGCGCCCTCGCGAATGGCCAGGCTGCTGCCGCGGGCCAGGAGCACGGCCAGGTAGCTCTGCGCGCCGCGGTAGTCGCCGCTCATCGCCATCGCCTGCCCCAGCATCAACCGGTACTCCTCGCGCGACGGCGCGGCCTTCACCGCCCGCTGCATCAGCGAAAAGGCCCGCGCCGGGTTCGTGCCCGTCGCCATCTCCACCTCGGCGAGCGTGACGATGGTCGAGACGTTGTCCGGCTCGAGTTCGAGCGCACGTGCCAGCGCCGTGCGTGCCACGGCGTAGAGCGCCTCCTCGTCGGCACCGTCGCGCGAGGCGCGACGCGTCAGCGTGCGGCCATACGCCGCCTGGAACGACGCGGTGCTCGGTGCGAGCGCCGCGGCGCGCTCGAGCAGCGGCAGGCCCGTCTCGACGTTGTCGGCGCGCAATTCGATCGTGCCCAACGCGGCGAGCGCCCGCGCCGCCGCCGGGTTCGCGTCGATCGTCTTCGTCAGCATCGCCCGCGCTTCGTCCACACGGCCGTCCATGCGACCGACCAGGTCGCCGAGGTACCCGGCCGCCTCGATGTCGGAGATGGTGTCTGAGGGTGCCATGGTGCCGGCGGTGACGCGGTCGTCGAACTCGACGCGCAGCGTCTGGAACGACGCCAGGCCAACGTATTTCCACAGCTCGGCATCGAGCTGCCGGCGGTCGGGGCCGAAAGCACGTGTGAACGCCTCGTCGTCCGGCACCCCCTGCTGCAGGGCCACCAGGAATTTCGACAGCTGCCCTTGCCGCTCCTTGCTGCCGAACGTGAGGTAGTGCACCAGCGCCCACGATTGGGCGTAGAGCACGTTGCGCTGGTCGCCCTCGTTGTACTCGGGTGAGTGGTGATCGATCGCCAGCAACTGCGCGGTCGGCATCAGCTGCCTCGTGGCCCGCAGCAGCACGAGGTTCTGCAGGCTCGGCTTGCCGAGGAACGCGGTGCGTCCGCCGTTCGAGGTTTCGAACGTCTGGTACAGCCCGGCTAATCCCTCGTTCACCCAGACCGGCGTGGCCCCCACGGCGCTGCTGAGCATGAAGTGCGCGTACTCGTGGAAGATGACGCCGTAGCTCTCGGTGAGCTGCGAGGCGTTGACGGCGATGACGTTCATGTCCTCGCCGCCGATGAAGTAGCCGCCGACCTGCACCGCCTTCCCCTGGTAGACCGGCCGGTAGTCGGCGAACGAGCGGTCGTTCTGGAAGACGATGACCAGCGTCGGCACGGGCGAACTGATGGTGCCGGTGCCCAGAACGCGGCCCACCACCTCGCGAAACTGCTCGAGCCGCTGGGCGAGAGTCCGGAGTTCGCGCTCCGAGGCGTCACCGACGAAGGTGAAGTGGTCCGACGATAACCGCGTCCACGTCGCCCAGGCCGGAGCCGGCAGCAGGAGACAGAGCCCGAGGATCATCACCAGCCTGCGCATGGCCCCATACACTACCGCAAGCGTGGGCCGCCTCAGACGGACAGTTGAAGCCGTGCCGCAGCCATGACACACTGCGCCTCACAGGAGTAACCCTTCATGGCGATTACGCTCACGGTCAACGGCACCGAGCATCTGCTCGACGTCGAACCCGACATGCCGCTGCTCTGGGCTCTGCGCGAGACACTGGGGCTCACCGGTACCAAGTTCGGCTGCGGCATCGCCGCCTGCGGCGCGTGTACCGTCCACCTGGATGGACGCCCCGTGCGCACCTGCACGCTGCCGATCGCGGCTGCCGTCGGCAAGCGGGTCACCACCATCGAAGGGCTGGCGCAGAACGGCACGCTGCACGCGGTGCAGCAGGTCTGGGTTGACGCGCAGGTGCCGCAGTGCGGCTACTGCCAGTCGGGCATCATCATGGCCGTGGCCGGGCTCCTTGCCCAGACGCCGAATCCGACCGACGACGAGATCGATGCGTCGCTGACGAACATCTGCCGCTGCGGCACCTTCGCCAGGGTCCGCAAGGCCATCCACCAGGCCGCGGCGCCGCGCACGGAAGGAGCCGCGTCATGAACACGTGGACACGGCGCGCCTTCATCGGTGCCGGCACCATCACCGGCGGCGGCTTCCTGCTCGGCGTCGCCGGCTTCACCCTGGCGCCCGGTCGCCACACGCTGGTCTCGGCCGACGCAGGCGAGCACGGCCAGCTCACCACCTGGATCACCGTCACGCCGGACAACCTGATCACCATCCTCATCCCGCACTGCGAGATGGGGCAGGGCACTCCCACCGCGCTGGCGATGATGGCCGCCGAGGAGATGAACGCCGACTGGCGTCTCGTGCGCGTGCAGGAGGCCCCGGCGCTCGACGAGTATGCCAACGGCTACATCATCCGCACGCTGAGCGGCGACTACGTCCCGGCGGTGATGGCACGCGGCGTCGACTACGGCGCCTTCAAGATTGCGCAGTGGTTCGGCTTCCAGGTGACCGGCGGCTCGACGGCGGTCCGCAGCACGGGCGAGTACGGCATGCGTGTGGCCGGTGCCGCCGCGAAGGAGATGCTGCTGACCGCGGCGGCGCAGCAGTTCGGCGTGAGCATGGCGGAGTGCACGGCGAAGAGCGGTCGCGTGCTGCACGCGGCCTCGGGCCGGAGCGCCTCGTTCGGAGAACTGGCGCGCGCCGCCGCGGCGCTGCCGGTCCCCACCAGCCCCGCGCTGAAGAACCCCGACACGTTCACGCTGCGCCGCACCGCGGTGCCGCGTCTCGACATCCCGTCCAAGGTGGACGGCAGCGCGATCTACGGCATCGACGTCAGCGTGCCCGGCATGCTCTACGCCGCGGTCGACTTCGCCCCGGTGCAGGGTGGGCGCGTCGTGCACGTGGACACGAAGCCGGCCGAAGCGATGCGCGGCGTCACGAAGGTGCTCGTGCTCGAAGAAGCCGTGGTCGTCGTCGCCGACAGCTTCTGGCGCGCGCGCAAGGCGCTGGCGGCACTCACACCTGAGTTCCACGACGGCGGCAACGCCGGCGTGTCCACTGAGACGATCTTCGCGGCGTTCGACGCCGCGCTCGGCGCCCCGCCGCAGATGCCGGCGACGGCCGCGACGGTGGTGACGGCCGATTACAAGGTGCCGTTCCTCGCCCATGCCGGCATGGAGCCGATCTCGTGCACCGCCAGGGTGGACGGCACCCACTGCGACGTGTGGACCGGCGTGCAGGACCCGCTGAACGCGCGCTCAACCGCGGCCAAGGCACTTGGCTTCGACACCGACCAGGTGACGGTTCACAACCAGCTACTCGGCGGCGGCTTCGGCCGCCGGTTGCCGTTCAACTTCGACTACGTCGATCTCGGCGTGCGCATCGCGAAGGCGATGTCGCCGACACCGGTGAAGATGATCTGGACACGCGAGAACGACACGCAGCACGACTACTACCGTCCCGCCGGTATGTCGCGCCACGCCGGCGCACTCGACGCGAACGGCGTCGCCCTCGCCGCCAGTTCGTTCTACGCCGGCGGCGGTAACGGCGAGGCGGTGTTCATGCCCTACGCGATTCCGGAGAAAGATGCCGACGCGAAGGACGCGGCGCACCCGATCCGGCTCGGACAGTGGCGGTCGGTGTTGAACTCACAGCACGGCTTCTTCAAGGAGTCGTTCATCGACGAGATGGCGCACGCGGCCGGCAAGGACCCGTTCGAATTCCGCCGGGCGATGCTGAACCAGCAGCCGCGCTTCAAGGCGGCGCTCGAGAAGGCGGCCGCCATGTCCGGATGGGGCACGCCGCTGCCAGCCGGCGAAGGGCGCGGCATCGCCATCTGCGAAAGCTTCGGCACCATCGTCGCCGAAGTGGCGCATGTCTCGGTGTCGCCGGCCGGACGGCTGAAGGTGCTGCATATGTACGCGGCGGTCGACTGTGGCGACGTCGTGAACCTCGACACGGCGACGGCGCAGGTCGAAGGCGGCATCATCTTCGCGTTGTCGGCCGCGCTCCTGGGCGAAATCACCATCAAGGATGGCCGGGTGGTCGAACGCAACTTCCGCGATCACCAGATGATCCGCATCGTCGATGCGCCGCTGGTGAGCGTCGAGTTCATCCGCTCGAACGCGCTGCTCGGTGGCCTTGGCGAGCCGGCGGTGCCGCCGGCCGCAGCCGCTCTGACCAACGCCATCTACGCCGCCGCTGGCGTGCGTGTGCGTGAATTGCCGGTCAAGAAGACGCCGTTGGTAAAGCAAGCGTAAAGAGACCGACCACCTTTCGCAGAAGTGCATTGCTCCGCTAGCAGCAGCGTGGGACACTGATCCCCTCATGTTTTCCCTCAGATTCCGGACTCTAATCCTGGCGTCGGCGGTGGCGTTGGGTGCGACGGTGAACCAGGCGCAGGCGCAGCATCCCGATGCCGCGAAGAGCGCCGCCAGGCCGGACGCAGCGAAAGCCGCGGCCAGCGACACGCTCGAGCGCGGCCGCTACATCGTCGAAGACCTTGCGCAGTGCTGGCGCTGCCACTCCCCGGTCGATCAGCGCGGCGTGCGCGACCGGATGAACTGGCTGCACGGCGGCCAGGTCGGCATGCGTCCCACGGTGCCGATTGGTGAGTGGGCCATCGTGGCCCCGCGCCTGGCCGGGTCCCCTCCCGGCACCGACGTGCAGTTCATCCACCTGATGATGACCGGCGTCTCGCGCAGGGGCCACTTCCTGCGCCAGCCGATGCCGCAGTTCCGCATGAAGCAGGACGACGCCGAAGCGGTCCTCGCCTACCTCAAGTCGCTCGGCGGCAAGTAGCGAGTCCGGTCCGGCTGAAGCCGGACACTACGCGAATCGTCGATCGCGAAGGTCTCTGTAGTGTCCGGCTTTAGCCGGACCGTGATCATCGATCCATACTGGCGGACATGTCCCTCGTGAACGCCCGCGCCTTCTTCGACTCGCTCAACCTCGACTACGTCGCCGTCCACCGGACGAAGGAAGCGCTGTTCTGGACCACCTACATGGGCACCAGTGCCGACGACGAGGGGTTCACGCGGGCAGAGCGGGCCTTCAAGGATTTCGTCTCTGATCCGGCACGGCTGAGCGCCACACGCGCGCAGTTGGCGCAGGTGGAGGCGCTGCCGCCGGACACTGAGCGCGACCTGCTGCTGCACGGGCTGCGTGGCTGGCAGGCGCTGTTCGAGGCCAACGTCATCGAGAGCGACGCGGGCCGGGCGTTGATGCACGAACTGGTCGATGCGGAGGCGGTGCTCTTCGCGAAGCGGCGCACCTACGTGCCGACCCACGTGAATGAACGCGGTGAGGTGGTGGACGCCACGCTCGCATCGCTGGCCACCAACCTGGCGACGAACCCGCTCGACGAGCGTCGCCGCAGTTCGTTCGACGCCTTCCGCGGCCTCGAGCAGTGGGCGCTCGACCACGGCTTCCTCGACCTCGTGCGACTGCGCAACCGCTTCGCGCGCGCCCTCGGCTTCAGCGACTTCTTCGAGATGAAGCTGCGCAAGAACGAGCGCATGACGACGAGCGGCCTGTTCGCCATTCTCGACGACTTCCTCGATCGGACCGACGCCGCCAACGCGCGCATGCTCACCGGCCTTCGCGCACAGCACGGCGACGCCGCCGTGCTCCCGTGGAACCTCCGCTTCGCCACCACCGGCGACATCGTCCGCCGCATGGACCCGTACCTCACCTTTGCGCCGGCCCTCCGCCGCTGGGTCGAGAGCTTTCGCCGCCTCGGCATCGGCTTCCGCGGCGCCACGCTGCAGCTCGATCTGCTCGACCGCGCCGGCAAGTTCCAGAACGGCTTCTGTCACTGCCCCGGCCCCGCCTGGGTGAACGCGCGCGGCGAGTGGATCCCCGGACAGATCAACTTCACGTCGGAAGCCAGACCCGACCAGGTCGGCAGCGGCACCCGCGCCATCGTCACGCTGTTCCACGAAGGCGGCCACGCGGCGCACTTCGCCAACGTGGTGCAGCAGGCGCCCTGCTTCTCGCAGGAGTACGCGCCGACCTCGATGGCCTACGCCGAAACGCAGTCGATGTTCTGCGACAGCCTGCTGGACGATGCCGACTGGTTGCGGCGCTATGCGTGCGACGGCGAGGGCCAGCCGATGCCAGAAGCGGTGATTCACGCGCGCGTCGCCAGCCTGCAGCCGATGCTGGCGTTCGAGAAGCGGATGCTCGCCGTGGTGCCGTGCTTCGAGTCGGCGCTCTACCAGATGTCTGACGAGGCGCTGACGCCAGAGGCCGTGCTGGCGCTGGCCCGACAGACCGAGCGTCGCGTGCTCGGCATGGAGAGTCCGCGTCCGCTGCTCGCCATTCCGCACCTGCTGAATCAGGAGTCGGCCGCCGCCTACCAGGGCTACCTGCTCGCGGAGATGGCTGTCGCGCAGACGCGCGCCTTCTTCCTCGAGCGCGACGGCTACCTCACCGACAATCCGGCCATCGGTCCGGCACTCAGCACGCACTACTGGGAGCCTGGCAACAGCGTCGACCACGACACGATGCTGCGCACGCTCACCGGCGACGGATTCACCGCACGGCATCTGGCCAGCGCCTGCAACAAGTCGGTCGACGAAGCCTGGACCGACGCCACCGCCAGCATGCGGGCGGCCGCGGCGCGCACTCCCAGCGCCGACGCACTGCCCAGTCTCGACGCGCACATCCGCATCGTCCACGGCGACGAACTGCTCGCCGATTCCACCGAGGGCGAAGACGTCATGTGCGCGCGCTTCGAGACGTGGGTGCACGCCCACTACCCGGCCTGAACCGCGCCGTGCGGAACGCTGATGGCCGCGCCTCGCGAGAATGCCGACGTGTGTAGCGGCCGCCCTTCAGGTCGGCGCGTGTCAGCGCACCTGACGGGTGCGCAGCTACGCTCAATCGCCAGGGCGTTACGGCCTGGCGGGTGCAGCGCGCTTGAGGCCTGGACGGTTGTAGCGCGCGATTGGGGTCTCAATCGTCCGCGTCCGACTCCGATTCCGACACCACGGCAAAGACCAACTACACTATGAGTTGCGATCAGCACGCGCCCGTAGCTCAGTTGGATAGAGCATCGGCCTTCTAAGCCGGGGGTCCCGAGTTCGAATCTCGGCGGGCGCACCAATACATTCAATGCTTTTCGCGGTTTCGTCCTCAGGACGCTGTCATCACGGGTGGACAACCCCACCCGTCGCCAACACCGTG
>Ga0114966_10003268_pt1 | contig 14301 bp, 14 predicted proteins | sample M_130207_XF_Meta_FD_87029 | JGI IMG/M metagenome (GOLD analysis project Ga0114966, IMG submission 87029) | Freshwater microbial communities from Lake Montjoie, Canada to study carbon cycling - M_130207_XF_MetaG | ecosystem: Environmental > Aquatic > Freshwater > Lake | place: Lake Montjoie... | reverse complement strand
TTGGGGGGTTCTGGTAAGGAAGACCGCGATAATGAGAATAAAATAATAACTAATATTTTAAAGGATATACTCATCAACCGGTATGGTTAAATAAAATAAAATTGAATTAAACAAAGGTCTGTAGTATTGTTTATAAACAAAATTAATCAATAATAAATAAGAATAAAATGTATGATAATATAGATTTTGAAAATAAAATAATGCTTATTGTTAGAAAACCACAAGAAGGGAAGACGTTTATTTGTATATCATCGATATATAAAGACCTAACTTCGGATATTCATATAGTTTTAACAATGAACACACTTTCTTCAGGAATGCAATTTTTCGGAAGAATGGAAGATACTATTGGTTCAAAGAATATAATTGTATTTAATAGTAACAAAAAAACGACAGGAAACTGTCTTCACGCCAAAAATACCGGGGATGTATTCAAATTATTACAAAATAATATTAATGTAAAAGTTATTGTGTGTTGCGCACATACAACCAGATTTACAAAATCGTTGCTTCAATTGTTTGAATTTGTTGGAGATTCTAAAAAATTTGATGGTCGCAAATTTAAAATACATATTGATGAAGCCCATAAATATATTTGTGAGAATAGACAGACCATTAAAGACTTTCATAATCTTACTTTAGTACGTAAGATAATAGGTTATACAGCAACTCCAGACCCGGTCATAAGTAATAATAATGATAATAAACAATATTTTTCGAACATTTATGTATGCGATGTAGAAAAAGAATACGGTATAATTAGGTCAACTAATTATTTTGGTGTAAAAGATTGTCAACGCAATATAATTAATTTTACTAATATGGATAAACCCGACGAATACTCAAGTAAACTTATTCCGGAAAATATTATAAAGTTGGGTTTAAATAAAAGCCAATCATTACAATTTTACGATAATAAATATAGTTTTAATTTTGGAAATGAAATCGCATTATTTAGATTTTATGATTATATATTACCTACATTAAAAATTAACCAACAAGGGTTTAGTTATCACTTTTCTCCGGCATATAATCGTAAAGTATCTCATCTTCAGGTAGCAAGTATTATTTTAAAACATTATTCTGATTCAAATATTATTATTATTAATGGTGAAGGAATTCAATTATTTAGAGGTATACATAAATCCGGAAACAAAGAATTAACATTAATTAAAACAAATCATCAAATAACTGTTAAAAATGATTTTCATCGTAAACAGTTATTGGAACCATCATATATGATTCAATCGCTCATTGAAGATTATAGAGATTTTCCTACGTTTGTAACTGGATTTGCGTGTGTAGGTATGAGTGTTACGTTAGTTAATGAATATTTGGGAAATTTCGACCACGTTATTATGGATCATAGTCATTATGATAAAGAAGAATTATATCAATTATGTAGGTTTTTATTCAATTACTTATCGTGGGATATTAAAAATAAAACCCGAATTAAACAAACAGTATTTGTTAGTTCAACCCAGAAGGTGTTTGACATATGTTTAAATTATGAACAACATATTGAAGAACTAATTAGAGATAGTTCAGGAAAGTTTATGATACAAGATGGTAATTATATAAAGAATATTCCACCTACAGATAAACAGCAACGACGTATAGACCTCGACAATATTTCTAATTCGATTGTGTGGGGTTGGAAAAAATTTGATGTTGACTTAACTTGTGAAATAGATATTGATGAACACGGAAATTTTTGTGTTGTAAGAGCAGATAATTTCTATAAATATATTACTAATAAAACTTGTCCTATCAGGTCTAAACCAAAACGTTATGCGAACGATAATAAATTTTGGGCATGTGTAACTACCGGTTCTATAAATATACATACAGTCGATGAACTGGAAAAAAACATAAAAGGAAATAATTGGGATACATACTTTCAATTAGTTCAAAATCAATCAATATACGCTAGTCGAATGTTTGTTGGGTATGAGAAAGTTACTGATAATAAACAATATAGAATTTATATTAAATACGCAAAGTTAGATTCTAGTGTCTTACCTGTTATAAATAAATGGTGTAAAAAAAAGGATTCTAATATTTCATATAATGAAAACGACGATGACTCAATTTTACCAGGTTCTGAAGAATACGAAGATTTAGGGAATCCCACGTTAAATATAACTACGCCAGATAATGATGATATTGTAAAACCAAAGTATACCCGTTCTCCAAATTATGCTTCAAAATATTTACATGACGGGTGTGTTCTTACCGCAACAATAAAAAATATTGAATTTTATTGTAAATATAATAAATCCAAAAATAAATTTTATACTATTGATGAAACCAAAACATTTGACACTATTAATAAAGCACATAGATATCACGTCTCATTAGTAGCAGAACAAATACCTGGGTATTCATGTTCTAAAAATGCGTGGGAATTGTTTAAAGGTGTAGATGTTAATGGTAATCGGTATCCTATAGATAATTACGATAAACATAAATAATTTATAAAAAATGGCAGTATAAGAATTTAATAAGGAGCATTATCCTCTTCTTTTGGTTTAAATTTCCCCTTTATTTTTTTTGTAGCTATATAAAAAATAAAACATCCCATGAATGTGCCGATTATTGCCCCGACAATAACTTGGAGTATTGTATGACTTTTCGTGTTTATCCGGTTATACATTGTCAACAACGTCAAACATAAATAAAGAATAAGTATGTTTTTATTTTGAAATGCTAACCAAATAAAAATAGTTGAGTATAATGATGACTGTGCGTGTCCCGAAGGCATACCGTAAATATCGTTTGAGAAAATCCGTCCATTATTTAAAGATAAATTTATTAATTTGCTGTTTTGTGACGGGCGCGGTTCTTTAATGATTCCTTTTAACACATAATTTAATAACGTGTTACAAAACAACCCCACTAAATAATATACAATTAAGGTGTGCTTATCCCATAACAACTGGATTGAATAAAGGATAAGTATAAATGGACTAATAAACCCGACAGAATTAATGAGTTCCATCATTCTTTATAATTGGTAGGTATATTTTATTATTACGCCGTTCCAACCTTTAATATTGATACAGAAGTTCGGTTATAATAGTTACACACCAATCCGCGCCGTTTAAATTCAATAAATGTCCCTTATCATCTAACAGTTTAATATTCATTCTATCTATGTTCACAGGTCCGAAATACGTTCTTTTATTATCCTGCATTGAACCGCCAAACTCAACAATTAACGAACCCGTAGATAAACCAGACACCTTTACCGGGATTATCGCAAAAATGTCGGCATTTGTCGGCGCCTTTGAACGATAATTGGTGGTATAATCATTATTCTTTATAATTTCTTTTATAGTATATATTTGTGATTGGGTAAGTGTTCGCGGAGCACTTGGTAAAACAGTTGGATAATTTATATAATTCGTATTTAATTTATCCGCGATAAGTATTCCGTTATCCGGGTTATTATTAATAAGTATTTGTATGTTTGTTTCCGTAGGTAATGCTCTGGAACACACATAAGGTAAATCGGGAGAATAATAAGACGGCAATTTTAACGTTTTAGAATATTCGGCAATTGAAACCAACCCATTATTAATGTGATTTTGGTTATAATCGTCAATCACTAAAATGAGATATTTGGTGCCTATCAAATTTAACACTGCCGAAGCAGTATTTCCTGCCGAACTTACATTAATATACGGAACACGAAACCCCATTAACCATCCTAATGTATTGTCGATATACAAACTCTGATTTACACAAGTGGTTTCACATTGTAGAGTTGACGTATAATCAAAAAAAGTAATTATTGTTGTTTCATCTATAGTATTAGTTCCTCCATATGTTCCGCCATTTAAGTTTAGTGTTATTTTACCGTTATTTGAATTGTATGATACAGGAAGTGCTGTGAAACTCCACCCATTCGCAATTGAAAAACTAACGGTGTTTAATTGATTCACAAAATCGGACGGGGTATAATTTCCGTGAGAAATCGTTACGGGTATAGGGTCGAAACCTGTGATTGTAATCCAAAAACAAGTATTACCGTATGCTGGGTCGATTGTGTACCAAGTATATGGTATTTGATATGAATACAAACGCATATTCAATGCGTTTGTCAGAGGGTCCGATAAATCCAACGTATAATTGGATGACGTGTTTTCAGACACACTACTCGATTGCCTGAACTGACTATCTAAATTAATAAACCTGGACGTTTTATTTTCCAAATTTGGATTTAGCGTATCTTGCGCAACCCCAACATTAAAATTATTATTTATTCCAAGTTGGGTTTTTTTCATTGGAACGTGTGTGCTTTCATAAACATCTATTTGTTGTTTTCTATCCGTAATTTTATCATCTTGGGTTTTATTTGGTTGTGGCAAGACTTGATTTTGTATCCAATAATTGGTTTGGATTTCGGATAATAGTTCAGTTTGGACTTCTTTAAAAAAAATAGAAATATCGGGGTTGTTTTTATATTTATTTATGAGTTGGGTTGTTGTCTCTATAACATTATTTTTTGTTTGTTGTTCCGGTTCAGTTAAACTTAAAATAGCAAATAATTCATCGGTTGTATAATTATTTATATCTGTATCAAATGACGCCATATTAATATATGTATATTGTTTTAATGTGGTTATTTTTCATTATTTATTTTTTCGTTATTTATTTTTTCGTTATTTATATAAATATTTATAAACAATAGTTGTAATTCCTTAAACAAATCGAATTTTTCAATATTTTTTAGTAACTTATGCGTAATGGTCGTAAACCCATATCCACGTTTTAAATGACCTCTTCCTTTAAAGAGTAATTTATCCAATATAATAACTAATTCGTCATTATATTGAACCAATTCTTTTCTACCAACATGATACTTGCTTTTATATATGTATTGGTTGTGGTTTTCTGATGTATATATGTTATATCGCATATCATGATATGTTATATTTTTTATGAGTCCGACACCTTCAACCATATTTAATGTATTATTCATTTCAATCACAAATATTTTTTCATACAGTTTTATTGCTTTAGGCATTAATCTGGGTTGTCCGTAAATACACCCTATAATATTATGTTTTTTTTTAAAAGTTTCGTTTTCTTTCAAAGTGTCCGAATCAAACCGAGTTGTTACTATTTTATACATTTATAGTTGTTTCAGTTTGTTTTGTTGTTTGGTTGGTTCTTTAAGATGTGTCGACAAACATTCAATTTTATTTTATTTGTATAAATAAGTATGTTTAAGATATCATTTAACCATAAAAAAAGACAACCACAACAACCACAACATATGACTAAGGGTCCACAGATAACTACGGAGGTTAATTTCGATGGTAAATTTAAAAAAGTTGTACATACCTATCAACTAAAATATAAAAATGAAATATCTAGCGGTTTTGGAGATTATTTGCGAGGGTGTTTTGCTTTGATACAACTATGTAATTTGAAAGGGATTGAGTTCGATATGGATTTAAGTAATCATCCGATTTCAAAATTTATTGAGATTGATGATAAAGAAAAATACGACTATGTTGACAAGAGTAGTATTCTAAGATATACGGATAAAAATACTAATCATTTATCCAGTTTTATAGTTAATTCATTAAGGGTTTCAAACTTTTTTTTTTTATTTTGTATTAATTACCCTCTAAATAAAAATTACGACGAGTCGTCTAAAAATTTTATAAAGGGTAAAATTCAACCCAACACTTTAATGGAAAATTTCATAAATGACGAAATGACCAAATTAGGATTAATCGAAAAAAACTTTTCGGTTATTCATATTCGCACAGGAGATTCTTGTTTATTACAAAACAAAAGATTAAATAATACCTATACTTATCAAATATTAAAATATGTGTCCCCTTTATTGAATCCAAATAAAAAGTATTTGATTTTAAGCGATAATAATGAAATGAAATTATACTTTAAACCTTTTAAAAATTGCGTATTTAGTATAAAACCAATCATTCATTTAAGCGATTCTGTAATTATTACTGATGAAAATCTACAAAACACTTTATTTGATTTTTATATCATGGGTAAATCTAGCGAGATTTGTTCGATTTCATTATATGACCATGGTTCCGGATTTAGTGAATGGTGTAGTGTTATTTACAATATACCATACAAGAAACATATAATACCTACATACGATTTAACAAAAATGCGTATGCTTATATAATTGAGCGTTTAAACATCATACTCGTCCGGTTCAATCGATTCATAATTATGTTCAGTCTGGGTTTCTTCCGCGTCAAGTTCTAGGTAGAATTTATCATCCAATATATCAAAATAATTATAATTATAATTCGGAAATAAATGGTATTTGGCATAAATGTCTTTGCCGTAGATTTCATCATATAAATTATAATAGTTGTCCCAATGGTCAACCATTTTTTTAAAATTAACTGGTTTAATATATGTATGTGTATGTGTATTGGATATATTTTGTATTTTCGATGTTTCAACCACCAGTTTCTTGTTAGTATCATACCGAATCGTAATATATCCGGGTTTTAATCCGCAATATTCTTCTGGTATCTCTGTTGTTTTGTTTAATTTTACCATAAAATTCATTTGTGATGTTTTATCCTTTGCTGATGTTGTCGACAGTTCGGGGAAGTGTTCATTTGTAATTTTTATTTCTGGAATGTTTTTTTTGGGAGGTTTAAATATATTGGTTCTTTTCATCTTTATATTTAAATGAAAAAAATCTTTATGCTATTTAATGTTATTATATCTATTTAAACACGTTAAAAAAATGGGTTTCATTTTTTATTTTGTTTTTTATGTTTTTATTTTGTTTTTTATGTTTTTATATGATTTTTATAGTGTTACTTAAATGTCATCAACGTTGATTTCTTCATCATCTTCATTAATTTTTATGATTTGTCGTGTTCCGCTATTAATTTCATCTTCCATAATTTTTTTATATTCTTCAGTGGTATCATCGATAAAATCGAATTCTCCTTCAACTTCTGAGGTTTGAGTGAATAAACTATCATTTGATATAAATTTGGACCATTTTCCAGGAAGTGTTTTTAGTTTTTCCTTATCCAAATCGGAATATACCTCTAATAAATCGCATTTTTGCGGTTGTTTTTTATTGTCGCTTACCGATTCCCATTCTCTAACACCAACCAGAACCCATGTTCCTTTTTTCAAGATGTTATCTTTTTTTCCTCTACCTCGAAATTTGCCTCGAATAATACACAATTTTATAGAATCAATACAATCAACATAACACATCCCATTACCAAGTAATTGGGTTACTTGACCGTATTTTTCGTATTCATCTTCTGAAACCCGCAACTTGTTTGATGCTTGTTGTGCCGAATTTGAAAATTTGCGCGCTTGTCCTTTTTGTTTATTTCCACCAGTTGTATTTTTTACCATTTTATGATGTATTTATTTGATGTATTTATTTGTTATTAGTTAATTTATGGTTAATCCTTTAAATTCATTTCAATTTTTTTTTAATTTTAAATCCAAATATTTTATATTTTAGTATGTATAATGAATTTAGATGATTATAACAATTTCATCATAAAAATGGATAATACGCAAGCATTCAACCAAATTAACGAAACTAATTTAGATGATTACAATAAACTTATTATGAAATTAGACGTTAATAATGTCGTGAATACCCAAGGCATTATTAACTATGATAAACCTGTTTTAGACAATTATAATGAACTGATAACTAAATTAGATGTCAACAAATCTTACGAACCTCATAAAATACCGGTTTCTTCTAGATTACAACATAATAAAGCATTTGAACCCAAATTAGTGAACCAAACATCCACCTCTTTTAACGGAAGTAATTACGTAATTAATAAAGAAACCATTACGCCAAATGAATTGGTTGACCCTACCAAGTATTTAAATCCGGTTGAATCTTTCAACACCAATATTGCCAGAAGTAATCTAAATAATTTAAAAAGAAAGGTAATCACTCAAAGCATCATCTTTAATTCGATTTATAGGGAGGATTATTTACATACTCCATCAACCGATTTTACGATTGTTTTACCGATACATCTTAAAAACGTCCTATCTATACGTTTATCTTCTCTTCAAATACCTAATGTCATTTATTGTATTTCAAGCAAAAAAAAGAATAATCAAATGTATATTACCGATACATCGGGCAATTTAGTTCAAGTTGTTTTTCCTGATGGCAACTATTCCATATCCGAATTTGTAACTAATTTAGAATCATTAATACAAACAGAGACACACGATACTAATTACGACGTAAGTTATAACCCTTATACCCAAAAAATTACTATTAGTAACACTAACACATTTAATATGAATTTTACAAAGGGGTTTGAACTAAACACCGGCAACATACATACAAAGCATAATACAGATTGTATCAGACCAAAACCAATTGTTGATATATCCAATTGTAATATTGTTAACAATTCAACCTTTGTTCACAACCAACATAATTGTAATAAAATACCAATTACACAGACTTACAATACATTAGGATGGATTATGGGTTATAGAGAACCCGAATACACAGGTTTAAACACGTATACTACTGAGGGGTTATATAATGGTTTAGCAACAGATTATATTTATTTTAATTTAAATGATTTTAACAATTCCCAATCACAAAGTATTGTCGGACTATTCTCGAATAGTATGGTTTCCAGTATCAATAGTAGCACAAGTAATATATTAGGAATGATTCCGTTAACATCCAATAACTGGCAAGTTTGTTTTGTTAACGGGAACGATTTAATAGAAAAAAAAAGAGAATATTTTGGTCCTGTAAATATATACAAATTGAAAATACAACTGTTGGACCAATACGGAAATATTGTTGATTTAAATAATATGGACTTTTCGTTTTCGATTGAAACAGAAACCGGATATGATTGGTAATCCGTCCGTTTATTTTCTTGTGTTTTCTGGTTTTCTTGTTTTCTGGTTTTTTTATTTTTTATGTTTTCTTATTTTTTATCTATATATTATATATAATGGGAGAAAAATGGTTCGAATTTGTGAAACGCATACATAAGGAAGGACAGCAAAAAAATGCCGGTTATTTATTTAAGGAAGCTATGGCTGATGCGTCCAAACGAAAAAGCGAATGGAAAAAGGACGGAAGCACCGCAGTCTCCGCAAAAGCGTCACCCTCTAAAAAAGCGCGCAAAACCAGAAAAACCAAGAAAATCAAGAAGGGAGGCAAGAAAACGCGTAAATCCAGAAAATCAAAAAAAAACATTTAAGCATCTAATGCCTATGGTTTAGTGTTTTATTGTTTCTGGTTTTAGTGTTTTATGTGGTGGTATCTACTCATTTTCTATCGGTGTTCCTCTCATATTTTTAGAAATAATATAATACCTATTTTTATACGTTTTTTTTAGTTTTAGTTTTATTTCAGTTGTATCTGGCATGCTTTCACTATAAAGTTTTTTGATTTCGTCTATTACGACGTCTTCGTTTTCTTTACAGAAATTAACAAACCCATCTGATGGTTTATAAGTTTCATTGCCAATATTTTTTATTATATGATACGTCATATTATATAATAATTCTTTACTGACACTAATATAGTCTCGTCGTTTTACCGGTTCGTTTTTTACATTTTTCTTTTTACGAAAATAATAACGGGCACTTTTAAACATTTTATCCAATATATCACCTTTATAGTCTAAAAGTCTCAATCGGTTTATTTCCGATTCAATCATCTCGTTATTATCCTCTATCCAAACATTCCACGCTTCTTTAAAATCGTGTCTGTTATCATATTGGTGGATTTTCGCAAATATATATAAAGATTGCGCGAATTCATTTTCAAAATTATAACGATAAATATTTAAACTCATTATTCTCCGTCTTTTTTAGTTATTTCGGTGTAATTAAATACATTTCAATTTTTTAAGTTTTACACATTTTTATATTCGCGGATATTTATTTCAATAAAAAATTGATTTAATATTATTTAATTATGTTTTAAATAAATAATAATATGACTGAATTCTCAACTTTAAAACTTTCAATCCCTGAGTCCATACTCACCTTAAGTTCTGAAAAACAACACCTTGTGTATCTTTATCTAGAACAACTTAATGAGTTTGACAGAAAAGCGTATTCAATCGCAAAAAACCATCTTGGAACATCTTTTGACATTTTAAGAAGTAATGGTTATATCAGTTGGTTAAAAACATACCAACCCGTATAATTTACTTATTTACGACCTGTTCGTTGTTTTACAGTTCGGTGTTTAGCAGTTCGTTGTTTGGTGCGTTTCTTAATTTTTCGAGATTTCGATTTATTTTTAAATTGTTTAGTTCGCGGTTTACCCTTTTTTTTTCGTAAAACAGAACCACCCTTTTTTATTTTATCATTGTCAACTATTGCGTTATATAATGCGTCTGAAAATTCAGTCATAATGGTTGACAACGATTTATCTATTATTTTTTTTATAAGTTCAACTTTATCTTGACCTATATTATTTATCATATTAATCGTGTTTTCGGTTTCGGCACTTGTAAGCACCTCTTTACAAATCAACATCTTTGAAAAAATGCTATCTTCCGGGAACACCGGTTTTTTAATGTTTCCAATCGTATTTAAAAGTGCTTGGATAAAACTATTCATAATTAAATGGGAAAACGCAAACGTATTCGTTTTTAATACATCAGTTACGTTTTTAATAATTCCGGGGTTTTGTGGGGTTTGCGGGTTTTCAACCGTATTTACATTATTTAATTTAGTTATAAATTGGGGGTCGTTAAGGTTTTTAAATAACTCTTTATAGTTGTTTAAGGTTATCATTATCTTAGTAAGTTTTTGAATATTTAAAACAATATCAAATGGTGGGAAATCGTTTAATATTGACCTAATTAATTTACCTATATCACGACCAAAATCGCTCGCGAATTTTACCAATAATTGCGTGATTTTGGATTCAATTTGGGTATCGTTTAAATCGATGTTCCCTATTATATTTGTTAGTTGGGGTAATAGTTCATTTATTTTGCTTGTTATTAATCGCGGAATATAACAAACTATTGAGGTAATTATATCTTGGTCCATATACTTTATTTATATATTTTTATTTTTCATTTTTTTAAAATCGGCAAAGGATAACGAATAATTTTTATTTACCAAATGTTTATCCACCTTTTTTATAAAATTAAAATTGGAGATTTTTCCACCTGACGTATACCTATTTATTTTTACTTCTTTATTTGTGGCGTTTATCTCATTATTATTCGACTCGATTTTTACCTTTAATGAGTCTTTATTATAACTTTTCAAATTCGCAAATACGCTTTTTTTAGTTTCGGGTTCTTTTATGGGGTTTTTTGTTGGTTCTTTTATTTGCGTTGTTTTTTTGGTGTCCGTTTTTTTTTGTAATGCATCTTCTTTTTCTTTGGATGTATCAATATACAAATTTAAACAATTAAACGTAATCACATATTTACGGGCTAATGTATCTAAATAATTATACGGAATCGAATGGTCGCTATAATAAACAAACGAACTTGTCTCCACATTATCGCTATTATAATTAAAACACATAATCACACACCCAATCGGGGTTTTTTCCAAAATGAAATTGTTCTTCAGGGCATTTATTTGGGTTTCAGTCAACTTCTTATCACACGTTTCCAATCGACTTTGGTATTCTTTCAAATATTTATCTTCATACTTTTTTTGAACTACTGGAACTACTACTGGTTTATAATCCTCATACTCGTCATAATCATACTCATTTAGATAATCCATACACTCAATCAGTTTTTTTATATCTATATCCAGAAAGTTAACCGTCATATATAAAAAAAAATAACAAAAAAACGCAACTACCCAAAATGGATTGGGGGATTCAAAATCACTTGTGTAAAGCATAATTAAATTAATTGGGTTTTGTTGTTTAAGTCTTTTTATTTGAGGTTTTTATTTGATGTTTTTGTTTTTATTTTTATTTATAGGTTATTTATCTCTTTTCGCCGTTCTTCGAACAATTCTGAAACTTCGGTCGATAAATCCGCACAAGGTATTAAATTATAGGTTGTATTATTTGGGTGTAATACCACCAAATACAAGTCCGTGACCTTCTTCCCGTATTTTTCCTCAAGTATTGCCTTATAGGTGTTTAACTGGAGAGAATAATGCCAGAAATTCGCATCTGGTAAATGACTAATACATTCGGTTAACGCGTATTTATCAAACCCGTTTGTTTTCGAGATTCCTTTACTTCGTTTCCAATCATATATTTTTAATGAACCGTCCGGGTTTTCATATACCATATCTATTGAACCAGACAATTTTAAATCTTCATTATAAATTAACCATTCCGTTCTATAGGGCGTTAATTCGGGATTTTCTTTTACGAATTTTAAAAAGAATCCAAACTCTTCGGATGTATTCAGCGCCGGTTTTCCATCTCTTAAATCCTCTTCATACATTTCAAGCAAATCGGCATGGGTATACTTTAAATCGTTGTTGTTTTCATCCACCAACTCTTGATTCATAAAACACTCGATATCAAAATGCATAATTGTTCCAGCACCCGAAGCTTCCGCGCCGTTTTTATTCCACGATTGTTTTATCTCGTCGGCAGTCATTCCCCAATTTTTATGTCCTTCCTTCCAATTTTTGCCGTTCATCATATTTTTTATCACTTTATCCGTATCAAACTCCGGAAAATGGTGATGGTTATAGGTTGTTACCGACGTATATTTACTATCCGGGTCTGTTAAAATCTTATATATATGACCTTCTTCGTAAAATTCTATATTCACGTCTCGCTCATGCTTGTTCTTTGTTTCCAAAATAGGATATAGCGTTGAGTTTGAACCTGGAATTGTTGTCATTTTATTTGTTGCTAGCATTCATACAATTATTGTTTTAAATCAATTTTATTATTCATATTTTTAAATTATTGGACCCGAATATTAAATTAAACCGTGTCCCCAGAAGTTCCAACATACATAATTAAACACGAATTTTAGGTTTTTTATTCTTCCAACCCTTTTAATATTAAAATTTCTTTTTTTAAGTTTTTAATCTCTTCAACAGCATAAAGTAAAATATTATTCCAATCTATACCTTCCGGTGATTTATCTTCATTATTAGACCAAGTAAATTTAGGATCTGCTTCAAATGCTTCTTCCGCAATTAAACCTGTAAAATGCGTTCCACTATCTTTCCAATCATATTCTCTAACTCGTAGTTTATAAAGATTTGATGAATTACCCGTAAAATCAACTACATTTTCCTTATATTTAATTGATGAACTGCTATATGTAATTTCACCCGTTGTTGCGTTGTATACTAATGCTGGAGTTGTTGCCGCATCTCCTCTAACTGGAGTAATATATAATGCGCTTTCCTGTGTTGGAATAGATGAAGGTCTGCTCGAAAGTGCATTAATACATATTGTATTATTAGGCTGTTTATGACTCTCGTCACCTCCTGCTAGATTCCCAATCGCAACTGAATACACACCTTGATGGTAATATCCTGCCTGATAACCAATCGCAACAGCACCGGTTCCTTGTGTTGTAAATCCCGCCTGATAACCAATCGCAACAGCACCGGTTCCTTGTGTTGTACTTCCTGCTCTAGACCCAATCGCAACAGCACCGGTTCCTTGTGACATACTTCCTGATTGATACCCAATCGCAACTGAATTTGCTCCTTGTGTTGTATTTCCTGCTAGATACCCAACCGCAACTGAATTCTCTCCTTGTGTTAAATATCCTGCTTGACCCCCAATCGCAACTGAATACTGTCCTTGTGTGTAATATGCGGCATTATATCCAATCGCAACTGAATACTGTCCTTGTGTTAAATATCCTGCTTGAGCCCCAATCGCAACTGAATTCTCTCCTTGTTCAGTATAACCGGCGTAATTTCCAACCGCAACTGAATTATATCCTTGTTCGAAATTTCCCGCGTAATATCCAATCGAAACCGTTTTGTCTGTTGCGTTTTTATTTAATTCACCTGCGTGACCACCAATATTTATGTTTGTATCTCCTACAGCCCACACACTTGGAGTAGAATTCGTATTCCAATATATATAATCACCATAGTTTGTCCCAGTAACGTCAATTAAACCTGTTGGACCTGTTGGTCCTGTTGCGCCAGTTCCGGATGATGTTCCATTCTCACCAGGTGGACCTGTTGGTCCTGTTGGTCCTGTTGGTCCTGTTTCTCCTGTTGGTCCTGTTTCTCCTGTTGGTCCTGTTGGTCCTGTTGGTCCTGTTGGTCCTGTTGGTCCTGTTGGTCCTGTTGGTCCTGTTGGTCCTGTTGGTCCTGTTG
>Ga0114966_10003266_pt1 | contig 14307 bp, 15 predicted proteins | sample M_130207_XF_Meta_FD_87029 | JGI IMG/M metagenome (GOLD analysis project Ga0114966, IMG submission 87029) | Freshwater microbial communities from Lake Montjoie, Canada to study carbon cycling - M_130207_XF_MetaG | ecosystem: Environmental > Aquatic > Freshwater > Lake | place: Lake Montjoie... | reverse complement strand
GATCGAATCCACCGGACTGTTCCTCGATAAACCCACTGCGCAGAAACACATTACCGCAGGCGCCCGCAAAGTCATCATGTCGGCGCCGTCAAAAGATGACACGCCGATGTTTGTCTATGGGGTGAACGACAAGTCGTACACGGGGCAGACGATAATTTCCAACGCGTCGTGCACCACCAACTGTCTGGCGCCGGTTGCGAAAGTTCTCAACGACAAATGGGGTATCAAGCGCGGGTTGATGACGACGGTGCATGCAGCCACCGCGACGCAGAAGACGGTCGACGGGCCGTCGAATAAAGACTGGCGTGGCGGTCGCGGCATACTCGAAAACATCATTCCGTCATCGACCGGCGCCGCCAAAGCCGTGGGCGTGGTGATTCCGGAACTCAACAAGAAGCTCACAGGTATGGCATTCCGCGTGCCAACCTCTGATGTGTCGGTGGTGGATCTTACCGTGGAGCTTAATAAACCCGCGACCTATGCTGAAATCTGCGCCGAGATGAAAGCGCAATCGGAGGGTGCGTTAAAAGGCGTCCTCGGCTATACCGAAGAAAAAGTCGTCTCCACCGATTTTCGCGATGAAACTTGCACGTCGATATTCGACGCTGAAGCCGGTATCGCGCTAGACAGCACGTTCGTTAAAGTCGTTTCATGGTACGACAACGAATGGGGCTATTCGTGCAAGGTGCTGGAAATGGTGCGCGTGGTCGCGAAATAACGAGTTTAGTGCCATGGGATTCTTGCGTCTTAGCGATCTTCGGCTCAACGGCAAGCGCGTACTAATACGCGCCGATCTCAACGTTCCTCAGGACGACAACGGAGCCATCACCGACGACACGCGCATCCGTGCCTCGGTAGCCGGCATACAGTTGGCGCTGACAGCAGGCGCGGCGGTGATGGTCACGTCTCACCTCGGGCGTCCGACGGAAGGAGAATTCAAGAGCGCGGATTCACTGAGTCCGATCGCGCAACGATTGAGCGAATTGCTCGGTGTGCCCGTGCCGTTGCTGCGTGACTGGGTCGATGGTGTGGACGTCAAACCGGGCAATGTCGTGGTGCTTGAAAACTGCCGTTTCAACAAGGGCGAGAAGAAAAACGACGACGCACTGGCAAAAAAGATGGCGGCGTTGTGCGATATCTACGCCAATGACGCTTTCGGTACGGCCCATCGCGCGGAGGCGACCACGCACGGCATCGCCAAATTTGCCCCGATCGCATGCGCCGGACCGCTGATGGCGGCGGAACTGGAGGCATTGGCCAAAGCACTACGCGATCCGGCACGGCCGCTGGTTGCGATCGTCGCGGGCTCCAAGGTCTCGAGCAAGCTGACCATCCTCAAGTCGCTCGCGGAAAAAGTCGATCAGCTGATCGTCGGTGGCGGAATCGCAAATACCTTCATGCTTGCTTCGGGCGTGCGCATAGGCCGCTCGCTTGCTGAACCCGGCCTGTGCGGCGAAGCACAGGAGATCATTGATCTCATGAAAGGGCGCGGTGCGACGGTGCCTTTGCCGGTGGATGTGGTGGTCGCGGCCGAACTTTCAGCGCGCGCACGCGCCCATCAGGTCGCGGCGGAAAATGTCGGTCCGGAAGACATGATCCTGGATATCGGACCCAAGACCGCCGAGATCCTCGCCGGCGTGATAGAGTGCGCCGGCACCGTGGTATGGAACGGACCGGTCGGGGTGTTTGAATATGACCAATTTGGCGCCGGCACCGCCAGAATCGCGCGTGCGGTCGCTGATTCCAAGGCGTTTTCAATCGCGGGCGGAGGTGATACGATAGCCGCGATCACCAAGTATGGCATTACCGACAAGGTGTCATATATATCAACCGGCGGAGGCGCATTCCTGGAGTTTCTGGAAGGCAAGAAACTGCCGGCGGTCGAAGTACTTGAGCAGCGCGGCAATTGACCGGATGCGGCGTAACAGCATCACTCCGCTTCTCAATTCACCCGGAATAATCGAGAGCTGAACCCTATGCCCCGACGTACCAAAATTGTTGCCACGCTGGGCCCTGCCTCCAGCGACAGACAGACGCTGGCGCGCATGATAGAGGCCGGTATGGATGTGGTGCGCATGAATTTTTCGCATGGCACGGCCAAGGAACATGCCGATCGCGTCGAAACAGTGCGCTCGCTCGCTCGCAAGGCGGGACGCGAGATAGGCGTGCTTATTGATCTGCAGGGCCCCAAAATCCGTATCGGCCGCTTCGAGCATGACAAGGTTACGCTAGCCAAGGACGATACGTTCGTGCTCGACGCGGAGTGCATGCTGGGCAACCGCAATGTTGTCGGTCTCGACTACAAGAATCTTCCGCAGGATGTAGTTCCGGGCGACATGCTGCTCCTGGATGACGGACGCATCATGCTCACCGTTACCGCCGTGAAAGGCTCACGCATACAAACCGTGGTTGTTCAAGGCGGCGTACTGTCGAACAATAAAGGAATCAACCGCAAAGGCGGTGGACTGACAGCACCTGCGCTTACCGAGAAAGACATGCAGGACATCAAGACGGCGGCCAGACTCAAGGCGGATTATCTGGCCGTGTCGTTTCCGCGTTCCGGCGCCGATATGCAGTATGCGCGCGATCTTATGATCAAGGCCGGCGGCAAGGCACTGCTGTGCGCCAAGATTGAACGCGCCGAGGCCATAGACGCGCTGGAGGAAATCCTCGACGCCTCGGATATCGTCATGGTGGCGCGTGGGGATCTGGCGGTTGAAGTGGGTGACGCGATGGTGCCCGCGCTCCAGAAGCGGATGATACGGATGGCGCGAGAGCGCAACAAACTGGTGATTACCGCGACGCAGATGATGGAATCCATGATACAAAATCCCATCCCGACGCGTGCGGAGGTATCGGATGTCGCGAATGCGGTGATCGACGGTACCGATGCGGTAATGTTGTCGGGAGAAACCGCCGCCGGCAACTACCCGGTCGAGACGGTCGCGGCGATGGCGCGCGTGTGTCTGGAGGCTGAAAAAGACGACGTGTTCGTTGCCGAACGCAGACGCGGTGGAGCGCCGCAAAGCGCCGAAGAGGCGATTGCGCGCGCCACCATATTCACAGCCAATTCTCTCGATATTAAAGCCGTGGCCGCGCTGACGCAGAGCGGAAGGACCGTGTTGTTGATGTCGCGCATGAATTCGAACGTGCCTATCTATGCGCTGTCGTCGGTTATCGAAGCACGGCGGCGAGTCACCCTATTTCGTGGCGTCTATCCGGTCAAGTTCAAGGGCACGCGCAACCCCGAACGCGCGTTGACCATGGCCGAGGATGAATTGTTAAAACGCGGGGCCGTCAAGCTCGGTGACTACATCATATTGACCATAGGCGAACCCTACGGCATCGCCGGCGGCACCAATACCATGAAGATCGTCAAGGTGGGTGAGCATCGGCAAGCTTGAAGTGCATCTGTCGAAGCCCGCGGGAGGCTAATCCGTGGTGGTTCAGTCGCCGACTTCAAAGCTGGTCATACGCCAGCCGGCGGCGGTTTTTGCAAAACACGCGCGGTGTTCCAGCGGACTCCGGATCTGCTCTTCCGGCACATACCCGTTCTCGCCATCGACCCGGATCCGTAACCATTTCTGCCGGCTGGCCTTGTTTTCGTCGTTGATTTCCCAATCCAGAACATCGACAAGGTGATACGAAAGCGTGCGCTTGGTTTCAGCGTGCGCGGAAGGCGCGGACTTCAGGAGGACCTCCCTGGATGTCAGCGCGGCATCCGCGCCCGCCGAGGCATCTTCCGGCCATTTGTAATAAATATAAGGCGCACAAAATTCAACCGCACCCCTGCGCCGGATGTAAGTACCGCCTAGATGCAGCACGCGCGGAAGCTCCGTCCACAGCGCGCTTTCCATGGAATGCGGTTCCCAGAGTTTGCGGAATTCCGGCAGACCGCTTTTCCCGGAAGTATTGCGTATTCTGACATCGATCAAACCAAGCAAGGATTTATGATCGCGCTTGCTTAGCACTTCCATCATCCGCGTCTTGAACTTGGCCCAGGTTAAGTCTCCGGCCGCGTCGTCGACCGGGAGCAGGCGAGCGTCCCCGGCGAGGGCCGCCGCACTTGCGGCGAGTAACAAGCTCGTCGCAAGCAGCGTTCTTAATGCGCGCAGCATCACTGCCCCTTGAATTTGCCCCGGCGTTTTTCACGAAACGCGGTCAGCGCTTCAGCATGATCTTCCGTCTTGTGGCACAACGCCTGAAAACTGGAACATAGGTCCAGGTGTTCCGACAGCGGCTGTTGCTGCCCTCGTCTGAGCAGTTGCTTCGCGTAACGCACCGCGATCGGTGGTTTGGTGGCAATTCTGGCCGCGATTTCGCGGGCTCTGGGCAGCAACTGTTCGGGGGCGGTGACTTCCAGCAGGATGCCCAGCGCCAGCGCTTCCTCGGCCTTGACGATGCGCCCGCTAAAGGACAGTTCCGCCGCGCGTTGATAACCGACCAGACGTTGCAGGAACCATGCGCCGCCATCGCCCGCGATTATGCCGAGATTCACGAACGTTTCCCCGAATTGCGCATTGGTCGAACCTATCCGCATGTCGCACATATTGGCAAGGTCGAAACCGGCGCCGATCGCGGGCCCATTGACCGCTGCGATAACCGGAATCTCGACAGCCTGAAAAGCACGCGGAATGCGTTGTATCGTGTTCTTATAGTTATTTTGCAGTATGTGTGGAGCGGCCTGAGAGCGGGCGCCCATGGTCTTGACGTTGCCGCCCGCGGAGAAAGCGCTGCCTTCGCCGGTTACGATGAGCACCGAAACCTGGGGACAGGTATTGGCCCAGCTTAAAGTCGTGACTAGGTCGTCCGTCAATTCCGTGCCGCTCAGGGCGTTGCGTACGTCATCGCGTTGCAGGATCAACATGGCCACGCGGTCTTCCAGAAGCAACGCCGATTCTTTTAATTGTGGTAAATCAGACATTTGAATTTCCCCGATAGAGTGAGCCGCTATGGTAATAGCTCAAGCACGATGACACAATCTTTCGGGGCTGTCAGGCGGGCCGCGGCGCGGTTTAGACGCGGGGCAGCAAACTTAAAACTGGAAACAGTTTTGCTGTCAACAGCATGGCGCGGTAATCGTTATTTGCAGAGTGTGACTATCCACATAAACTTCGAGTTAGGGAAGGAAATTCGATATGAACAAATCAACCATAGTTGCCGTAGTTATTGCCGCCGTCGCGTTACCTGGTCTTGCATACGCGCAAACGGCCTCCACACCGCGCATCGACCAGCGGCAGGAAAATCAGGAAAAACGGATAGAGCAGGGTGTTAAGTCCGGCGAACTCAACAAGAAAGAAGCCACACGTCTGGAAAAAGGCCAGGCGCGCGTGCAGAAAATGGAAGACAAGGCAGCTGCCGGCGGCAAGGTCACCACCAAGCAAAAAGCGCATATCGGGCATGCCCAGAACGTGCAAAGCAGGCGCATCGCACGCGAGAAACACGACAACCAAAAAGCCAAGTAGCCATAAAACTGGCTCTGTAATGCAATCGGCCACGCCAAAAGGCGTGGCCGATTTACGTTAGGCGTCGCAGTGAAAATCTAAGACTTGGGCTTTCTTCCCGGGGCGGCGGGTGGAATATAGCCGGAAATACGACACAACATCGCATTGATTTCCTTGCCGTCCTTAAAGCGAATCGAGCGGCACATCATGACCGCGCCGCGCGCGGACAAATCCGTAACGCCTGAGCGCACTTTTTCCAGAGAGAGCCCTGTCGCGGCAGCGATTTCCGAATCGAGACGCTCACCGTTATTTTTCAGGTATTGCAGGATTTCTTGCATTTCAAAAGCTCCTCATGGCGGTCAGAAGTGCGGATCCGGGCAGTCGCGACACTGGGGGCCGAATGATACAGGAATCACGGGCGGTACACTATATCGGTGAAAATTTGCCCAACAAATCAAATAAATTGCCCAATTTTCAGCAACAATTCACTATGGTTGACGTGACAATACAACACTTCTGATGTTGGTGTTGCACATTTGCACAACCATGCCAGATAAGCCGCATGGAATCAAAAGGTAACGAATTCTGCGGATTAGGTCTTTTGTAACTGTTAGCCGCCGCTGACTGCCTGCACGATCACCAGCTCCTCAACGCCGGTCAACGGTCGCGACAAGGTATAGACCTGTTCGCCGTCGATAAAGATGCGTATGTGCCGGCGCACCTCATCCTGCTCATCGATCATGCGAAAGCGTATGCCGGGATATTGCCGATCCAGATCCGCCAGTGCTTCCGCGAGCGTCGTGCCGCACACATCGGAATGAGCGCTTTCAGTGTAGGAGCGCAATGCACTGGGGATGAGCACTTTCATTGCACACGCGGCTTAAAGCGCAGCTGCTTCCAGCGCATATATCTCCGGCAGATGACGCGCGACGCAAACCCATTTTCCGCCCGCGTCGCGGCTCATCTATATCTCGCTATTAGTGGTGCTGAAATAGAGCCCGAGCGGATCGCAACCATCCCCGCACATGGCCTGGCGTTTGGACTGACAAAGAAGACTGGTTTCCTTCGTATGTCCTCGGGCGCGAAGCGCGGTGGACAGGCGGCGCATCGGCAAGACACTCAAACGTTCGAATCAGGTGGACGTGGTGATTGAGTATCCATTGCCGGAGCATTGCCAGGAGTGCGGCGCCACTCTGAATTCGGCGGATGCGCAATTGGATGAGCGACGGCAAGTGTTCGACATACCGGTTGCGCAATTTCAAGTCACCGAACATCGCACGCAGCAATTGCGCTGCACCTGTGGGCAGTTGCACCAAAGCCAATTTCCCGAAGGCGTGACTGAAGTTGTTCTGTTCCAGCGCGGCACGGAAGGCTTCGTGCAGCGTCTCCTCTGCAAGATCGAAATCACCGAGCAGTCGTATCAGTGTCGCGAGCACGTAGCGCGACTCGGAACGATAAATATCGTCGACGATATTGCGTAATGTTACGGACATGACTATGTCCAAGATTCTGTTCGCTTAGAAGGGACAGAAACACGCGTTGCGGTCTTACCGGACGACTTGCATCTCGAAATCGCCTTTGCTGGCCGCGCAATCCGGGCACGACCACGAATCCGGCACATCCTCCCAGCGCGTGCCGGGTGCAATGCCCTCGTGCGGCATGCCTTGCGCTTCGTCGTAGCTGAATGCACAAAGCGCGCATTGCCAGATGCGGAGATGCGTGTTTCTCGAAGCAGGCGGCTGTTTAGTCACCGCCGGTTTGGCGCGTGGGTAATGCAGCACCAGCGCTTCCAGTCCTTCCGCACCGGCGACCAGCTGCATCGCCAGTTCCGATGGCTTCAGGAATGCGACCGATACGGCGTTGTAATCTTTGTCCTGGTAAACCAGACTGCCGCGTGTGACGATGATGTACTGGCCACCGCTGGTGGATGGGTCCGGCGCGGTCATTTGCGCTTTGGGTTTGAGACTTAGCGAGTAGGCGGCCAGCCCCAGATCGTCCTTGATGTGGTCGAATGCCTGGAGGCAGGCATCGCCTGTATCCTGCACGCCGAATGTCGGCATCTCGGTTACTTGCCAGGGCCTGCGATCCGGAATTTGCGTAAGGTGTTCACGCGCCGCGGGCAGATATTGCGCCCCTTGGTCCCATTGCGCACGCAGGGTCAGAAAGCCTATGCCTTGTTCTCCTCCGACGATGGGTCCATAAGGCGTATGCGCGCGCGTGAAATGCACTGCATGCATGGCCACCGGATGCTTGCCGAGAACGCCGTCGCCTTTGACGATGACCTGAAACTGATCAACGTCATGAAAGTGCGGACGCGTGATCCGATGTGGTGTGGCTGCGGCCAGAAAGGCGACCGGCTCATCCTTGGCCCCTTTTGGCGGTATAAGAAAATCGGTTCGCCAGTGTTGATGACCGCCCGGCAGCGTGCGGTGCCTGACATTGGATTTCGATTCCTCGTAAGAAGCAATTTGCGGCATATGACCTCCTCATTCGTGCGTGGCGCCGATTTCTTTCATCAGCTTGGACCACTTTGCAATTTCCGTTGAAACATACTTGCCGAGTTCGGCCGGGGTGCTGGTTGCCGGCTCTACACCTTGGGCGGCCAGTTTCTCTTGTACCTCCTTCGATTGTATGGCTTGCAGCGCGCTCTGATTCAGTTTGGCGATGACAGGTTGCGGCGTGCCGCGCGGTACGAGTATCCCATACCAGGAAACCAGTTCATAACCAGGCACACCCGCCTCGGCGATCGTGGGGACATCGGGAAGCGCTGCGCTGCGCTTGCGACTGCTGACGCCCAGCGTGCGCAGTTTGCCCGACTTGATGTGAGTCAACACGGGCAATATGCTGCTGAAAATCAGGTTGACTTCTGCGCCCAGCAAAGCGGCCGTGCTCGGCCCCGCACCCTTATAGATAATGCCGGTCATCTGCACGCCGGTCATGGATTTGAACAGCAGCGCGCCCAGGTTGCTGGAGCTGCCGCCCCCGGTCGACCCATAATTAATCTGGTTGGGTTTGGCTTTCGCCATGGCTATGAGTTCTTTGACCGAGTGCACCGGCAGTGTAGGGTGAACCACCAGCGCGAGCAGGCCGTTGCCGATCAGACTGACCGGCGCAAAGTCACGTTCGGTGTCGTAGGGTAACTTGGCGTGCAGACTGGGCGTGAAAGCAAAGCCGAAGGTGCCAAACAACATGGTGTAGCCATCGGGGACAGCGCGTGCCACGAGTTCGGTTCCGACTATGCTCGCGCCGCCGCCACGTGTGTCTATGATGATCTGTTGCCCGAGCACCTCACTTAGTCGGTGTCCGACGATGCGTGCAATAATTTCCGTCGCTCCGCCCGGCGCATAAGGCAGTATCCATCGGATGGGTTTATTCGGATATCCCTGGGCGTACACCGATCCTGCCCCTGCGGACAGGATGCCCGTTAGCATCAGCATCGTTGCAGTTCGTCTTGCCGGCATGGTTGCTCCTGTCGTTAATCTGTTCATGCTTGTTCGTGAGTTAATAATGAGGTGGAATTTCATCGTGCAGACTGCGCGGTTCAGCCGGTATCGTCTGAACCTGCTGTCGCAACTCGCGCAGCTCCAGCTGTAACTGATCTATCTGTCGCTGCTGTTTGTATACCGTACTGTTGAGCGCGTCCAGCAAGTCCTCATTTTGGCTGATTTTGGTTTCGATTTTTTCCAGGCGGGATTCCATGGCGTGTGCTCCGTGTGAACTTAGTCCGTGGCGAGCTTCTTGCAGAATTCGTCGACTCGCGCACACCCTTCCATACGCCAGCATTGATCCAGTAATTGGTCGGCTTTTGCCGCAGGGTATATGCTGCGCAGCAGGCCGCGCGTTTTCTCGGTGATGTCCTCGTCCGTCAATGGACGGTTCGCGCTGCCGCGACAATGTTTAACGTTCGCCTGCAGTCGTTTGCCATCCTTGAAAACCACGCTTACATCAGCCGCTTCCATGGGCATGGTGGCGGTCGCGGTATAGACGACGGCGCGACGAACCTCGGATACGATCGGATCGCGCACGCAGGTGTCGGTTACCTGCTCTACGCCGGCGGCTCCCTGCAGCAAAGTTACGGCGGCCCAGTGTTGCAGGCTGACCAGCGCCTGACCTCTATCCCTGGGGTCCACGATATCGCACAGCTTCACCGCAAGCGGGTTGATGGTGAGTTCTATGCGTTCGATTATTCCCGCTTCGAGCACGCCGCGCTTGACGATCTCCAGGCACGCGTCGATGATGGAATGTATGACCACACCGGACGGATAGGGTTTGTAGGCCAGTGTGCTAATCTCGTAAACTTCACCCAGTTTGTCGATGGCTGCGTCGGAATTGGGATTGCTCGCAAAGGATGCAGCAAAACCTTTCGCGCCTTCGAGCATGGATTCGGTGCAATTGAAGCCGCGTTTCGCCAGCAGCGCCGCCAGCAGGCCGTTGCGTGCCGCACTGCCGGGCGTGAAGTGACTGCCCATAGAAGACTGCGCTTCACGCAATCCGCCAGCCTGGTTTGCTGCAAGCCCTATGGCTGTCGTGATGCCGTTTTCGTCCAGCCCCATGACCTTGGCGGCGGCCGCCGCTGCGCCTATGCAACCCACCAGGCCTTGCATCGACAAGCCAACCGCGCAGACCGCAGGCGGAACGCACAATAGGTTGCCGGCGCGGCACTGCACTTCTATGCCGAGTATGAGCGCGTGCAGCAATTCCTTGCCGGTCAGTGGCTGGCTCTCCGCCAGTGCCAGCAAGGCAGCCGCAACCGGGCTGGTTGGGTGTGCCACGGTCGTATTGTGGGTATCGTTGAAAGCGAGGGCGGCCGAACTCATCGAGTTGATGAACGTCGCATTGAGTGCATCCAGCCGCTCACCACGGCCGACGATAGTCGCTGTCTTCGCGCCATTGTATTCAGCGAGGAGCTTGACCATGATTTCGACATCCTCCTCCCTGGAGCCGGCCGCGGCACAGCCCAGCCAGTTGACGAACGCGCGTGCGCCCTCGTGGCGTACCGCCGCCGGAAGTGCATCAAATGTTGATGCATGAACGTAACGTGCCAGTATTCTGGTAATGGGTTTCAAGCTGGATCTCCTGGTTGGTTCAACCTACCGCCATATTAATGTAATCATTTGTTTTAATAGAATAGCCTTCAGACGGATATATATACAGTCGGACTGTGCCGTTTCATGAATGCGGCGGTCGCCTGCGCGCAACTATCGGGGTATGCGCCTGCGGCGTGCCAGGCGTCGCCTTCTACCACGTGCAGTTCAGAATTTTTGATGCGCGTCTGCCACTTCTTGTAGCTTGCGACGCTGCGTCGGCCGGCACCCGGAGTCATGACGACCAGCGTCGGGCAGACGATCTTTTCGAGCTCGCCCCGGACATCCATCACCGGAACCATGCGCAGATAACCGAGCACCGTCGACACGGGTGTCTTGCCTTGCACGTTGTTTACCCACCAATCGAATTCCGCCTGTGTAACCGTGCTGCCCAGGCGTCCCTGCATGGTGTCCCGTGCCCATGCATGCATACCCTGCTCGCTGATCTGCGCAGCCCACGCCGGCGCGCTTTGCGCCGCGGACCTGACGGCCGGCGTAACTCCCGTCAGCGTTTGCACCAGTTCTGGATGGTCCGCCGCGAGCTTGAATACCATCGCGCCGCCGCTTTTTGCACCTACGAGGTGCACCGCGCCGCAATTGAGATGCCGAATCAGCGCGACCAGATCATCAACCGGAACATTCAGGGTCCAGTTGAAATCGATGGGCATGGGCGTGGATCGACCGTAGCCGCGCAGATCAACGCGGATCACGCGAAAATGCCGCGCGAAGTAAGGGACCCATGCGCGCCACGCTACGCCGCTTTCCGCAAAGCCGTGCACAAACAGCACGGTAGGCGCTGCCTTCCAGGGGTCGGTGAAATCATCAATCCGGTAAAACAACTTGCAGCCGTCGGGGCAATCGAAAAATTTTTCCATCTGCGTTTGCTCTTGACTGGTTCCGTTACGAGCCGAATTCTTTAAGAACCCGGGTCCACTTGGTAACTTCCGTTGAAATATATCTGGAAAACTCCGCCGGCGAACTGGGCGCCGGCTCAAGACCCTGCGCAATCAGGTTTTCCTTGACATCGACTCGTTCAACAACGCGCACTATCTCCTGATTTAGCCGTGAGATGACAGGCGGCGAGGTGCGGCCGGGCAGGAGTATCCCGTACCATTGCGTCACCTGATAGCCGGGCACCCCGGCTTCCGCGATGGTTGGAACATCTGGCAAAAGATTGGTGCGTTTGGCGCTGCTCACACCCAGTACCCGCAGCTTGCCCGTTTTGATAAAGGGTATGGCAGGCACGATACTATGGAACGACAGATGAACTTCTCCGGTTAACACGGCCAGAGAGCCAGGCCCCGCTCCGCTGTAGTTCACGGCGGTCATTTTGATGCCCGTCATTGACTGAAACAGAAGTGCGCCAAGGTGACTGGATGCACCGCCGCCGGTAGTGCTGTAATTGAGCGCCGCCGGTCGCGATTTGGCCAACGCAATTAGTTCCTTGACCGAACTCGCCTGCACGCCGGGATGAACCACCAGCGCTATCACGCCCTGCGTGAGCAGGCTCACGGGCGCAAAGTCCTTTAACGTATCGTACGGCAGATCTTTAACGAGCACCGGGTTGATCGCGAAGGCGAATGATCCCAGGAGCATGGTGTAACCGTCCGGCGCGGCTCTTGCCACCAGCTCAGTGCCAATGATGCCAGAACCTCCGCCGCGGTTATCTATGATTACCTGCCACCCGGGCGTCTCGCCGAGCTTCTGCCCGATCAACCGCGAAACCGTATCGGTGGGTCCGCCTGGAGAATAGGGAACGACAAAGCGTATGGGTTTGTGCGGGTAGGATTGGCCGGCCACCTCTCCCACCATGACGATGGTCAGGGCGGCTGTGAGCGCGTAGATCGTGTTACAGGGTGGCATCATAGTTTCTCTCATGATGGGGACGTCGGGCCAAACACCGGCGGATGGCCCCACGATTGGTAGTTTGACCAATTTCCCCGGGATTGGCTATCGCGGGGGTGAATGGTGCAGGGAATGGATTAAAACGGGAATCACCGCCTGCAGATGATAAAGCGTATTATCTATTGGCCGACAACCTACGCTGTGTGGTTAGAGTTCATGGGCAAAGATCCGTCGAAGACCAAACAATGCCCCGAGTGCAGGCGGCTGGTTGACGCTGCCGCCATGCGACCCCAATCACGTACTCGCCAGGGAGGCGGGTTGCGCAAGGTTTGTGAGGACTGCTTTGAGAAAATCACAAACCACCGAAAATCGCTACAAACGACACAAGGTAAGTGACCTCAGGCGAGGCTTTTGCTTTCTCGTTTGAATCCGCGTTTGCAGACAATGTCGCCGGTATACAACGGCGGAGATGATCAGCGCCGTGGTTTACGCGGTGCGCGGCTGAACACCCAGTCATAGAGGAAATTCGGAAGCAGTCTGAGCAGGCGCGCTACGACCGCCATTTGCCAGGGGATGACGGAGAAAAGCTTGCCGCGTTCTATGATGCCGGTAATTTTCCGCGCCGCAACCTCGGCGCTCAATATGAAGGGCATGGGATAGGGATTTTTTGCGGTCATAGGCGTCGTAATGTAACCCGGACAGATGGTAATGACTTTGATGCCGCTGGAACGCAGTTCGACGCGCAGGCTTTCGAGGTAAGAAATTGCCGCTGCTTTCGACGCCGAGTATGCCGCCGCGCCCGGCAGTCCGCGATAGCCGGCCACGCTGGCTATTCCCACCAATGCACCGCGCCCCGCGGTTCGCATGGGCATCAGAAAAGGTTGAAAGGACTTCACCATGCCAACGACATTGATGTCCATCACCTCCTGAAACGCGTCCAGATCCTCGGCGAATTCAGTCAATGTGCCGATGCTGATGCCGGCATTGGCAATTACGATATCGGGCGTACCATGATGGTCGAGGAAGTGTAGTGCTGCCGCGCGCATCGCCGCGGCGTCGCGCACATCGGCGCCATACGTTTCAACCGTCACGGGCAATAGTCCGGCAAGTTCATCCAGCGCCGCTTTGCGCCGTGCGATCAGACCCAGAGTCGCACCGCGTCGGGCATAAAGCTGCGCCAGTGTGGCGCCTATGCCGCTCGATGCGCCAGTGATGATCACGCGTAGCATGGGATACCCCGGCGGTCGTGAGCGAGCGCCGGACCTATTTGCCGCTGCTCTTTTCGAGGCGCTGCTGGCGTGCGAGCTGGATCAGACTGTCAATAACCGGGATGACTTGCTGCACGCTGGGTGTCATGCTGGTGGAGGTCAGGAATTTGCCATCGACGACCACCGACGGCGTGCCCTGAATGTCGTAGTCCATGGTCATCTTGCGCGCCATCTCAACCTTCTTGAGCGTCTCGTCGGAACGGTAAATGGACATGAATTTCTCGGCATCCAGGCCGTGCTTTCCGGCCCACTCGGCGATAACCTTGTCCTGGCTCATGTACAGGTCGTCGACATGGTAGCTGCGATAAACCGCGGCATGCAGGCGTTCGGCCTCGCCCATGGTCTCCAGCGTGAAGTAGGTCTTGGCCAAAGGCGCCCAGCTATCGTGACGCACCACCGGGACCCGGCGAAAAACGACATCGGCGGGTTTCTTTGCACGCCAGCGTTCGATATGTGGCGATAAATCGTTGCAATAGGGGCAGGCATAGAAGAAAAATTCTATGACTTCCACGCGCTCGCCGCTTGCCACGGTTTGAGGCTGCGGAATCAGTCGATAGTCAAGGTCGCGCCTGATCTGTTGCGCGCCCGCGGGTAGCGTGGCCAGCGTCAGTGCCAGCCAGAAATACCCCATGCACCTGAGGAAAAATACCCTGGAAACCATGGCTT
>Ga0114966_10003265_pt1 | contig 14308 bp, 15 predicted proteins | sample M_130207_XF_Meta_FD_87029 | JGI IMG/M metagenome (GOLD analysis project Ga0114966, IMG submission 87029) | Freshwater microbial communities from Lake Montjoie, Canada to study carbon cycling - M_130207_XF_MetaG | ecosystem: Environmental > Aquatic > Freshwater > Lake | place: Lake Montjoie... | reverse complement strand
TGCGGAGGGCTGTCGCCATGTGCTGAGCCGCACCATTGATGAAATCACCGAGGTCTTTGGTCGCATGGGGTTCACGTTGGCAGAAGGACCAGAGGTGGAAGATGAGTGGCATAATTTCACGGCCCTCAACATTCCCGAGAGTCATCCCGCGCGCGATGCGATCGACAACTTTTATATGGGCGAGCAAGGCGGAGTGAAACGCTTGTTGCGCACGCAGACGAGCACGGTGCAGATTCGTGCGATGGAGACGCAGTCGCTGCCCATCAAAGTCGTTGCAACTGGCCGTGTCTATCGACCCGATACGCACGATGCAACGCATTACTCCATGTTTCACCAGATCGAGGGTCTCTACCTTGATCGTGGTGTGACGATGTCAGATCTCAAGACCACGCTCGTGCAGTTCGCACATGCGTACTTTGGTGCGGAAGCAGAAGTGCGTATGCGGCCGAGTTTCTTCCCGTTCACTGAACCAAGTGCTGAAGTGGACATGAAGATGCGTATCAAGGGCGAATGGAAGTGGGTGGAACTTGGCGGCTGTGGAATGGTGGATCCGAATGTGCTCCGCGCGGTCAATATTGATCCCGAAGTGTGGACTGGCTTTGCTTTCGGCCTTGGAATCGAGCGTATTGCGATGCGTCGGTACGGAATCAGTGATATTCGCTGGCTCTATGAGAATGATGCGCGGTTCTTGCGGCAGTTCTAACGAGTGACGCGCATGCTTGGTAACAACAACAAAGAAGGCCGCCCTGATGGGCGACCTTCTTGTATCAGTTCGTATAGTTGACGGGGGTCAGTACTTAGTCCTTGACGCCCATTTCCTTATGTGCGTGATCGCGGAGTGCTTCGACCTTGGCAATGAGGGCAGTTGCTTCGTCAGTCTTGCCAGCGACGATGGCGTCCTCAAGATCCAAGAGCAGGCGCATGTTCGTGCGGAGTTCGCTGCGGAACTCGTCCTCGATCTTTGCCTTGGCCGCAGCGTCTGCAGCATTCTTCAGGTACTCGGCAGGAACGGCCGCGGTCTTGGAGGCAGCGCAGTTGCGTTGCATTTCTGAGACCATCTTCAGGCAGTCGTTCTTCTTTGATGCATCGCCAACTGCACCCTTCAGGGCCTTGAGCGCGCGGTTCATTCCCTTCATCGAGCCTTCGAGGCTGACCGCTTGTGCGCCGCCGCGTCCACCGCGCTGCTCGCCGCCTTCGCCACGGGGCGCGCCCTGGCCACCCTTGCCGGAGCCGGAACCTGGACCCGCCGGGGCTGCCGGTGGTGCGTCCTGCGCAATGGCGATAGGTGCGATAGCGGCCGAGAGCGCGAGGCTCAGGCCAATGAGAGCGGTAGTGCGAAAGGTCTTCATGTGAATTGGTTCCAATGAGTCAAACAGAAGTGATTCCGAGCAATGCACCCCGAAGCCACTGGGCAGGGCTGATGAACGCTCGAAAGTAGGGCGGATTGCCGACGGTGATCAGGTGGTGTAGTCGGCATTGAGCTCGACATACGCCTTGGTGAGACCGCAGGAAATGAATTCTTCAGATCCTTGCCCGCCGCCAAGATCTAAATGCACTTCCACCATCGACTTACGGAATGCGGCTTCGCGATCGGCAAGCGGAGTTTCTGCGGGAGATCCGTGGCGAAAAAGGGCAACTCCCCCGACAGAAAGGCTGAGTCTGTTGACGTCAAGCACCACGCCCGCCCGCCCGGCAGCCGCCAAGATGCGGCCCCAGTTCGGATCCCCGCCGGTGACAGCGCAACGGACGAGAAGACTCGAAGCAATGGTCTTGGCAACGCTCAGCGCATCACTATCAGTTGGCGCGCCGGTCACTTGGACATGGATGCCGCGTTCATAGCCCTCGCCATCGCGCACGATGAGCAGCGCAAGGTCGCGCGCCACTTCCTTGAAGGCTCGACCGACGTCTGCTGACGGGAACGCGCCTGCCGCTCCTGACGCGACTGCAAATACGGAGTCATTCGTACTGGTGTCGCCGTCAATGGAGATGCGGTGAAAGCTGCGCTCAACGGCAGCGCGGAGGTGTGTATCAATTTCTGCTGGCGTCAATTCAGCATCGGTGGTGATGACGCTGATCATGGTGGCCATGTTTGGATGGATCATGCCCGCACCCTTCGCGCAGCCGACCACCGTGCAGGACCTGCCTTCATACTCAACAGTGCGCGACGACCACTTCGGATAGGTATCCGTGGTCATGATGGCGCGCGCAAACTCTTCGATGGTGCCATGCTCAGCACGCGCAGCCATCGGTGCAATCTGCGGAAGCATGCGGTCAAGCGGTAACTGCACGCCGATGACGCCAGTGGAATTGTGCTGCACGGCGACGGATGCAATGTCGCACGCGTTTGCGACTGCGTCGGCAAGTTCAACCGCGCTCGCCATTCCACGATCGCCGGTAGCAGCATTCGCGCAGCCGGAATTGATGAGAATTGCGCTGCAATGCCCACGACTTTCTCGCAGGTGGCGTCGATCCAATTGCACGGGCGCGGCGCAGACTTGGTTGGTGGTGTAGACGGCAGCGAGCGTTGCGCCGCTTGGGCAGCGGAGTAGTCCCATGTCATTGCGGCCAGGCTTTTTAATTGCCGCGCTTGCTGCGCTCGCGGTAAAGCCGAGCGGCAGCAGGGGCGCCGCGCCGGCTGGTCCGGTCGAAGTTTCTGCGACCACCGAATGCGTGACTCCCGCGATCATTTGGATCCAATTCCATTTGGAACAACATCATGAATCAGAGCGATCTCATCGCACTGCTCGCGCTTCGGGCACGCTGAGCAGTCCTTGAGCACTTTCTCTGGCAGACTGTTCACGCTGACTTGTCGGAAGCCCGCCTTCTCAAAGAAGGATGGCGCGCGCGTGAGGACGAACACCTTGGGAATATGCAGTTGTCCAGCAAGTTGCAGGAAGTAGCGGACCAATCCGTGGCCAACGCCGCGTCCCTGCGAATCTGGATGGACGCCGAGCGAGCGAATTTCTGCAAGCTGTGGGGTGTAGATCCAAAGCGCTGCGCAGCCGACAACCTTGCCATCAAGAACAGCCACGCCGAAATCAAGAATGGCCTTCATGATGTCTTCGCGGCTGCGCGGAAGATTCTCGCCGTGTTCGGCCCAATGATCAACGAGCCACGAAATGGCGTCGAGATCGTCAGCGCGTGCTTGGCGGAATTCAACTTCGCCCGCTACTTGGTCAGGAATGGCGCGTTCGCGCAACATGCGGCGCACGCGCATGATGGCGTCTTCAACCGCGCTCAGGGAAGTGCCTCCCTCAACCGAGCGTTTCTCAAGGGTCGAGCCGACCGTGAGCTGTGTGTAAACATCTTGGTTCGCCTGCGGGGCTTGCTCGCGAATCGTTTCGAGTGAGAGTTCCTCGAGTGCTCGGTCTTGCGCGATAGCAGTGCGCACGAGCCGACCAACTTGATGATGCGCTTCGCGGAATGGAACGCCGAGACGTACCAGGTAATCCGCCAAATCGGTTGCGTTGGTGTAACCCTCGGCGGCGGCAATGAGCGCGCGGTCGCGGTCAATCACGAGCCCGGCGAGCATCGGAGGAAGGATGCGCAGGCACAGGCTGAGTTGCCGCATGCTGTCAAAGAGCGGCTCCTTGTCTTCTTGCAGGTCCTTGTTGTAGGCAAGCGGCAGTCCCTTGAGCGTCACGAGCAGCGTGACGAGGTTGCCAACCGCACGACCGCTTTTGCCGCGAATGAGTTCGCACGCGTCGGGATTCTTTTTCTGCGGCATCAAACTGGAGCCGCTCGTGAATGCATCTGGCAGCTCGACCAACTTCGCTTCGCTCGTTGAGTAGAAGATCAGATCTTCTGCCATGCGCGAAAGATGCAGCGAGCACAGAGTGCACGTGGAGAGCGACTCGACCACAAAGTCGCGATCACTGACGGCATCCAGGGAGTTCGCGCTGGCACTGCGGAAGCCAAGATCCTTGGCAAGGACCGCGCGGTCAATGGGGTATGCGGTGCCCGCGAGCGCACCTGAACCAAGCGGTGAAATACGCACGCGCTTGAGCGCGTCACCGAGTCGCTCGGAGTCGCGGCGCAGCATTTCCACATACGCCAAGCACCAATGCGCAAAGAGAATCGGCTGCGCGTGTTGCAGGTGCGTGTATCCAGGGAATGCGGTGTCCTTCTCGCGTTCAGCAAGGTCGACGAGGGCGGTGATGACGGCCTTCACCTCGGCTTGGCGCAACTTGAGTTGCCGTGCAGTCCAGAGGCGTAGGTCAGTAGCAACCTGATCGTTACGACTTCGGCCGGTATGCAACTTCTTGCCAAGATCGCCAACGCGCATGACCAATTGCCGCTCGACCCATGAGTGAATGTCCTCGTCCTCAGCCGTGGTGAGGACGGTTGGATCGTCGCGCCACGCACTGAGAATCTCGCCCAGTGCCTGTTCGATGGACCGCTGCTCGCTGACTGTGATAACGCCAGCGCGAATGAGCGCCTTGCTCCATGCGATGCTTCCTTCGATGTCTTCCCGGATCAGCAACTGATCGAAGGGCAGGCTGTCGTTGAATTCACGGAACAGCGTGTCAGCTTGGCCTTCGAGGCGTCCAGCCCAGATGGCGGTGGTCATGAGCAGTTTCCCTTTCCGCCGCAGCAGCCACCGGTGGCGACCGCGCCGAGCCCGTGCGCGGCTGCGAGTTGTGCGGCTTCTGCATTGGCAGCCTTGGCGTCGGCGCTGAGGCCCAAGAGGGCACGGATGCGCATCGGCAGGCTGAACAAGCGGATGAAACCTTCGCTGTGCTTGTGGTCGTAGACCTCGTCCTCGCCGAACGTGGCGAAGCCGTGATGGAACAGGCTGTTTGGCGAACGGCGCTTGGCAGCTTCGGCGTGGCCCTTGTAGCAGCGCACCACCACTTCGCCGTCCATGACTTGCGCGATGGATTCAAAGCCCGCCCACATTGCTTCGCGGAGGGGGCTGAACCAGGTGCCGTTGTAGATCACCTTTGCGAATTCAAGCGCCATGCGCTCGCGGTAATGCAGCGTCTCGCGGTCGAGCACGAGTTGTTCCAGTCCGCGCAGGGCCTCCATGAGAATGGTTCCGCCTGGGGTCTCGTACACGCCGCGACTCTTCATACCGACCAGACGATTCTCGCAAATATCAATGCGGCCAACGCCGTTGCGTGCGCCGATCGCATTGAGTTCGGTGAGCAGCGCCACCGCATCAAGTTCCTTGCCGTTGACGCTGACGGGATAGCCCTTCTTGAAGACGATCGCGACATCTTCGTCACGATCGGGCGCGTCCTGTGGACTGGTGGTGATCATCCAGACATCTTCCGGCGGTGCATTCCACGGGTCTTCGAGTTCGCCACCCTCATGGCTGATGTGCCAGATGTTCGCATCGCGGCTATAAATCTTCTCGGCGCTCGCAGTGGTAGTGATGTTGCGCACCTTGAGGTAGGCGAGCATGGCCTCGCGGCTCTTGAGATCCCAGATGCGCCATGGGCTGATGACACGCAGTTGCGGCGCCAATGCGGCGTAGGTGCTTTCGAAGCGAACTTGATCGTTGCCCTTGCCGGTGCAACCGTGGCAGAGTGCATCGCAGCCAGTAGCAAGCGCAACTTCAACCTGCGCGCGAGCGATGATCGGTCGCGCGATTGATGTTCCCATCAGGTAGCGATTTTCGTACACCGATCCAGCGATTGCCATTGGAAACGCAAACTCGCGCAGGAATGTTTCCTTGAGGTCAACGATGATGCACTCGGAAGCGCCGGTCTTGGTGGCCTTCTCACCGATGCCATCGAGTTCGCGCTGACCCTGCCCGACATCCGCAACGCAGGCGACCACGGTGCAGCCGTACGTCTCGCGCAGCCACGGGATGATGCAGGAGGTGTCGAGTCCGCCGGAGTAAGCGACGCAGACTTTCTTCGGCATGTTGACGGCGGCGGGGTTGTTGGCGGGGTTGTTGGTGGGGGTGTTCATGTTCGTGTTGTTTCTTGGGTTCGTGTGTTGAAGTGGGCTGGGTTCGTTGCGCTGCCCTTACCGGACACCGCTTTTGGTGCAAACAAATGACAAAGCAATGCGTTCTGTGCGTGCATGCGATTTTCAGCTTGGTCAAAGACGACCGAGTTGGTGGAGTCGATGACTTCGTCAGTGACTTCTTCGCCGCGATGCGCGGGCAAGCAGTGCATGAAGAGGGCCTTGGGACCAGCGACTGCCATGAGCTCGCGTTCTACTCTGTATGGCTCAAACGCGGACGTCTTGGCGGCGCTATCAACTTGACCCATGCTCGTCCACGCATCCGTATAGACCGCAAACGCGCCTTGAATGGCGCCAATCTCATTGGTGATTTCGATGCGCGCGCCGCTGCGCATGCTGCGCGCAACGGACTGGCTCACGATGGTTGCATCGGGTTCGAAACCCTTCGGGGTGACAACAGTGATTCCGAATCCGAGGATTGAGGCGGCCTCGATAAGTGAGTGGCAAACATTGTTGCCATCGCCAACCCATGCGAGTCGAGAATGGTTGAAATGGAATCCGCGTTCAAGCAGCGTCTGCAGATCGGCGAGCGCTTGGCAGGGGTGATGCATATCGCAGAGGGTGTTGATCACGGGGATGTGTGTGGCCGTCGCGAGTCCGGCGACAGTGGCGTGACTGTGCACGCGCGCCACGATGGCGTGGCACCAGCGCTCGATATTTTTGCCGTAATCGCTGATGGTTTCGCGTTTGCCGATGGGCGAATCCTTGTGATCAAGATAGATGGCTTGCCCGCCCATTCGAAACGCGCCAACTTCAAAGCTCATGCGCGTGCGCAGTGATGGCTTCTCAAAGAGCATGCAAATGCTCTTGCCGGCGAGCGCACCAGTGAGTTGTGCTGGGTTGCGCTTGAAATTCGCCGCTGTAGAGAGAATGTCATGAACCTCATGTTGCGCAAGATCACTCAGGCGTAACAGGTCTTTGCTTCCGATCGGTTCGAACGAAGTCATGAGTTCACTGCTCCTGTGTGTGCGCCGGCGGCGGTGCGTGTTGTGTCGCGTACGGATTTGATGCACTGTGTCTTCGGAAGCACCTTCGTTCCGATGGAGGCGCCTGATGCGAGTGCCTCAAGTGCGGCGGGGTTACTCCATGATGCGATCACCACTGGAACGTTCGAGCGCTCAGCGGCGTCGATGGCGCCGCGCACCTTTGCGATCATTCCGCCGGTGATGGTGCCGTCATTGATGAGTGCCTCGGCGGCGAGTGAGCTGAGTTCAGCAATGACTTGACCATCGGCATCCTTGACGCCCGGAACATCGGTGAGTAGCAGAAGACCTTGCGCCTTCAGGATGCCAGCGAGTTGCGCCGCCGCATCGTCGGCATTCACGTTGAGGAGTCCGCCCGCCTCACATACGGCGATCGAGGAGAGAACTGGCAGGAATCCGCCTGAAAGTAGGTGATGAATGAGAGCGCCATCTCCGCCGACGAGTTCGCCGACACGACCGGGATCGAAGTCGAACCGCTGCGTCTTGATGGCGCGAGAGAGGTGCCCATCGGAGAGTGTGAGGCCGACCGCGGACACTCCGCGCGAGAGCAGTAGTCCAAGGAGCTGCGTGTTCATTGCACCCGCGAGGACGGCGGTGACTTGCTCGACAGCCTCTGGTGGCGTGATGCGGATGCCTTCGCGACGCTCGGTGTGTAGACCAACGCGTTCAAGTTGCCGATCGACTGCTTTACCGCCGCCGTGCACGATGACCAATCCGCCAGCATGCAATTGGTGCATGCGAGCGAGGGCATCGAACACTTGCGGGAATTGCGTTGCATCGTCGAGCAGCGCGCCGCCAAGTTTGACAACGAGTGGTGCAGGGCGCGTCACGACAGCACCTCGTGGCCATGCGTATGCGCGCGCGTGTGTGTGCGTCGAGCGATACCAAGTGCGGTTGTTTCATCGAAACCGAATCGCAGATTCATGCACTGAACGGCTTGACCGGCGGCACCTTTCACAAGATTGTCGATGGCACTGGAGATCACCAAATGCGTTCCGGATTCATCTGAGCCAAGCGCGATATCGCAGCAGTTGGTGCGTTCGACGCCGGCGATCGACGGCCATCGACCGGCGGCAAGCAGGCGTACAAACGGGGCGTCTGTGTACACGCGCTCGAGGCACGCGCGCGCGCTTGCCAGTGTGTGTCCTGGAGCAAATTCGGCATGAATCGTTGAGAGAATTCCGCGGTCCAGTGCTACCAAGTGCGGCGTGAAGAGAATGCGCGCGCCGGTTTCTTGCGCCATTTCTGGTTGGTGGCGATGCGAAAGAACGCCGTACGGTTGCAGGCTTACTTCGCAGAAGAGGCTTTTGACGGAAGCGGAACGTCCTGCGCCACTAACACCCGACGCGCTATCAACGATGACCGCGCGCGTGGTGTCGATGATGCCAGCAGCAACCAGCGGTCGCAGTGGCAGAATCACTGACGTTGGATAGCAGCCGGGGCAGGCGATGAGGTTGGCGCTACGGATGTCATCAGCAGCGAGCTCAGGCAGTCCATACACAGCGTCAGCAAGAAGTGGAGCGTGTCCGTGTTGGAACCCATAGTGCTTTGGATAGAGCGCTGGATCCTTCAAGCGAAACGCAGCAGAAAGATCAAGAATGACAATGCCAGCTGCAAGCAGCAGCGGCGCGAGTGCTTCGCTTGCCTCGTGCGGCGTGGCGAGAAACACAGCGTCAGGTTCGCATGCAATGATTGCTGCAGCATCGGCTGCGCGTACCGGAAGGTCCACTACGCCTACAAGGCGCGGGAACAATTCAGACATCAGTTCAGCTTTGCCATCCGTTGCGCGTCGTTCGCTGCCGAACAAGCCCACGATCTCGGCGTGTGGGTGCGCGGCAAGGAGCGCGGCAAGTTCAGCGCCGGTGTAGCCCGGTGCGCCGACAATGACAATACGGATGCTGTCAGCCATGGGACGAATCCTTGCCGCAGTTAGGCGGCGGAGCGAGCGAGGCGCTCGATAGTGCGTGCGAGGGATGCGGCCGCGTCGGTGTCCTTGGCAGCTACGAAGATGGTGTCATCCCCGGCAATGGTGCCGAGGGTGCCAGCGAGGCCGGCGCGGTCGAGTTCAATAGCGAGTGAATTTGCGTGACCGCTCGGGGTCTTCAGAACCACCAAGGTGCCGCCGCGGGTGACGGAGATCAGGTGCTGCCGGAGAGCCGCTCCCAGGGCGGCTTCGCGACCTTCCGGGGGCAGAGCGGGGGTAGCGCCGGGCAACATGTAGCCATTTGCGCCCTTCACAAGCCCCATCTCCGTGAGGTCGCGCGACAGCGTTGCCTGCGTGACGACAATGCCCTCGCGACGCTTGAGAAGCGACGCAAGTTCTTGCTGGCTCCACACCTGAGTGCTGCTTATCAGGGCAGCAATCCGGGCACGGCGTTGGATGGGACTCACGGCAGTAGTTGTCACGTGCATGAATATACATCACGATGCATGATTATGCAAACAATAAGCAGCCAATATGCACCCGCAATTCACGAATGTATTTGCCCGCCAGCCCCCATTGCCGCACGCCGAGTACCAGCGAGGTTTGGAAAGCGCGCATCCTGGCCGCACTCGCCGGAGAGGACTGGGCCGCGCTCAGCGGCCGTCCTCGTAAGGCGATTGCGAGCCAGTACGAACGCGTGATGCAACCGAGCCCTCGCCAAACATGATTTACTTCGGAATCTGCCGCGCCCGTCGATCCGCGCCCAAGGCAACGTACGTGAATACGCCTTCAGTCACGCGGGCAAGATCATCGCCATCTCCTCGGCGCGCCCACGCCTCGACATCGATCGTTACGCTCGTACTTCCCACGCGGACAATCGAGCAGTAGCAGCTCACCTCGTCACCCACGAAGACCGGCAGCTTGAAGGTCATCTGCGCAATCGCGACCGTTGCAACGCGCCCGTGCGCTCGCCGACGTGCGAGGCTCGCGCCTGCGATATCCATTTGTCCTAAGAGCCATCCGCCAAAGATGTCTCCCGCCGGATTTGCATCAGCGGGAAAGGCAAATGTCCGCAACATGAGTTCGCCTTTGGCGGCAGATGGGCGGTCGGGAATTGCTCCCATTCCGCCGCTGCCGTCGCCGGACGCACCGTCTCCACTCACTCGTCGTCGCCCTCGTCCTCAGGCTCGTCCTTGATCTCGACAGCTTCGATGACGCCCTTGCGACCTTCAGCCTTTTCTTTGCGCTTCCAGGTCTCAATCTTGTGCTTGTCAGGCGAAATGATCGCGTTGATGCGCTTGCCGTTGAGGCGCGGATTGGCCTCAAGTTTGCCAAGGTCAAGCAGGCGGCTGATGACGTCGTTCACCAGGCGTTCGCCGATTTCTCGGTGCGCCATCTCGCGACCCTTGTAACTGGCAACCAGTTGAACCTTGTGGCCTTCCAAGAGGAATCGGCGGGCTTGCTGGACGCGGATGCCCACGTCGTGGCGGTCGATCTTCATGGAGCGACCGAGGCGCACTTCCTTCAGTTCGCTGGCCTTGGACTTGCCGGCCTTCTGCTTCTTGGCTTCCTCGTACTTGAACTTGCCGTAGTCCATGATCTTGCAGACGGGCGGTCGCGCGTCTGGCGAGATCTCCACGAGGTCAAGACCAAGTTCATTGGCGCGCCGGCGCGCTTCTTCGGTTTCAACGATTCCCACCATCTCGCCCGCCTCGTCGATCAGTCGGACGGGCGTAATGCGGATGCGGTCGTTCAGTCGCGGGCCGGACGCTGGTCCGTCGCGTCGCGGGCGGTCCCCACCAAATCCACCGGGACGAGGCCCGGAACCAGAGTTGAAAGGGGGACGGCGAGGAGGAAAGCTGGAGATAGGAGAGTCCTTAGGAAGAATCCGGCGGCAGTGTCAACGGTGGTTCACATTTCCAGATCGAGCGCCGCCGTCGACCTGGGTCCGCAGCGATCGCGCTGCAGATGGAGACTGTACCCGCGGAGCCCGATGGCAAGCAAATCAAGGCGGAATTTCCGGGACTGCATCCCGGCGCCGGGGGGATTGTTGATCGGGGGGAGGCGATCGGTCTCAAGGGAGCGCGGCCCCGCCCATGTCACGCGGGTTCATCCCACATCAGGTCGAGTCGAGTTCGCCAACTCCGCTTCCAACTCCGCCTCCCAGTCTGCCGCCAACTCCGCCTCCAAGTCTGCCTCCAAGTCTGCCTCCAAGTTCGCATCCAAGTCCGCATCCAAGTCCGTCACCAACGCCGCCACCAAATCAGTCACCAAACCCACCTCCGCTTGACGCTTGCGCCGAATTTCGTCACACTGCGGAGATGAAGAAGAACACTTCCACCACTGGCATGATCAAGAACCTCCTCGCATCCAAGTTTTCCGGCAAGTCCACGACCACCAAGTCGGGCACCAAGACCGGCGTCATGTCGATGATCTCTGACATCGTTCATCCGAAGACCACCAAGAAGACCACTGGTGCCAAGAAGACCACCGGTAAGACGCTCACCGTCAAGACCGTTGTGAAGCCGACCACCAAGGCCACCACCAAGACCACCAAGACCGCCACCAAGTCTGCTACCAAGCCGACCACCAAGGCCACCACGAAGTTCGCTACCAAGCCAACGACGAAGGCCACCACCAAGGCAACCACGAAGACAACTGCGAAGAAGTCGACCACTGGTAAGAAGACCACTGCGACCAAGACCTTCGCCAAGACCTTTGCCAAGACCGCTGGCAAGCGCTAAGTCATTCGTCTGACCGCGATTCATATTTCTCCGTCACATATCGACCCTTCGCACCGAACGTGCGAAGGGTCGATTCATTTTTGCGTGTGCAGCGCGTTCCGCAATTGCAAAGCAAGATTCTTTGCAGACCCATTTCTGGTGCGGTATTGTGACGCTCATGCCAACCCGTCGCCGCGCGTTTACCCTCGTTTAATTGATGGTGACCGTCTCGATCATCGCACTGCTCATCGGGCTACTTGTTCCTGCGCTCGGATCGATGCGGCGCGCCGGTTGGGCAACCAAGAGTCAGTCAAATCTTCGGCAGTGGGGCATGGCCATGGACTCGTGGGCTTCGATTCACGATGACACTCTTCCGTGGGAAGGCAGCAAAGTTGCCGCGGATATGGGCACAAATCTGGCAAATCCGACTTTCTGGCCCAATGCTTTGGCGGGCATGCTGGGCGTCGATTCCTACGCCAAGATCTCTGAGCGCGCATTTCAAGAGCAGCGCAACGTGGACAACTGGGATGGAGCCGAGACCGTGTGGAACGATCCCGGTGCGGTGGTGACGCGAAGTGAGCCGTGGAGTTTTGGTGACGCCGGAAAGGGCGGGTTGCGTCGTCAGTTCTGGTTCAACTACGGGATGAACTACCGACTCAATCAAACATTGTTACAACAGGCGGGCGTTCCGGAAGCATCAACAGCAGTGATGGTTCGAACCGCGCACATTGCGTTCGCGGACCGCACCATTTATATGTTTGAGTTGCGCGCGCAAGAAGGGGAACTTGCCATTGATGATCCGCATCGCAACGCTTCCCTCGATCGCGCTTCGGCGGGATGGAAGCGCTACGCCGCGCGTTACTCAAACGGTGGACACTCAGTGTTTGCCGACGGCCACGTGAGTTGGTTCGGTAACGAGGAAGCCACGACGAACGCGCAAGGCAGCCGCGTACCTTCGACACCAAACGGCGATTGGAATAATGGCAAGCTGATTTGGGATCCGCTTGGGCCGGCATTGAACTGAGTGAGTTTGCACTAAGCGTCACGTGCGATCGCGCCGGTCATTGTGCTTGACGTTGGGGAGTAATCCGCGCAAGTTCTCGCTCATGAATGTTCGTGACCACGGAGAACGCGACGATGGAAATGGTCGCCCCAATCAGGCAGTAAAGCATGTCCCACTGTGCGTCCCATGGGTCGCCTTGGCTCCCAAGAAACGCATCCGCTGAGTGGCCGAGCGCAACGCTTGTTCCCCATTCGATCATTTCAAAGAACGCGCTGAATGCAAGCGCGCAGGCGACGCACAGCACCGGCAGCCAGCCGCGCGGTCCGAGTGGGCTGGTACGGCGCAGCAGTTCACGGATCATGATTGCTGGCGTGAATCCTTGCATGAAGTGACCGAGGCGGTCATAGTGATTCCGTTGAAAGCCGAACCACTCGCGCCACCATTCGCCAAGCGGCACGCATTCGTAGGTCCAATGTGCACCCGCGAGAAGAACGATGGCATGCAGGGCAAGCAGCACTTGTAAGAGCGGCGTGATGCGGTGCTTTCGACTGACGACAACCACCGCCAGTAAACCCGCGAGTACCCACCATGCTTCGAGCCACCAAGTGAGCCGATCGAACGCGTCATGCCAACTTGCGATGACCGCAAGGGCGACGATGGCGACGAGGATCGGGCCAAGTTGTAGGCGCATGAAGGGTTCGGTTCGCCGCGGCATTCAGCCTGCTTTTGGACCTTTCCAAACAGCAGCGTCGTAGCAGGCGATGATGTGGCCAATCCAGCCACCGAGGCCGAAGGTGATCAACCAGAGGATGCCGGTGGCGATGAGCATGACCAGCCCGCGCAGCGCACGGCCTTGCACAAGTTGGCCGAGCCCAGGGATGAAGAAGCTTGCGATCGCCGCAAGAACATTACCGGTGGAGCCTTGGGCTGTCATGATTGACGAGTGTACAGATGCTCCGCAGCGCGTCGATACACTCCTGCTTACCTACCTTGCCTTGAGGCCATTACTTTCATGCTGCAACAACTACTACAACCGATCACGTTTGCTCAGTTCGCTACCGCATTGTTCGTGGCGATTCTCTTTCTGCAATCCGGGCTTGACAAGGTCTTCAACTTCGCTGACAACTTGGCTTGGCTGACCGGGCATTTTTCTAAGACGCCGTTTCGCAACCAAGTGAAGGCGATGTTGGTCACGATCACCGTCGCCGAGATACTGGCTGGTTTGCTTGCAATGGCGGGGGCTGTGCAGATTGCGTGGTCGGGCCAATTGACCTGCGCGATGTATGGCGCTCAACTTGCAACCATTGATATTGTGTTGCTGTTCTTCGGCCAGCGCATTGCCAAGGATTACGCGGGTGCCGCATCCCTGGTGCCGTACTTCATCCTGTGCGTTGGGGATGTACTGCTATTGACCCTATGAGGAATCACTGCGAGCGGAGTGATTTCATCGGCCCGGGCAGGGACCCCAGTATCAAGAAAGTGTGGGAGGTCGATCCGGCGCTGTGCCCCTATGACATTCCCGCGGTGCCACACGCAAAGTACTGAATGACCGTTTCGCAGTGGACTTGTCGGGCAGCCGCACGCGAGGAAGACAACGGCTACCTCACCTTCGTGGGAACCAGCGGGTGTGCTTGAGGCGGTAGCATCGAACATCCGGGCACACTGCCAGAATTCCAAGGAGACCATCGTGTTCGAACGA
>Ga0114966_10003264_pt1 | contig 14310 bp, 10 predicted proteins | sample M_130207_XF_Meta_FD_87029 | JGI IMG/M metagenome (GOLD analysis project Ga0114966, IMG submission 87029) | Freshwater microbial communities from Lake Montjoie, Canada to study carbon cycling - M_130207_XF_MetaG | ecosystem: Environmental > Aquatic > Freshwater > Lake | place: Lake Montjoie... | reverse complement strand
CGGGATCGATCCGGACCGAGTCCGCGGTGGGTGACTTCGCCACGTCGAAGACCCGCTCGTGCGTGACGCCGGCGCGATCGACCCAGCCCTTCACGATCTGCGCCCGCTCGAGATCGGCTCCCGGCGTCTCCGGCGTGCCGGGATCCTTCTGCGCGAGTACGACGAAGCGCGGACTCGCGCCGGTGCGTCCCGGTCCGATCTCGCCGCCCATCGGGACGCCGCGCTCGTAGCTCCGGCGCAGGAGGTCCGGCGCACCGCAGTCGACCCCGTCAATTTCGCCGGCAAAGAAGCGCAGCGTCGGACGGGTGCCGCTCGTCGCATAGGTCTCACGCCGGCGCAGCGCCGAGAAGATCGCGTCGCGCGAGTTCTCCTCCGCCCAGACGACCGCGAGTCCGCCGGGGTTGTCGCGGATCTGGTTCAGGATCCGCCGCGCCGGGCTTGAATCGGAGTTGCCCTGCCCGCCCGGCCATTCGGACTCGGCTGTGCTGCCCGCCGCCGCGTCGTGGTTGTCGGTGCTGCCGACGAAACCCATGTGGAAGGGGTTCACCCCGAGCTTGTCCTCCAGGGCGAGGCCGTCCTTCAGCGCGTTGCGGACGAGATTGCGCGGCGGATACTTCGCCGTCACCGGGGGCGGCTCGTCGGGGCCCTCGTGCGCGTTGGGGCGCTGTTCGAACCCGCAGCGCTCGTCCTCGGTCCCGACGCCGATCCCCGCGACGCGGTCGAACCGGCACTCCGAGGAACTCTTGATCTGGTGGATCTCGACCAGGGGTTCGCGATCCTGGCGGCGCAGCGCGTCCCATGCGTCGATCGGATCCTCGAACTGCTTGCCGCCGCTCAGGTTCGGGTTGTGCGGGATCACGACCGCATCGCAGCCCCGGCCGGCGTCGAGGCAGTCGCGCTCGACCGCGTTCCAGAGGCCCTGCGGGATGCCGTCCTGCGCTGTCTCGAGCTGGCTCGAGGCGAAGTCCGGGACGTGCTCGTTGCGGAAGATCACGTTGCGGTGCTGGTGGCGGCCGACGAGGCTCGCGGTGTGCTCGTAGCCGACGAAGGACGTAAAGGTGCAGGCATCGCTCCGGTCGTAGGCCTCCTCGGCCGCCGCCTGGATCTCGCGCCAGACCGAGACCGCCGCGGCGTCGCAATCGATGCCCGGCTGCGCGCAGAAGCCGTGCGACTTCGGCGGGTCGGGAATTCCTGCGGGAAAGAGCCACTCGACAATCACGGCGAAGCGGTCGTTCGGATCGTCGTTCGCACGAAGGTCGCGGCACATCTGGATGTCGTGGACGCCGGAGTCCTCGCTCGTGCAGAGGTTCACCTCACCGAAGAACTCCGCGTGGTCGGTGACCGCCGCGAAATCGAGGGGCCGGTCGATGCGCGCACGGCGCGTCGGCTGCTCATCGTCGTCGGAAAGCGCGAGCGCCTCGCCGCGCGCGAACGCATAGGCGTCGCTCGGCCCGACCTTCGTCCCGTAGATGTAGGCGTCGGCCGAGAAGCGGGTGTGCACGTGCAGGTCGCCGAAGAACGGACGGCGCAGCAGGTCGAAGCCGGCGCAGGGCTCGCGGCTCTCGGTGCGCTGCCAGGGCGCACCGGGCGCCTTGTCCGCGGCGAGCGGGGCCGGCGTCGAGGAGGTCGAATCGCATCCCGCGAGCACGAGCAGCAGGCAGGAGCCGACGATCCGAAACGCGCTCCGGGCCGCAGCGCGGCAGCGGGGGTGGCGCCCCGGTCCCGGTCGATCGCGCTCGAATCCCACCGGCCGACAGATGCACCGGGCCCGGGCCCCGGGTCAAGGCGATTCCGCCGAGATGGCGAGCGAGTCCGCCAGTCGATACGCAGGGCTACCGCGAGGCGTCCGTACGCCCCCTGAAAGGCAAACGCCATGGCCGACGTCCTGCGCACCCCCGACGAGCGCTTCGAGGAGATCGACGACTGGCCTTACCCGCCGCGATACCCCGACACCCTCGACCTCCGCGGCGCGACGCTCGACTTCATCCCCGGGGCAAGCCACTTTGTCGCGTGCGAGCGGGGCGCCGAAGTCGCGCGACGCCTGCTCGCACGCTTCTGAGGTCGGTCGACGGACGCCCACGGCATGGCCGCTCCCTACCCGCCGCTGCGCAGCGCCGAGCACCGCGTCTCGATCGCCGGCCTCGTCCTGCTCGTGCTGGCATTGGCGGCGACGATCCGCCTTGGTCGCGTGACGGCGCGCGCGGTCGCCGACGAGAAGCCCCGCCCCGACGCGCTGGAATACGAGGAGGCCGCCCGTGGAATCCTGCGCGGCGACGGCTACGCACTGCGGATCGACGGCCGTCGTTATCCGCCGCGCTACCCGCCGGCGCTCTCCTGGCTCGTCGCCGGGGCCATGGCCGCCACCGGCACGACCGAGCCGGGTGCGGGCGCGCCGGTCGTGCTCGGCTCAGCATTGCTGTCCGTCGTCGCGGCGTTCCTCCTCGGGAACCGGGCGGGTGGCACCGGTTGCGCGGCGATCGCGGCGCTGGTCGTCGCGCTATCGCCGCTGCACGTCCGCTGGTCGCGCGCGATCATGGCCGACGTCCCGTCGACCGCCGCCTGTGCACTCGTCGGCGCATGGTGCCTTGCCCGCGCAGGGCGCCGGGTCGGTGCGATGGGCGACCTCGCGCTCGGCGTCGCGACCGGGCTGCTCTCGCTCTTGCGGCTCGCGAACCTGGCCCTCGTGCTTCCGGTCCTCGTGTTCGCGGCGACCGCGGCGCCACCGCCGCCGTCGCGACCGGGGGAGCGCTTCGCGCGAGTCCTCCGCACGGCGGGCGGGATCGCGCTCGGCGTGTCGCCGCTCGCCGCCCACCAGGCGGCGCGCTTCGGCTCGCCATGGCGCACCGGCTACGACCTCTGGCACGGCGTCGCGTTCTCGACCGGCTTCGCGACCCGGCCGGGATTCGGTGCGACCGGCCCGGATGCGAACCCCGTGTTCTATGCGAAGGTCCTCGCCGGGGCGGGTGCCCTCTACCCGTGGCCGATCGCGATCCTGGTCGCGATCGGGATCCTCTCGGCCCTGCGCAGCGGCGGTCCGGCGCGACGCCTTGGGGGCTTCGCGGCGCTCCTCGCGACGGCGCTCGGCATGCTCTACGTCCCGTTCTTCTGGCAGTGGGATCGCTTCCTGCTCCCGCTGCTTCCCTTTCTCGCGGCCCTCGCCGGCTTCGGCGCAAGGACGCTCGCGGCGTGGTTCGGACGCGCGATCCCGGCGGCGCTCCTCCTGTGCGGGCTCACGCTGGTCGCACATTCACCATCGGCCTGGCGGCCGATCGAGGACACCTCGACCGAATCCGAGTGGCTACGCGCGATTGACGCCGCGCTCCCCTCCGACGCGGTCGTCCTCCTGCGCACCGACCCGTTCCACTTCCGCGAGTTGTTGCGCGGCGGCCGCGACGCATGGTCGGCGGCCGACCCGGGCCGGGTCTGGGTGCCGATCGGTCCCTCCGCGCACCGTTTCGAGCTCGCGCTATGGAAGATCGCGCCGCTCGACGAGCCGCCAGGAACGGGAGAGGGCGGGCGGGGAGTCCCGCCCGCCGGCGATGGGATCTGGACCCGCGACCTCCTGCCGATCGGTCTCGACGCGGATGCCAGCCGGCGCGCCATCGCGGACCTTCTCGCCGAAGGCCGCCCGGTGTACGTCGCGACCTCGCCACGCGACTTCGAGGTGCCCGAGGTGAAGCCGTTCGGCGAGATGATCCGCACGGCGTTCCTGCTCGAGAAAGTAACCTCGCTCGGCGGCAATTGGCGGCTCTGGCGAGTCGCGGGCCCGCGTCAGGCGACCAGAGCGGAAGCCCGTCGCTGACCCGGCGACGACGGGGCGGGCTCCCGGCGACCTGTCCGTCTCCCGCTCGACGACGCGGCTTCCGCGATCCTCGGAAAGTGCCCCGGCGCCGGGTGCCGGGGCGCTAAATCCGGCTTGAGAACCCGGACTCTCTGACATAGCGTTCGGGAATCGAACCGGGAGACGGCTCGCCGCCGAGTCGCTCCATGGCCCGCTCCCTGAGGAGCGAACGAGGTCCGGATGTCCCCCAAGAGAGTCGCTCCCTCCGTCCGTCGGCCGTGGATGCTGCGCGCCGCGGCCTTTCTGGCCATCGCCTGGTCCGCAACCCTGCCGGCCCGAGCCGCCGACGGCCTTCCCGCGGCGACCGGGACGCCCACGGCCACGCCCACGGCCACGCCCCGGCCTGTCGTGACCGCGACGCCCCGGCCGTCGACGTCCTGCACCGCCGGCCCAAACACCCTCTGCCTGCTCGGCCGCTTCGAGGTGACGGTGCGCTACCGCATCTCGCAGACCGCGCAGCCCGCGAGCGCGGGCGTCGTCCCGGGCGCGAACCGCAACGACTCGGGCCTCTTCTACTACTCGGAGTTCGGGCCGCAGAACTGGGAGTTCCTCGCCAAGGGAGTGAACCTCTGCGCGACCGCCAACCCGATCTTCGCGCTGCTCGTCGGCGCAGCCTCGGACCGCGAGTACCAGGTCGCGATCACCGACAAGCTGACCGGCGACCGCAAGACCTTCGACAACGCCCAGGGCAACCGCCCGGTGCTGTTCCGCACGGCGTTCGCCACTTGTGCCGCGACCGGCGCCTCGGCCGATCCGCTCGACGAGCGCATCGACGTAGCGCTGCTCTCCGCCGCGAACGAGGCCAGGAACGACCTGCAGAAGGCACTCGGCGACCTCCAGGCGATCGAGTCGCCCGAGGACGCTGCCGCGATCGCGGCGGACGTCCCGGTTGCGATCACCGAGCCGCTCGCCGCCTGCATCCCGTCGTCGGAGCGCCTCTGCATCCTCGGCGGACGCTTCTCCGCGACCTTGCAGTACCGTCTCGACAGCACCCAGGACTACCGACTCGCGGGCGTCGTACCCGACCCGTCGGCCGACGATTCCGGCCTCTTCTACTATCCCGAGTTCGGCGCGACGAACTGGGAGATGCTGGTGAAGGGCGCCGACCTCTGCAGCAGCCAGAACTTCTTCAACGTCATCGCGAGCGCCGCGACCGACCGCGACTTCCTGCTGACGGTGACCGATTCGCAGACCGGCGAGGCGCGCACCTACCGCAACGTGCAGGGCGACTTCCCGGCGCTGTTCCGCGAGGCCTTCCCGACCTGCGCAGGCCCCGTGAACAACATCCAGCAGGCGATCGACGCGGCCCCCGACGGCGGCACGGTCGTGATCCCGGGAGGACCGCACGTCGGCGCCTTCCGCGTGACCAACAAGAGCATCACGCTGCAGGGCGCGAACGTGGACTATCCGCAGACCGCCCCGGAGCTCGTCGGCACGGGCTCGGCGACGGTCCTCACCCTGCAGTGCAACGCCGGCCAAGTCGTGACGGTCGACCGCGTCGTGATCCGCGGCGGCCGCTCGAGCGGCAACGGCGGCGGCATCCTGAACCAAGGCTGCACCCTCGTGGTACGCGGCCAGACAGCACTCGCCGACAACCAGGCCGCCGGCCAGGGCGGCGGCCTCTGGAGCAACGCGCCGGTCCTGATCGAGAACACCGCGATCCGCGACTGCAAGGCGAGTCAGGGAGCCTGCCTCTACACGACTGCCACCGCGATCGTCCGGGACTCCTCGATCTCGGGGGGCGAGGCCACGGGCGGAGCGAACGACCGCGGCGGAGCCGCGATCTACGCGACCGCGGACCTCGAAGTCTACAAGGGCTCGATCTCCGCCAACAAGGGCGCCTGGTACGCCGGGCCCGGAGGGATCTGGTTCCGCGGCACCGGCACCCTCACGATCTACCAGGTCCGGATCGACCACAACGAGGGCGGCGCGATCTTGAACGACCGTGGCACGCTCACGGTCAACGACTCGCGCATCGAGGCGAACGTCGCGGAACCCGCGGCGGTCTCGGGCTCGACCGGCCTCGAAGACCCCGCCGCCGTGAGCGGCCGGGGCAGCGCCATCGAGAACGGCGGCACCGCGACGCTCACGGCCAACGACTTCTTCAACAATACGGGACGCGGCGCCGGCGGCGCGATCCTGAATAACGGCAAGATGACCGTGGTGGGCGGCAACCTGCGCGGCAACGTCTGCTCGACGGCGGGTGGCGGCGTGGGCGGCGCGATCGCCAACGGCGGCGAGTTGACGATCGACGGGGCGCAGGTGACCGAGAACACGGCACGCCAGCGCGGCGGCGGCGTCTACAACGAGGGCAAGCTCGTGCTGAGAGGGAACACGACGATCAGCGGCAACCTGGCCCGCGACGTCCAGAACGGCAACCCCGGCGAGGGCGGCGGCATCTACAGCGGCTCGGGCGGCACCGTGGCCCTCACGAGCGCGCAGGTCACCGGGAACTCTCCCGACAACTGCGCCGGGACCGGGATCTCCTGCCCGTGAGTTGCGGACGTGGGGCCGGGAGGGCGAAGTCCCCCGACCCCGCGTCCGAGCACGCGCAGTCTCAGGCCGGCTCGTCGCCGAAGATGAACCGGGGCCGCGTCCGCATCACCAGCACCGGCATGATCGAGAGCGCCGCGAGGCACGAGATCACCATCGCCGCCGGCATGATCGACCCGAAAAGCCTCAGCCCGAAGAAGCGCGACAGCCCCATCACCCCGAAGCCGGCTGCAATGCTGGCGGCGACGAAGATGACCGCGCGTCCCGAGGTCCGCAGCGCCACGTGCAACGCCTCGCGATCCGACGATGCTCGCGCGCGCTCCTCGCGCAGCCGGTAGAGGAAGTAGATCGCGTAGTCCGCGCCGACTCCCGCCGCCATCGCGAGGCTCGTCGCCGAGCCCATGTCGAGCCGGACGCCGGCCCAGCCCATGAGGCCGAAGAGCGCGAACAGCGTCGCCACGATCGGGGTGATGACGTAGAGGCCGCCGAGCGGCGAGCGCATCATGAGCGAGGACACGGCCCAGATCGTCGCGAGCACGAGCAGCAGGTTCAGCATCTTGCTCTTCGTCGTATGCTCGTTCACCGCGAGCACCGTGGGACCCGAGCCGCCGGCGACCAGCACCTTGACGCCGTCGGGTGGGGGATGGGCGGCCACCCACGCCTGCACGTCGCGCACGAGCGGCCCGACGAGCGCCGAGTCGTCGCTCGCGAGGTAGGCGACGAGCAGCGCTTTCGCCTGGGTGCGGTCGGTGAAACGCTCGAAGGCCGGCGAGTCGCCGAGGAAGATGAGCTGTGCGACCAGTTCCTGGTCGTGCGGCAGGCTGTAGGGCACCGGCGCATCGGCATTGAACGTCTTGTGGAGCATCTTCACGAGGTCGACGAGCGACGTCGTCTTGACGACGAGCGGGTTCTTCTCGAGTTCGCCGCGCAACCCGTCCATGTGCTCGAGGAGGGCGATGCTCTTCGCGTCGCCCGGCTTTCCCTCATAGAGGATCGTCATGGTGGTCGTGCCGGGGAAATGCTCCTGGATCTTGGCGAGGTGCGTGCGCGGCACGCCCCCCTGGGCGAGATACTCGAGTGTCGGGCCATAGGTGCGGACCCGCAGCGCCCCGGCGAGCGACAGCGCGAAGGCGATCGCGGTGCCGATGAGCACCGCCCGGCCGCCGTGATCGACGATCGCGCGCTCGAGTCCGTCGAGCAGGCGGGCGGTCGGCCCGTCGGTCGACGGCTTCAGGCGCGGCGCGGGCAGGAGCGCACGCAGCGCCGGGATAAAGGTCATCTCGAGCAGCACCGCGCTGCCGATGCCGTAGGCGCAAGACAGGCCGAAGGCGCGGATCGCCGGGATTCCCGTGAACGCGAGCGAGGCGAAGCCCAGCGTCGCCACGCCGCCGGCCGCGACCATCACCGGCCCCATCGCCGCGGTGGAGGCGACCACGGCAGCGCGGTTGTCGCCGAGCCGCTCGACCTCCTCGCTGTAGCGCTTGAGCATCTGCGCCGAGTGCCCGGCGGCAATCGCGATCAGCAGGATCGGTGTCGCGACATTCCAGGAGTCGATCACCTGCCCGGTCCATCCCATCAGGCCGAGCCCCCACAGCGTGCTGAGCGCCGCGGTGAGCATCGGGATGACCATGCCCTGGACGTTGCGGAACGAGACGAGGAGCATGAGGGCGATCACGGCAAAGGCGAGCGGGATGCGCCGCGCGACCTCCTCGGACTGCTCGACGTCGGTGAGCGCGATGATCGGTTCGCCCGCGAAGTAGAAGTCCACGTCGCGGTCGCGGAACCCGTCGGCGAGCTTCATGACCCGGTGCGCAATCTCGATCGACGGCTCGTCACCCTCCCAGAAGTCGACGACCAGGAGCGCCGCCTTCTGGTCGGAGGTGACGAGCATGCCCCGGTACTGCGGGTCGGACTCGACCTTGGTACGGAGCGCAGCGACCCCCTCGGGTGTCCGGGGCGGTTCGCGCATGAGGTAGTCGGCGTCGATCCGCGAGCCCTTGTCCTCGACCCACCGCACCGACGGGGCCGCCAAGCTCACGACGTTCTGGGCGATCACCCGGTCGAGCCGGAGTGCATCGAGGGTCGCTTTCTGGACGATCTCGAGCACCTCCGGGCGCCAGACGTCGCCCGAGCGCGGGACGATCGCCACGATCACCGAGTTGCGTCCGCCGAACTGCTTGCGGATGGCGCGGTCGATCTCGACGAACGGGTGGTTTCCGGGCAGACTCGCCTCGACGTCGAAGCGCGTGCGCAGGCGGCCGATCCCGGCGACGAGGCCGGCGGTGGCGAGGGCGACGGCGATCAGGACGGGGATCGGGTGGCGCGCGAGGAAATCCGCATAGCGTTCGAGGGGCTTCATTCCGGCTGCTCGCGGCACAATCTCGCCGGTCGTTGTTATAGATGGGGCATGGCCTTTTCCAATCGGGCGTCGGCGCGACCGGCATGACGCAGACCTGGTACATACCGGCGATCGGCGCGGCGGTCCTCGCGGGCATCCCGATCTACGTGCGGCTCGCGCGCGGACGGGTGTTCGCGACATGGGGCTTCATCATCCTCGTCGTGTCGCTGCCCGGCCTGCTCGCGGCGCACCGCCACCTCTCGGGCTGGGTCGCACCCGGTTCGCGCACCGTGCTCGACCTGGTCTTCGCGTGGGGCATCGTCGCGGCAGGTGCGCACCTCGCGGCGCTCGCGCGGGCGCGACTGCGCCCGGCCGCCTTTCGCTGGCTCGTGAGCATCCCCGGCATGGCGACGGTGGCGGCCGGAAGCCTCGCCGGTGCATGGCTGCTGCTCGTCCTGCCGCTGCGCCTGCTGTTTGCAAGCCTGGGCTTCCTCCCCGGCCAGCAGGCCATCGCCTGGCTCGACCTACTTCCCTTCGCGATCGCGGCCCTCTCGGTCGCGACCTCCCTCCGCACGGTCGAGGAAACGGTGCGTTTTGCGCTCGGCGCGGCCGAGGCCACCGACGCCTTCCGGGGATTCGACGACGCGGCAGGGACTGCGCCCGCGGCGACGGCAGACGATGCCGCAAGCGCACCGCGAAACACGCTGGCCGATCGGGAGTCCGAGGTTCAGGTACCGGCTGCTCGCCTTCCCCGATTGCCGGTCGAGCGCATCCGCTCGCGCCGTCGCTCTCGGCGTCCGGCACCCGACCGGTCGACGCTGCGCATCGCGCAGGTCACCGACCCGCACCTCGGGCCGTGGCAGCCGGTCGCCCGCCTGCGCAAGCGGATCGCTGCTCTTCTCGATCGCGAACCGGACCTCGTGCTGCTCACCGGCGACTTTCTCACGATGGAGGGTGCCGGCACGCCGGGCGCTCTCGCCGAAGCGCTGTCGCCGCTGCGCACCGCCCCCGGTCGCTGCTTCGCCATCTTCGGCAACCATGACCACGAGTGCCCGGAAGAAGTCCGCCACGCGATGGAGACCAACGGCATCCGGCTGCTCATCGACGAGGAGGCCCTCGTCGAGACGCGCGTCGGCCCGGTGCAGATCATCGGTGCCGATTTCGTCGGTCGGGGGCGACGGCGCCACCTGCGCGACCTCGTCGTGCAGTGGCCGCGACGCGACGGTCACCTGCGACTCCTTCTGCTGCACGACCCGAGCGCCTTCGGCCACCTCCCGCCGGGCGAGATCGACCTGGCGCTCTCCGGGCACACGCACGGCGGCCAGGTCGGGTTGGTGAGCGTCGGCCTCGACTGGACGGTGCTCCGCCGCACGCCCTTTCCCGACCACGGCCTCTTCGCGCACGGGCCGAGCCGGCTCTACGTGCACCGGGGGACCGGCTTCTACGGGTTTCCGTTGCGCATCGGCGTCCCGGGCGAGCACTCGGTCATCGAACTCGCCGCAGCGCCGAGCCGCGCCGCCTGAAGCCGGCGCACCCGCCTAGTAGTCGCGCTGGCGGCGCAACAGGACGTAGAGCGCGCCATCGCCGCCGTGTCGCGGCTGCGCCCGCTCGGCGGCGAGCACCCATTCGCGGTAAGCGCCCTCGGCGAGCCACCCCGGGATGAGGGTTCGCAACACACCACCACCCTCGCGTGCGGTCCCCTTTCCGGTGATGACGAGCACGCAGCGCTGGCCCGCCTCGATGGCCGTGGAGAGGAAGTTCGCGAGCGCGTCGAGCGCTTCCTGCTGGGTGAGTCCATGCAGGTCGAGTTGCGCCTCGATCGGGATCTGCCCCCGCTTGAGCCGCTCGGTCGTGCGGCGATCGAGGTTGAAGAGGCTTGCTTCCGGGCTGCCGGCGGAACGCTCCTGGCGCTCTTTGAGGCGCTCGGCGAGTCCCACCTCGGGCAGTTCCGCGCGCGTGTCGCCTTCGCCGCGGTCCGAGAGCGGCCGCACGTCGCGGATCGCCGCCTCCCAGTCCTCGACGTCGACGACCTCGAAGATCTCCTCGTCCTTTTCGGACTCCGCTTCCTCGCGTGGACGGCGATTCGTTCCCATGCCGAACCGACTCCTCAGGCCCCCGCCGCGGCGGAGAGTCGTGCCCGCAACCCCTCGGGGATCGGCCGCGGACGACGGCTCGCCGGGTCGACGAGGACCTCGACGCTTTCACCGCGGGCCACCAGGCGATCCGCGGCGTTCATTTCATAGGCAAAACCGATGCTCGTGTGCCCGACCCGGGCGACACGGACACCGATGCGGAAGGACTCCCGCGGCAGAAGCGGGCTCAGGTAACTGCAGCGCACCTCGGCGACGACCGAGGGACGAAGCGTCTCGTCGTCTCCCTCGAAGGCGGACAGGAAGCGCGCCCGGGCTTCCGAGAGGTAGGCGACGTACACATGGTTGGCCATGTGCGCCTGCGGATCGAGATCGCGCACCAGTACCTGGAAGTCGTACCAGCGGAACTCGGGACCGATGACGCTGCTCACGTCGCCTTTTTCGCGTAGGCTTCGAACGTCTTCTGGCTCTCGAAGTAGAGAGCCTTGCCGTCGGGGGTGGCACCGATGACCGCAGTCGCCTTGTCCACCGACTTGCCCGAGACCGGATCGAGCGCCTTGCGGGCCTCGGGGTCGGTCGCGAGCCGGCCCTTGCACATCTCGCAGCAGCCGAAATAGGTTTTGCCCTCCACCTCGACCGAGATCTGGTCCTTGGGGAAGACGGTGTTGTTCACCATGCAGACCCGCCGGGCCTCGACTTTGGTCAGGCCGTCGGCGTGAGCGACGGGGAGGGAGGCGAGCAGCCCCGCCACCACGAGGAATCCCAGCGCCAGAAATGTCGAGCGTCTCATCCGACCTACCTTTCGTTTCCGGTCCCCGAGCCTAGCGCGAAGGCCGGGTGCGCGCCACGCGGGAGGTGCATCCGCGGCTCAAGCCGGATCGAACTTCACGTGGAGGGACTCGGGCGAGCGGAAGGCAAGTCCCAGGATCCGCGAGGGTTTCTCGGGGTCCAGCCGGAGATTCGGCAGCCGGTCGAGTGCAGCCTCGACGGCGAGCCGGGCCTCCAGCTTGGCGAGGTGATAGCCGAGGCAGAAGTGCCGGCCGCCCCCGAAGGAGAGGTGGTCGTCGGCACCCCGGTGCAAATCCCAGAGATCGGGGTCGGGAAAGTGCGTCTCGTCCCGGTTGGCCGATCCGATGACCGGCGTGACCATCGCCCCCGCCGGGATCTCGACGCCCGAGAGCATGACCGGGGCGGTCGTCTCGCGAGCGACGAAGAGCACCGGGGTCTCCCAGCGCAGCGTCTCCTCGATCGCGGCGGAGACGAGCGACCGGTCGGCCATGACCTCCGCCAGGGCCGCGGGGTCGTTCAGAAGGGCAAAGAGCGTGCTGCCGATCAGGCGGAAGGTCGTCTCGGCGCCGGCCGGCAGGAGGAGCCGCATGAAGCTCACGATCTCCTCGTCGGTGAGGCGCTGGCCGTCCACCTCGCCGGTGCAGACGCGCGAGAGCACGTCGTCGGCCGGGTTGCGCCTTCGCTCGGCGATGAGCGGGAGCAGGAAATCGCGCACCGCGACCGAGGCCGCCATGCCGCGCTCGGGGTCCTTCGCGTAACCGATGATGTCGAGCGCGTACTGCTTGAATAGTTCGAAGTCCTCGATCGGAACCCCGGCGATCCGTGCGATCACCCGGATCGGGAACGGCTCGGTGTACTGCTCCACCAGGTTCGCCCGGCCGTCGGCGGCGAAGCGGTCGATCAACTGGTTCACGGTCTCCGCCATGTACGCCTCGACCGTGGCGATCGACTTGAAGTGGAAGGCGTGCTGCACGATCGACCGATGTTTCTGGTGCTCGGGACCGTCCATCTCGATGATCGTGCGGCCCATCACGTCCTGCATCTGGGCGTTGGCACGGGAGGAGAAGATCTCGCTGTCGCGCAGGACGCGCGACACGTCGTCGTAACGCGAGACGAGCCAGGTATCGCGCTGCATCGACTGCGCGAGGAAGACCGGACTCGACTGCCGGAACACCGCGAACATCGGGTACGGATCGGGGAAATCGAAGAGGTCCTTCGACGAGAACCCGGTAGATGCGGCCTCGGCCATGGCGTCAGGCGCGCGGCGGGTTGTAGAGGACGATCATCTCGTAGATGAGCGCCGGCATCTCCTGCCCGACCATGCCGACCTGGATCTCCTGCTTGATCATCGTGCCCTTGGGCTTGGCCTCGACCGACACCAGTCGCGAACGCGCGTGCAGGCTGGCCCCGGCCGGCACCGGGGCGAGAAAGCGCAGCTTGTCGGCGCCGTAGTTGACCGCGTTGCCGTGACCGACGATCGCGAAGTCGGTCCGGGAGCGCAGCTTGGGCAGCAGGCTCAGGGTGAGGAATCCGTGCGCGATCGGCCCTTTGAACGGGCTTTCCCTCCTGCAGCGCTCGACGTCGACGTGGATCCACTGGTGGTCGCCCGTCAGGTCGGCGAAGCGGTTGATCATGTCCTGGGAGACCTCCATGTCGGGGCCCCAGTCGCTGTAATCCTCGCTGATCCGGCCCTGCAGGGCCGCCAGGTCGTCGAAGCGGATCTCCTCCATCGCGATTCTCTCCCTTAGCGGTTGCCCGGAGGTCGGCGAAGCGAAGGGCCGCGTCGCCAAGGCCGCCCGGGCTGCGGCCGAACTCCCGACCATAGGCGCGGCCGCGCCGACAACGCAAACCGGGGCGCCGGCCCGTGGGCGCGACCCTCCTTTTGCTCCCCATCCCCGCCGCGGCTACGGTCAAGGGTTCGATGTCTGCCCGAAGTTCCCGCCGCCTCCTCGCCCGGATCGACACCTGGCTGCCCGATCTAGATCGGGACCGGGTGGCCAAACTCGTCGGCAGCGAGGGACTGCGCCGCGCGGCCGAGCGCGGCGTGCGGGTCAAGGACCGTCCGCGCGCGGCCGGCGGCAAGTTCGTCCGCGCCGACGTCGGCGAACCGAGTCGCGAGCCGCAGACGACGAGCGTCGGGATCGACGACCTCGGCGCGCTCGTCTGGCAGTGCACTTGTGGCGGCGAGACGGCACCGGGCTGCGATCATGCCATCTGCCTGCTCGCCGCACTCGCGGTGTCGCCCGGACTGCGCCGCGAGATCGCGAGCGGCAACCATGTCGCCACGACCCCACAGGCTCCTGCCACCGGAACCGACCGAGCGACCCCATCCGCCGCGGCCCCCTCGCAGGCGCATGACCGGGGCCGGGCCCTCGCCATGCTGCGCGACCAGCGGGTCGATGGCGAGTCGCTGCGCCGTCGCCGTTCCGCGAGCCTCCTCGACCAGACCTTCGCCGGCTGGCGTCGGCGCGGCGAACTGCGCGAACTCGGGGAGCTCGCCTTTCTGGTCGAGGTCGAGCCGGAGGATCCGGTGGAAGTCGAGCCCGGGCCGGTGCTGCACCTGCGGGCGCGCCCCGGCACCGAGCGTCGCTTCTTCGGTCCCGACGACCTAGAATCGCGCAGGCTTCCCGCGCACGAGTGGCGCATCTTCGAGCCCCTCAGTCGCTCGGCCTCGAGTGCCGATCGGCACTTCGTCGCACGGGGTGCCGCCGCGACCGTCTTCCTCGAGCGCACACGCGATTCCCGCGTCTCCCTTTTCG
>Ga0114966_10003263_pt1 | contig 14312 bp, 22 predicted proteins | sample M_130207_XF_Meta_FD_87029 | JGI IMG/M metagenome (GOLD analysis project Ga0114966, IMG submission 87029) | Freshwater microbial communities from Lake Montjoie, Canada to study carbon cycling - M_130207_XF_MetaG | ecosystem: Environmental > Aquatic > Freshwater > Lake | place: Lake Montjoie... | reverse complement strand
TTTAAAGAAAGATAAAACTAAAGATGAGGTTAAGGTTGCAGTTGAAAAGAAAGTTGTAAAAGAACTCGCTAAATTAAGCGATGATATGCTTTCAAAATCTACAACATTTGTAAAAAATATTCAAACTGAATTAAAGAAAGTAGATAAAACCGAAGCTAAAAATTTCCTATTAGGATTAAGAAATGAAATTGATGCGTTACTATCAAAATTTGGAGATGGTGGAACAACTCAAATTTACAACATAGCAGAAATGAATAGCAGTTCAAGTTCAGTTAATCCGAGTAAGTTTGCAAGAGGTGGTGGAATTATGGCTGATGGTAGAATTATATTGAGAACATTTAATGGTATTGGTATAAGTAAAGACAAGACTTATAATCTTATAAAAGATGATAGAGATAGTGATGGAAAACCTTATTATACTTTAATGGAAATAGAAACTGGTAAAGTTTTCGCACAAGGAGATAGTTTTGAAGAAATAAATCATTATGCAAATTTATTTAGTGGAAAAAATATAGAATACGCAAGAGGTGGTGGTGTAGATAAATTACCAAGTAAGTTGCAAAATAGGTTAAATATTGTTAATTCTATATTACAAAATTCTTTTGGTAGAAAATTGACTACTAAAGAAGCTATAAGATGGAACATTGATAATAATTCTCAAAGTGGTTTTAATGCTGGACAAAAGGCAATATATTTAGTAGATGGAGATGAATCACAATTCTACGATAGTTATTATAATATAATAGGCGATGCTTTAATTGACATTAGTGAAAAAATGACTGGTGTTACTTACGACTTATCTGATACTGAAATTGAAAAATATTTACAAGGAAAAGGCGATAAGCAAACTAAAACTCAAAAAGAAACTGCTTTAAAATATTCACAAAATAATAAATTTGCTGATGGTGGTGGAGTTGGAGAATGGAGTGTTAGTGATATTTCAAATGCAAAGTATTTAGGAGAAATTGAATTTCAAGATATGAATGAGGAATTTCATAATTTTGAATTAATGGAAACTGATGATAGAATTGTTTTTGGTGGAATGTCAAATACTGGATTTATAGAAAGTGGATATATTGAAAAAGATGGCTTTAGTACCGATGAAGTAGTACAAGAATTGATTAGTGATTTAGAGGTTTATTATAACGATGGTGGTCAATATACATCAAACATTGTATTTAATCAAAGAATGGCTGATGGTGGTTTAATCGGAAATCAAAAACGTATTGATTTAAACAAAAATGGAAAAATTGATGCAGAAGATTTTAAACTTTTACGTTCAAGTATGAATGGTGCTTTTAGAAACGAACAAAAATATGTTAATAAAAGTCAAAGTTACGAAACACGTTATGCAAAATCAAGACCAAGTAGAACTGGATATAATGTTAAAAAGAAATTAGCGAGAGGTGGATTTGTTGGAAAAGCAGAATTAGTTTGGAGAAAATTAAGTGCTTCTAAAAAGAGTGAATTTTTATATGAAAACTTTACACCACAAATAACTCCAAGAAGCCAAGAAATTTTAGTTGGTAAATCATATAATTTTTTACCTAAAAACGTTAAAATTGTTTTAGCATCAAAGTACGCAAATGTAGAAGAATATGCTGGTGGTGGTATTATTATTTTTGACGATGGTTTTCAGTTTGAAGAAGTAAGCGAAACCTTTGCTCAAAATAACTGGAAAAACGGAAAAATTTACGGAATTATTGAGAAATATCAACAACAAGAATTAATTAATAGTGAAAGCGACCTTGATAGATATTCTGTTTTTGGAATTGAAATTGGTTATCCTAAACGAAAAAAATATGCTACTGGTGGTGGTATAGAAGATTCTCCAAGCATATATGTTGCAGATTTAGAAGCATACAATAATGGTCGTTTAAATGGAGAATGGTTAAAATTAACTGACTATAATAATGCTGATGAACTTATGGAAGCAATCCAAGTTTTATTAGATAAGTGGGGAGTTGAAGAATATGCTATACACGATACAGAGTATATACCAAGCAATTTGAGTTCAGAATATATGGGTCAAAAAGATTTTGAACAACTATATGAAATGATTGATTTAGCAAATGAATATAATTTACCATTAGAGGTTGTCCAAGATGTTGTAAGCCAATATGATGCAAGTGCAGTAGAAGAATATCAAGGTAAATATGATAGTGCAATAGATTTTGCAGAACAATTAGTAGAGGAAACTGGAATTGAAAGTTTTATTGATTTTCAGCAGTATTTAGATATTAGTAATACGGATAGAAGATTATTAGCAAATGATTTTGCTGATAGTTATGTTGATGACATTAAAAATGAAGATGGTGGAAATAGAGTTATTGAAGAAGCTGGTTTAGATGTAAGCGAGTATGAAGAAGCAGATTCTAATAGACAAGATGAAATGCTTGATGAAGCAGTAGAAATTGTGCGTGAGGAGTATTATAACACTTGGTATGATGGATTAGATGACCCGTACTACTTTTTAGTAGAAGAACAAGGATTGTATAGTGCAGATGATTTTGCAAAAGCAAATTTTGTACGAATAGATTACGATAAATTAGCAGATGCTTTAGAGCAAGACTATACGTTTATCTACGATAGCAATAGCGATTTATATGTTTTTAACATTAGATAGTTTAAATTATTATAAAAATTAAAAAAAAATAGTATTTTTACAATTAGTATTAACAATAAAAAAATAAAATTATGTTAAATAAAGAAAAAATTTTAGGATTGGTAAGACATACACTTACGTTTGTAGGTGCAATTTACATTACCAAAGGTTTAATTGATGAAACATTAGTAACTGAATTAATAGGTGGTGCAATTACACTTACAAGTGCTATTTGGTCTATTGTATCAAAAAATAAAAAGAAATAAAATGGCGACAAAGAAAAAAGGCAGTTTAGCTTTATATAATGAGTTTTTTGCAAAGTTTTATAAAAAAGGTTATGTTGGTTCAAAATTGAAAAATAAAGCTGGAAATTCAGTTTTTGAGGTTGAATTAGATACTAAAAAAGATATTGATGATGCAAAAGAATTTCTAAATCAAAATGGCTTAAAATATAATATAAACACAATAAACCCAAAAAGTTTATTAATTAAACTATAAAATGGAAGAACAAACTTTAAATGAAAAAGATTTACTTATTAGCCGAATTATCGGAGTAAGTCTTATTACTTTTAGTTTATATCTTTTAAAACAAGCATATATCATTTACACTAAAAAATAAAAAAAAAATGGAAGAACAAACCAAAAAAATATATCCACACGAAAGGTTATTAAGAGAAAATAACATTGAAATATCTGATTTAGATAGAGGTACGCAACAAATGATTTCAGACTTAAAAAAAACTCTGAATATGTTGTATGCTCAATCTCAAAGAAAAGGTGTTACAACCGAAGTAAGTGCAAATACACAAAATAAAATTGAAACTTACGATAGGCATATTTGTAATGATATATTAGATTATTTAGATGAATTAGAAGAAAAACAAGAAGAACAAAAAGAGGAAAAACAACAGGAAAAACAAGTTGTTAGTTCTTCGCAAAGTCATTCTCAAACTACAAATAGCCAAACTACTAAACAAGTAACCAATGAAAGCGAATCAAATGATTCTGAAAAAAGTGGTAGTGTTGGCTTTTGGAATTGGGAATAATATGTATATTTGCTAATCTAATTTGTATTAGCATTTCTTAATAAAAAGTAAGACCTACAACGTTAATTCGATTGTAGGTTTTTTTTTTAACTTATAATTATATGAATAAAGAGCAAGAATTACAAATCGCAGTATCTACTTATATAAAGATGCAATATCCAAATGTTATTTTTACAAGTGAAAGTGCTGGTATCAATTTAAAGTTTCATCAAGCTATTATTAATAAAAAATGTAGGAGTGGTAATGGACTACCAGACTTATGGATTTTAGAAGCCAGTAATGGTTATAATGGTTGTCTTATTGAATTAAAAAAAGAGGGAACTAAATTATTTAAAAAAGATGGAGAGTTATTACGAGATGCACATTTATTTGAGCAGTACAATACCATATTGAAATTACGAGAAAAAGGTTACTATTCAGACTTTGCAGTAGGTTTTGAAAATGCAAAAAAAGTTATCGACAATTATTTGAAAATAAAATAGGAATATCTATAAGCAACATATAATTTTGTTTTTATGTTGCATATAAATTTTTCTAATGTCGAAATATAAAGGGCAAATTCTCATTGAAGAATTGCTAAAAACCATAGAAAAGATAGGACTTGACAAGACTATTGATACTCTAAAAATTACCCAAAACAAGATACAAGATTCGCAGTTCTTAATGCAAGAATATATCATTGATATATGTTGCACACAAAAGAGTATCACAAAAAAAGTGTTGATAACTTCTTTAGACAACAACGAAAATCGCACAAATTGTATAGCAATTATTTCTTATTTATTGAATAAGCATAATGCACAATCCCAAACACAAATAGGTTATCTACTAAAAAGAGATAATAGTGTAATTTCCAAATACATAAAAAAAATCAATCAGCTGGACAATCAATTTTTCTATGATATACAACTGATTAAAGATATTGAGCAAATAGAAGTAAAAATAAAAGAGTTTAAAACTAAAATTATAACCAATGGCTAATAGAGGGCGACCAAGTGCAAATAAAAAAGTAGAGAATATGTATAACGAAGATGAAGATTTTAATTCTTTAGATGAGAATGTAGAAGCTGGTAATGAATCACAAATAGATGAAGCAGAAATTGTAGATACTCCTAAAAAGGAAACAACTGATTCTGATAGTATTGGAAATTCATATAATCCATTTAGTGAGAATGTTATTCAAAGGCAATATTCAAGTCCACCAATAGCAGATAACATTACTAATGATATTGATGAGCCAAGTTTTAAACCACCATCTTATGATGATATTATGACTGAAAGGTCAAATGTCGAAAATGAAAAAATAAGCGAAAATAATCCTTTTTTGAATCCAAATCCAGTAGTTAATGAAATGGATTCGCAAGACCAAAAAATAGCTTGTGAAATGCTTGTCGATACTTGTTTAGAGGGTTATGAGCAATTACACCAATTAGCACAATGGTCAGCAAAAGTAGATGAGGGAGAGTTAATGGAGAAACAAATGCAAGGTAAAATAGACTTGCAAACTCAAAAAATACCAATAAGTGAAGATGGCGAAGAAGTTACATTAGGAGAATTTTTAAATACTTATAACGAACAATGTACCGAAGCATTATCTTACGACAAATCTTTTGGGGATAAAGTTCGACCAGCTATGATTCGTGTATTTATGAAAAATGGTTGGGGAATGAGTGATGGTCAATATCTTGGTTTTATGTTTGGAAAAGACATTGTTACAAAAACAAGTATTGTCTATTCATTAAAAAAATCTTTGAATATGACTATGACTATGATTGAAAAGCAATATAAAATATATAAAAAAGAAAATAATATAAGCGATAAGAGTAAAATCAATGAAGATGAAGATGATGATAATGATTTAGAATTATACGAAAGTGAGGATATTGAAAATGATTACGATGAACCAGTTGTTGCAGTAAAGCCAAAAGCAAAGCCAAAGCCACGAGCAAAAGCTAAACCAAAAAGTAAAATAAGTAAAAAATTTAAAATTGACTATCCCAACAAGCCAAAAGATACTTTAAGTCAGCACCCTAAAGAAATTCAAACCGAAATTATAAAAGGAAAATGAAGTTAGTTCCAAAAATTTTAATTGCAGTTCCAACTTATGAGGGAAAAAACTATTGCCTTGATAAATTTTTAGAGAACATCAAAAACTTTGACTATCCTAAAAATAGACTGGAAATTTTTATTGCAGATAATTCAAAAAGTAATGCAAACGCAAAGTATATTAATAAAAAATATAAAATAAAAGTATTTTGGAAAGATTACGAGGGTTATTCAGTATTTGAAAAGTTAGCAGATACTCATAATCAATTACGCAGATATTTTTTAGAAAGTGATTGTGATTATATGTTCCATTTAGAAAGTGATATATTTCCACCTAAAAATGTATTGTGGGAGTTGTTATGGGCAAATAAGCCAATAGTTAATGGTTTATATCAAATTTTTGATGGTGCTTGGAGAACACCTTGTATAGCTTTATTTGATGATAAGCACGAATCCTCAAATGATTGTGTATTTTATTATACAATAGATACATTTTCTCATTGGTTTATAGATGGTACAATTAAAAAAACTCATATTGCTGGAATAGGTTGTTGTTTAATGACAAGGAAAATAATGCAAAAATTTAGTTTTAGAAATGATACTGATGGGCGACCACCAGATTCATACTTTGCAGAAGATTTAAGAGTAGGAAAACAACAAAATTGGGTGCATACTGGGGTACTTTGTTATCATTGGAATTTAGAGGATTGGGGTAGGCATACTGAATATATGCAGTATTTAAAAAGCGAATAATTATAAAAATAAAAAAATGGAAAAACAAAAAATGAATGGTAGATTACTACCAAATAAAGATTTTCAAAAAGTTATTGCACACGATAAAGTATATTGTCAAGCATTAAGTGAAAAATTAGAATTTCATACAATTAAAGAAGATATTTTAAATAAAAAATGTTCGATGATTTTAGCAACTCAAACAAAAGAAGCAATAATTAAAAATATAGACTTGCTTTGTGAATGGTCGGAAACTAAAATAACTTGTTTAGACACAAAAGGAAAACTTATGTCCCAATTAAGATTAGTTGAAGATAAAGAACGACATTATGATAAAGTATTTTTACCACAATACAAAAAAGAAATAGCTGAATGTAAAAAACATTTTGAATCAATGATTAAAGATTGCAGACAATTTGTAATTGATAAACCAAAAATGAGTGAGGAAATTTTACCTAAAATTGAAACTGAACTGCATTGGTTTGATAACTTAACTAAAGAAGAACAAAAAGAAGAAGAATACAAATTGCAACTATTTAAACCTATCCGTAGATTATTTAACGCATATAGTAATTTAGTAAAAGATGCAAAATAATGTAAGCAAACAATCTTTTAAATTTGATTGTATTCAATGGAATGGAAGCAATAAAGAGGAGATTTTAAAATTTTCCTTAATTGATAATATACAAAAATGTTTTTTTTCAAGTGAGAAAAGTTTATGGATTAAAATTGATAGGTCAGAATGGAGATTAGAGATAGGAGATTTTATTTTAAAAAATGAAGCTGGATTAACATTTTATAGACAAGAATTACCATAAATGAAATTAGGTGTAGCTTATAACGTATTTGATGCAGAAGAATTATTAGAATATAGTATTAATTCTATTAGAGAGTTTGTTGATTATATAGTTATAGTTGCACAAGAAAAAAGTAATTACGGAAATATAAATCCAAATCTTCGCCAAACACTTGATAAATTAAAGAACAAAGGATTAATTGATTTAATACATTGGTATATACCAGCTTTAAAATACGATGAAAAAGGAAATGTATTAAGTGAAAATGGCTATGAAAATGAGCAAATTAAAAGACAAATTGGACTTGATTTATGTCAAAATTATGGGTGCAAAATTTTTAGTTCAATGGATTGCGATGAACTTTATGATAAAACTCAATATCAATTAGCAAAGAATGATTTTATAAATGGAGATTATGATTCTTCATTTTGTTTAATGAGAACTTTTTATAAAAGTGCTGAATATCAAATAATACCATTAGAGAGTTATTATGTTCCATTATTTTATAAAATAGATAAGAAAACAAAATTTACATTTGAATTTATACCACCATATCCAGTTAAAATAGACCCAACGAGGCGAATAAAAGCTGGTCATAGTTTAATCTATACAAGAGATGAAATAGAAATGTATCATTATTCGTATGTAAGAAAATCTATTGAAGTAAAAATTGAAAATTCAAGTGCAAGAAACGAACAAAAAATTACTAATTCAATTATCAATCATTACAATAATTTTAATCAAATATCTGATGGTGCATTGTTAGTAGGTAATACATTGGTAGATTTAATTAAGGTTGAAAATAAATTTAATATAGAGTTATGAGAGAAGCATTATTAGGTGTTGCAGTAGGCAAAAAAGGTATTGGAAAAACATTTACTACTTTACAAATAATTGATAGTTATGTAAAGGGTAGTTCTAATATAGCACCCAGAAGAGCATTAATACTTGATGTTAATGATGAGTTTGAAAATATCAAAGCAATAAAATTAAGTGATGTTTCTCTATTTTCTATGCACCCAAAAATTGAAGCAAGGAGAATAAGACCTTTTAATGCTAATGGTAGCAAAATGAGTTTAGATGAAATTGCTATGACACTTTTACAAATACTTGAAACTTTTAGGGGTGGATTATTATTAATTGAGGATTTAAACAAGTATGTTGGCGACCATTTACCAAAAGATTTAATTGGTGCTATATGTACGAATAGACATAGTTCAACGGATATTATTTTACACTTTCAATCTATTGGTAGAATTGGAACAAAAATCTGGCAGAATATAAATTTTTTAAGATTTCATAAAAATACCGATTCAGTAGATAGGCATAAACCAAAATTTGAAGATAAGTACGAAGCATTTAAAATTTGTGAGATATTAGTCAATAAACAATACTTTGCTGGTAACACAAGATTTTTTATAACTTTTGATTGCGATAGTGAAAAAATATATGGTACGTTCACTAAAAAAATGATTGAGGAAGCAATAGATGACTATATCGCATTGAATTATAATAAAAAGATAAAACCACTTATGAATATGAGGGGAGTTAATGGAAAAGCTAAATATACAAGTGCAACTGCAACTGATGAATTGAAAAAAATGTTGTATAAAAGTTATGTCGGATAACTTTATTTGCAACAATAACACAATACAAAAACCTTTATTTAATAGTAACTGCAAGACCTTTGCAACTTCCTAAAAATACTATTAGAAAATAATTATCAAATTTTATTAGAATAAAAGAAATTAATTTTGTGTGTGTTGTTTGAGCAATACACTAACTTTTTATAAACAATTTAATTTTTTGAAAAATGAATAAAGGAATGTTGATGGGTATTTTAGGTACTACTATCGGAGTAAAAATCGGAATTGTAACTGCTGGTTATATATCAAAAATGCTCACGAAAAAATCAGTTTAATACTGAAAAATCGAATTAGATAAAAATAATTCACAATTTAATTTAACTAACAATAAAAAAAAACAAAAATGGATTTTAGAAAATACTTTTCTCAAGCTCAAGATGATGCTAATGAGAACTTCTTTAACTACGATGGGTACGATGAATTTGATGATTATGATGGTGGTTTCGACAACTTTGATGATGATTATTCTGGATATGATATTGATGAATATGACAATGCCGATGGTGGTATGGATTCAGCACCAACATCTCAACCTTATATCGTATCAATTACAAATACAAACACTTCAACTAACTCTACGGCAGTTACAATTTTAGGTGCATATTCTAATTTATCTCAAACTTCGCCAAGTTTCGGAAATTATGCAGCGATTTCAATTACAATGGGAATTAGTGGAATTACCTACTCTGAATTTTTATATCAGAGTATGAACAAACCTTTTCAGGTGGGCTTAACTTATTTACAATCAGCTAATACTTCACAAGTTTTAGAAACTATTACTATTATAAATAAAGATGTTAATGGTAATGAATCTCAAAAGGTTCTTATTCCCACCATCGATCCGTATCAAAATCAGTCAACAGTAGTTGCTCTCAAGTTCGCCTACAAGGTAGATGGTTTTACTTCATTGGTAATATCAAGAATACTTGCAAGTGCTACTGCAAAGGTTTATTTATATCCAAGCGAAACTGCATCGCCAAGTCGTGCTTTAGCTGGTCGTAAGCCAGTTGCTAACTACGGAAACCCTAACATTGTTAAGGGAGATACAATAAAATTAGCACCATCTACTGCAAGAGCATTGATGGGTGGTCGTAATCGCAGACGATAAAAAAAAGGTTTATAGCCGATTTTATTAGATTTGTTTCTCAACAAGTCCGTTCCATTAAGGAATGATTATATATAAAAAGGTGGCTATTAATTTAGCTACCTTTTTTTTTTGACAATTTACAATCAATTTACAAATAATTTAAACAATTTAAAACAAAAAACAATGAAAGGATTTTTAAACATTTCAGACCCAAATACCTTTTTAGGTGGTCAAAACGTACACAACTTGATTATTATATCAATGTTAGGATTTTTGATTTATAAGCAGATTAAAAAATAATCTAAAACTCAAAAAATGAATAAAACAACTAAAATACTACTTGTAGTAGGTGGTATAATTGGTATAGCTTTTATCACTAAAAAGTATTGGTATAAACCTAAACCTATTCCAGTTCCAAAAGAACCAAATTCAGATGATGGAATCGGTAACACACCTTTACCAATAAATACTAAACCAATATTAAAAAAATAAAATGAAATATAGAGCAAGTAGAAGAAGTAGAGTAAGAGAACCACGACCACAACACTTTAAAATCACTTTATTTGATTATTTAGCAAGTAGTGTTCCATCTAAAGTTTTTAATGTAATAAATAGGAACAATGATTATCGTATGCCTAATTCTCAACAAGAATTAACTGCTCAAATAAAAGATTTTGTCAAGAAAAATGGAGAAAGTGGAATTAAAGATTTAAGTTCTATACACCCAGATAAAGATTTAATAAATTCTAATTGCGATTGCAAAAAAGTAGATACAACTACAAAAGTAGATTCAAACACAATGGTATTGCAGAAGCAAGATAACTATTCTGATTTTAGTGGAAAAGAGTTTGTAGAAAAAATTAAAGCAGTAAATACCAATATGATTATTTTAGGTGCATTTGTTCTATTAGGTGTTGCATATATAGTAAAATCAAATAAATAAAAATGATACAATCAAACGAAAATATGTCAAAGATTTTTGACAAAGGAAATTCCAGATCAAAAGAAAAAATAGCTTTATCTTTTTTAGGTAAAATTATTAAAGACCATAAAATTCATATCATTGATGCTTTTGCAAAAGAGGGCATTTTACTTGATAAAAATATAACTAATAATAGATTGATTTTTGAGATTAAAAAAACTTTAATGCAAAATAATCAACAAGCTAAAAATTTAAAAACATCTTTAGCAATACTTATTTTAGCAAAAAAAGATAATTTTTCTGATTTCTTTAATTTATCAAGAAATAAAACACCAAAAGAACCAAAAGCAGTTAAACCACCAAAGGTAAAAGCACCTAAAACTGCAAAAGAGCCAAAAGTAAAAGATGGTAATGTCATTACACGATTATTTAAAAAAGATGAGGTAACTGGTACATCAAAAGCTGGAGATTTTTATAGAAATAATAAAGAGGGGATTGATTTATTAGGCACTACAATTTTAACTGGAATAGCACAAAGAGGAAGTAAAGGTGTAATAGATGCTGGTATTAATAATGAGGTTATTGGTAATAATAATATTCAAGAAACTAAAAAACCACCTTATTTAAAATATGCACTTATTGTAGGTGGTATTGCAGTAGCTGGTTTTATAGTATATAAAATTGTTAAAAGAAACAAATAGATAATGGAAGAAGCAGAAAATATCAATAATATAATTAAAGAGAATACCCAAGCTATTAAAGATATTACTGATAAATCGTATGCTACTAAAATTAAAAGAAATTCACGAAATAATATCAATGGTGCATTGTTAGGTGGTGGAATAGGAATTTTGATAGGAGTAGCAAGTCGCCAAAATTTCTATATTACAGGTTTAATAGGATTAATTATTGGAAGATTATTTATAACTAATTTAATGAAAAAATGACACCAAACCAAATTTATAAAAAAGATAAAATTAGTGGTATATCTTTTAAAGATTGGCTACAAGGAGAAAAAGATAAAGGTAATTTTATTATTGAAGATGAAACTTCTTCATTAGAAAATAAAGATGAGTTTTTAAATCTTACTGAAAATAACAATGCAGTAACTACTACAACACAAATGAAATATAATAACATTATCGGTATAGTAGCTATTTCAATACTAATTTTTGGAATATACCAAATTGGTAAAAGAACAATGGTAGAAGTAGATGAATAAAGAAATTTTATTAAATCATAAACCTTGTACTATACAAGTAGATATAGAAACGTTTGAACCACAAAAACTTTGGATAAAAGTATCTGATGCTCAACAAGAGCATACTTATTATACTAAAAGATATGCAAAGATAAATGGTAAACAAACTTTTTTTATACGATTACCACAAAGTCCAAAAATAGCTGATTTAATTATCTACAATGATATAAGTAAAGACTTGAATTTACAAGATGATACTTTTAAAATAAATAATGTTCAAATAGTACCATTAAAAAAAACACCATTAAATTTATCTAAACAAACAATTTCGTTTATAAGGTTTGCACAAGAGTTTTGTGAAATGGCTGGAGTTTTAGAAGCAAGTAATAAAGGAGAGGTTTATATTAGCGATAATGGAAAATTCAGAATAGATTATTTTGATGAAATACGAAATGAACTAACTGGAAATGTTATATCAACACCAGCGAGAATAAGTCAAATAAGTGGTAGAATAGAAGTTTCTAAAAAAGCATTTATAAGTTATTCAGTTCCTATGCGTATGGCTATTTTATTACACGAATTTTCACATTTTTATATTAATAAAAATCCACAATCAGAAATACAAGCAGACCTTAATGGTATGAAGTTGTATTTAGCAATAGGTTATCCAAGAATAGATGCTTACAATGTATTTTTAAACGTATTCAAAGGTACTGAAAATCCAGAATCCGTTATAAGATTTAAAAAGTTAGATAGTTTTATAAAACAAAACGCAAATAAATTTAATTAAAAAATGGCGAATACACCAAATCCAATAAAATCAGAAGTAACACTTTATATAGTAGGTGGTATTGTTGTTATCGCAGTAGCTTCTATTATTTATTTAGCAATCGCAAGACCTATTTTACAAAAGATAGGAGTTATAGATGATAAAAAAGATAAGGAAAAAGAAGATGCACTCAAAGAATTTGATAAAAATCAATGGTTTACCAGCTTACCTTACAAACAAAATAAATCGCAAGTAACAATTTCAGAAACAAGAGCAAATGCTTTAGCAAAAGAAATTTTCTATTCTAAAGGATATGTATATGATTGCGAAACTTGTGCAGTAGGAAGCATTGTAGATGCTGGAACAAAGATAAATGTAAGTTATGTTGCTTATAGATTTTATATGCTTTATAATAGAGATTTAATGAGTTATTTAAAATCTTTTTTAGAAACAAATGATTGGGTTACTCTCAATGATACATACAAGAAATTACCAGCTGAAAATAAAACTAAAAGTATGGTAAATGAGATAATAATTGTAAAAGAATAAATATGAAACCAGCAACAAAATATATTTTAATCGGTAGTTCACTTATAGTTGCAACTTTAGGTATTGCTTTAGCTATTAGGCAATATAAAAAATATCAAATAAATAAAATTGATAAAAGTGAAGAAGATGAAAAACTTGAAGAACATATAGCAGTTATTGAAGCAAGTGAGGGTAGTGTAAACGATGGTGCAAAAAATTACAATCCAGTTAATGATATAAAGTTTATACGAAAATACCTTAATGATTGGAATAAATTAGTTGATAATGATAATGAAGCAGTAGCAGATAAATTAATGAGTTTAAGTGATGATAGATTAAAAAAACTTTGTTATTGGTATAATTCTTTAAAAAATCCAAAATTTACTTGGAGAATAGGTGGTAAAACTGGTAAGACACTTTACCAAGAATTAAAATCGCAAAGCACATATTTTTTCTCAAATTATACTGATATACTTAAAAGAATGGCTAAATTAAATCTATACTAATGAATACGAATAAAAAAATTATAATAGGTGTATTAATAGGATTAGTATTTTTTACTATAAGCTATAAATTATATAAAAATTATTTATCTCAAAAGAAAAAAACACTAAAAGTCGCAATTAAAAAAGCATACGAAAATCTTTTATTTGCTACTAATAAATCTACAATCTTACCAATAAGCTATCCATTTTTAAATGAACTTGCTTCTGCAATTAAAGATAATCCAGAATATAATGTTTCAATTATTGGTCATACTGATAATGTTGGAACTAAAGAAAGCAATCAAGTATTAAGCGAAAAAAGAGCAAATGAAGTTAAAAATTTTTTAATAAAAGAGTTAGTTCCTACTGAAAAAATAACATCAAAAGGTATGGGAGAAAGTCAAGCAATAGCTTCTAATGATACAAAAGAGGGACAGGCAAAAAATAG
>Ga0114966_10003262_pt1 | contig 14313 bp, 1 predicted proteins | sample M_130207_XF_Meta_FD_87029 | JGI IMG/M metagenome (GOLD analysis project Ga0114966, IMG submission 87029) | Freshwater microbial communities from Lake Montjoie, Canada to study carbon cycling - M_130207_XF_MetaG | ecosystem: Environmental > Aquatic > Freshwater > Lake | place: Lake Montjoie... | reverse complement strand
GCTTATAAGGGTTGTCTATAAACTTCTCTTTAGTTAATTCTTCTCTGTTTAAATAACCTCGAGCCAAGCCAACGCCGCCTATACATATCTCCCCTATACTGCCATAGGGTAATAGTTGATGGTACTTGTCTAAAATGTAAACAGATGTGTTTTGAATGGGTTTGCCGATACAATAAATATTTTTTGAAGAATTAAAAATTATAATGGATGAAGTTATTGTTGTTTCTGTTGGTCCATATTCGTTATAAACTATCAAATTTGGCCTCATTATACTTTTAACATCTAAAGAAAAAACATCACCTCCTGATACTATTCTCCTGATACTATTCAATTTAGACCATTTAATATCCTTCAAAAAACTTGGTACTGCGTGGACATGAGTAACATTATTATTAATAACAATTTTCTCAAAATAATTAATATCCAAAATATCAGCCTTTGATCCTATTACCAATTTAATTCCATTTATTAACGAAGTAAATATTTGCTCAACCGATGCATCAAAACTAATACTTGAAAAAAGAAGGATAACATCGTCCACTTTTATATTAAAATGGAGAAATTGATTAAAAAGTAAATTAACAACCCCTCTATATTCAACAAGAACTCCTTTTGGATTCCCAGTTGAGCCTGAAGTATAAATACAATACATCAAATTACTCGGCAACAAATTGATCTGTTTGTTTTCTTTGCTGTACTTCTCTTGATCTAGTTTAAACTTCTCTAATTCTTTTGTGTCTATAACTATCTTACATTGACTATCTTCTATAATATAATCAATGTGATCTTGTGGATATTCAGGATCAATCGGAACATAAGCGCCTCCTGATTTTAATATTCCTAGAATACTAATAATCATCCATTCGCTTCGATCTAGTTTTATGCCTACTAAATCATCCGGTTTTATTGAATAAGTAATTCGTAAATAATCTCCTAATTGATTGGACAGTTCATTCAATTCTCGATAGCTGAGTTTTGTATCCTCAAATACTACAGCAATATTATCTGGTGTCTTAGCTACTTGCTCTTCAAATAAATCAACTATCGTTTTGTCTTTGGGATAATCAACTTTCGTATCGTTCAGTGTTTCTAATAAATAGTTTTGTTGTTTCTCTGATAACAATACAAATTTAACTATTTCTAAATCAGGATTAACGCATATCTCTTCTAATAAATTAATCCAAATTAAACCAAGTTGTTCTATTTGATTTTTATTATACACATTTTCATTGTACTTAAGAATGAAATGCAAACCGTCATCTGGATGAACTATTATGCTCAAATCATAATTAGTATGCTCAAAAACTTCGACACTATTTTTATCAATCTGTAATTCTTGTTCATTAGATATTTCATGTTGTTTTTCTGTTGAAGGAAAATTCTCGTAGGCAATTATATTATTAATAAGATTATTTCCTATTTCGCTCAATTGTTGAATTTCTGATAAAGTTAAATAGTGATAAGGTTCGGAAGCAATATAATTATTGTGAACAATTGATATTAATTCACTAAAACGAGTATTATTTTCGAATTTAATACGTTGTGGAATTGTATTTATGAACAACCCTACCATATTTTGAACATTTTCCAAGCTTGAAGGACGACCTGAAACTACAGAACCAAATACCACATCTTTGCAATTATTATATCTACTCAAGATAATACCCCAAGCACTTTGTACTAATGAATTTAAAGTAACACTATATTTAGAAGCTATTTCTTGCAAACTATTTTTAAGACTAACTGATGTGGTAAATTCATGATCGCTGGGTAGAAATTCCAATTCTGAATTTGAAAGTTTGCTTGATGGAATAAGCGCTGTTTTGCCATAATCTGACAAAAAACTCTCCCAAAAAGATAATCCTTTTTGCACATCATATTTATCTAACCATTCTAAATATTTGGAAAAGGATGGCACTATCACATTTGGAATAGTCTTATTTTCAAGCTTTAGTCTATAAATATTATCTAAATCCCTTAATACAATTTGCGTACTCCAACCATCTAAAATCAAATGATGATTACTAAGTACTCTATAATATTTATCTTCTGATAATTTAATTATGGACAATCTAATTAATGAGCCGTTAGAAATATCAAATCCTTCTTCACGATCCTGCAACATATATTGACCTATTGATTTATCCCATGAAGATTCTTTCATTGAACTAAAATCATGAAAACGGAAATCAATAGGCTGATTTTTTAATACTATCTGTAGAGGCTCAATTTCATAATCATCTTTAAATATAGTGCGAAGCGACGAATATTTAAAGATCAAATCAGTAAAACTTAATTTATATAATTCAATATTTATTTTCCCATTAATTCTATATCCTAATTGCCAAAAGTAAGACGTACTATTAGGATTCAATTGATGTAAATAGTAAATACCTTGCTGCATAGGGCTCAACCTACTAATATCTTCTATTTCACCATATAATTTTTCTAATTTTGACAACGCTGCTAATTCTAATCCTTTGAAGGTCATAGAGCGGTTTGTCAAAATCTGTTTATTCTCTTTTAGTAAAATTTCTGAGAAACGTATAAGTTCTGATTTGAAAATAGTAATTAATTTTTCAATTGAATCTAATTCAAAATATTTTTGAGCAAAACTTATATTTATATTCAATTTACCATTCAAAATTTGCGCAACTATTATTAAATCTGCGCAATTAATTAATTCTTGCGAACTCTCATATCCATGTCCTTCTTGAATAATTGAAATTGGATTGCTTGTTGAAATCGATAAGTTCGTAAAGCTTGAACCTAGATAATTAAATTCGATCCATGACCTATCATTTGTTGGATATTTGAGTAAACCGCCGTTACATAAAACTCCATATGACATTCCTTTTGAAGGCACATTATCTAATTTATCATTAAGATCGAATAAGTCTTCTAATCCATTTTCTGATTTTCTGCCATATACATTAAAAGGATAAACACAAGTGAACCATCCAACAGTGCGACTAACATCTAAGTTAGTAATATCATCACCTCTACCATGACCCTCCATATGAAATCGATAATACCCTTCTCCAAAAACATTCGCTAAACCATTTGAAAATGATTTTATTAATAGAGATTGTATATCTATTCTATTTTGGGTAGCTATACTTTTTTCAATCTTTTGAGTTACGTCGGCATCTAATACTAGAGCAACATTTTTTAACTCACTAAATGTTGCGAAGGATAGTTTTTTATTTCTAAGTGATAATTCATTTATTGCATCTACATTATTCCAGTAATCTATTTGTGTTTTTACTATAAAGTCGGATTCAATTTCTTTAAGTTTATTAGACCAATTTAAATAACTATTTGTCTTTTCGGGAAGTTTCAAATTCATTCCTAAAGAAGTTTGGTTAAATAAAACAATGATATCATCAATTAATATTTGCCAAGAGACCATATCCACTACTAAATGATGAATGCTTATTAGTAAATAGTCTCCGAAATCACTTTTAAAGAACCCTATCTGTACTAATTTCCCATTTAATAAATCTGTTTCACCTTTTATTAAATTACTTTCTTGCTCAATAATTTTTAAGCATTGATCGTTAGTTTTTTCTGCAAGGTCAAAATAATTGTAACCATAAATTATTTTATCTAAATCATTGTTTTTTTGATAATATTGTTTGTTTTCTTTGGATTCGAAACTAACTCTTAGAATATCATGATGAGAAAGAAGGTGGTTAATTACCTCTTTAACATTCTTTTCTGACACTCCTTCTTTGAAATAAAACAATTGACTTTGATTATAGTATTGCTTAGAAGTAATATCACCAAAAATAAAATCATCACCAAAAAACATTTTTTGAATAGGTGTCAATGGAATTTCGCCTACGACAGCATTTTGATCTATTTTTTTTACTATGGGGGATAATTTTGCTGCCATTCCCAATAAATCATTTGAAGACATTGCATCATGAATGCTTAATTTCAATTGATTTTGGCGTAATCTTGCAACCATTTGAATGGCCTTAATGCTGTCTCCTCCAAGCTTAATAAAATTTGATTGTTTACCTATGTTGGATATATCCAAAATCAATAACTTACTCCAAACCTCGGCAAGTAACTTTTCATTCGGTGTATCTGGTAAATCGATTACCTTATTTGTATTATTTAATCCCAATGGCTCTGGTAGAGACTTTTTATCAATCTTGCCATTTTTTGTTAGCATAAAACTATCTATATGAATAAATTCTGATGGTAACATATATTTTGGAATTCTTGACACAAAATGACTTTCTAATTCATCTTTTTCAGCTGAACCTGTATAATAACATATCAATTTATTTAATCCATTAAGATCCTTGTGCAAAACACTAATCATCTGGCTTACTCCATTCATTTCTTCGCCAACACTGGACAACTCATTAAGTTCAATTCGATAACCATTTAATTTCACTTGATCATCAATACGTCCATAATATTGAAGTAAACCATTATCTGACCACCTACCTAAGTCACCTGTTTTATAGATAATTTCATTATTATTAAATGGATTTTGAATAAACTTCTCGGAAGAAAGCGAAAGTAGATTCAAATAGCCCTTTGTCAAACATAGGCCTCCCAAACATATCTCACCTAAACCACCATATAAACAAAGTTCATTGTTGTTATTTAATATATAAACTTCTGAATTAATAATTGGTTTTCCTATATACGGTTCGTTGTCTTCTCCAACTTCATGGACAATGCACCCAACAGTTGCTTCAGTTGGTCCATATTCATTAATAATCTTACAACCCGAATTTTTTCTAAGATGCCTAATTTGTTCTTTACTTAAAGCTTCACCGCCTAGAATAAATGTCTTTGATTTTGAATTAATTAACACTGTCTCATCCAACAATTGAACATGTGCAGGTGTAATCTTCAAAACTTCTAATAAAGGATTAGATAAAAAAGTATTAAGCTCTTCAATTAAATCAGAATTTTCAGAACTTATTAATAGTCTATGACCTCCAATAAGAGAGCCATAAATAGAAGTGAAAGAAAAATCAAAAGACAAAGAGCTAAAATAACTTACGTCTTGTGGACCTTTTTCATTCCAATAAGATTGAATCCATTGCATATAGTTAAGCGCATTTTCATGACTAATAATACAACCTTTAGGTCTACCTGTAGAACCTGATGTATAAATACAATATAACATGGTTTTCAAATCTATATCTAGATTTAAAAACTTTGGTTTTCTATCAACTTGCCATTTATTAAAATCCTCTAAAATAGCAGTATTTATATTTAAACTAATCCCACTATCTTTGATTATATATTGAATACGATCATCTGGTTGATTTAGATCTAATGGCACATAACAGCATCCATTTCGAATAATCCCTAATAAACTGATTAACTGCAAAGAACTCCTACTTAATGCTAAACCTATCTTAGATCCTTCTTTTACGTTGTGTACTTCCCTCAAATAATCCCTTAATAAACCGCTCTTTTCCCAAACATCACTGTAACTTAAAGAATAATAATCATATACCATACAAGGTAAATCTGAATATTTAATAAAAGATTCTTGAAGCCATTCCACAACATTGGAATGTTTGATTGGTTTTAAATAACCCTTGGATAAATCCTCCAACAATGTACTTATTTCATTTTTGGTTTGAATCTCATATAAATCAATCGCTAAATCTATATTTATAGATATTTCAGTAAGGAAACTATTCCATATTTGACCCAATCTTTCGATTTGCTTCAATGAATATGTATTACTATTGTATTTAATAATAAAATTTAATTTACCATCAAAATTTACAATAGTACTTAAATCATAATCAGTTCTTTCAAAAACTATAACACTTGATTCATCAACAATATATTCATTTTCATCTACTGCTATATCATAATGATTTTCTGGAATAGGATAATTTTCAAATGTTAGAATATTTTGAATTAAATTAAAACCAATACCACTTAACTGTTGAATTTCAGCTAATGACATATAATGATATGGTTCCGTGGAAATAAAGTTTTGTTGGACTTGAATTAATAGAGATTTAAAAGTTTGGCCAACTTCAAAAGTTATTCGCTGTGGTATGGTATTAATAAACATACCCATCATATTGTGAACATTTTCTAGTTCCGATGGACGACCAGACACCACAGTGCCATAAACAATATCTCGACTATTATTATATTTTGACAAAATAATACCCCAACAACATTGAATAAATGTATTTAAAGTAACACCATTTTTTGCAGCTAATTGTTGTAAAATATTACTTGTTTCATTATTAATGCTAAATTCATAATCTTTAGGTACAAATATAGATTCAGAAATAGCTCCTTTATCCGATGGAATTATTGCAGTTGTTTCATAACCCTCTAAATAATTCTTCCAATATTTTCTACCTTCATATTTGTCAAAGCCAGATATCCACGATATATAGTTAGAAAAAGATGGAATTGTTATATTAGGTATTACCGTTTGTTTACTCTTAATGAGATACATCTCCTCAAAATCTTTCATAATTGATTGAGTACTCCATCCATCAAGTATAAGATGATGATTACTCCATAATCGAAAATATTGATTTTCGCTTAATTTTATCAGAGATAATCGCAACAAGGGGCCTGAAGACAAATCGAAACCTTCAATACGATCATTTTGCATATAATCCTCTAAAAATTTTGTCTGATCTAATTCAGACTGCAAACTAATGTCCAAATATCTAAAATCAGGATTGGGATGTTTTAATACGATTTGTAAAGATTCATTTCCAATATCATTTCTAAAAACTGTTCTTAAGACAGAGTATTTTTCAACCAATAAATTAAAACAATCCTTAAATAAAGATTCATTTATATTCCCAGAAATTTTGTAAGCTAATTGCCAAAAATATGCAGTACTAGTTGATTCAGAAAGTGCAAAGTAATACATACCAAGCTGCATTGGACTCAACTCGAAAACATCTTCTATTTCTCCATATTCATCATTTAACTCTGACAAAGTTGCTAAACTCAACCCCTTATATGTTATCCATCGATTTGTTATAATTTCCTTTTTTTGGGATAATAAATCATCTGATAATCGTAATAGTTCTTTTCTAAAAAGATGAGTAATCTGATTGATATTATCTATATCAACTTGTTCTGGATTAAAGCTAAAATTGACTTCAAGTTTGTCGTTTGTTGTCTTTCCTAGAACTAACATTTTTGCTCTATTCCCTATGTTTAATGAAGATTCATACCCATGATTCCAATCTAAAATTTCAAAACCTTCCTCATTTTCAATAAAATTTAAATTATTATTGGATCCTAGATAGTTAAATTCAATCCAAGATCTCTCTTTTATGTTCGTTTTGAGGTAACCATTATTACGCAATATTCCATAACCTGAGCCCTTCCAAGGAATAGCATTTAATCGATTATTTAGTTCTAATAAATCCTCTAAAGTTGATTTCTGATTAGTTGATTTTGCATTGAATGGATACATACATGTAAACCAGCCAATTGTTCTACTTACATCTAAATCACTCCAATAATCGCCTCTGCCGTGCCCTTCTATGTGAAATCTAAAGGTACCTTCTCCAAATACATTTCCCAATGAATGGGATAATGATTGCAATAATAATGCTTGTATATCTACTTCATTTAAAAACTTAATTGCATTATTAATTAATAAAGTCTCACTTTCATTAAATTGAACCAATTTTTCTTGAAGCGAACCAAAAGTATTTACAATATTATTAATTTCTTTATTTGGAATTTTATTTTCAATAACATTATCTACCTGCATCCAATATTCAATTTGTTTTTCAAGAATATAAGTATTTTTTAAATTTGCTAATGAATTATTCCAAAATTGATAGCTATCAGTTTTTTCAGGTAATTTTAATCGTGAATGTGTTTTATTTTGTTGTAACAATTGTTTTAAATCTGTTAACAAAATTTCCCAAGAAACTGTATCTATTACTAAGTGATGTGAGGTAATAAATAATAGGCTGCCTGAAAAAGCTTGAATTAGAGCCACCTTTAATAATGGACTAGAATCAAGTTTAATTGAAGATTTAATTGGAACGCAAATTTCAGGAATTATATTTTTTAAAGAAATAATATCTAGATTAACACAATCAAATTCTTCAATGGTAAAACTTTCGCTAGATATTCCTCTATTAAATTGAATCACTGGATTATTGAATTTATAACTCATTCTTAAAGCATCATGATGAGTTATTAAATAATCAAATACTGAATTTAGTTGCGTTAATTCAAGACTATTTTTAAAGGAGAGTAATACACTTTGATTATAATAAGACTTTTCTAATAAATTACCAGTTATAAAATCATCTTCAATAAATAATTTCTGAATTGGAGCTAAAGGAACTTCTCCTTCTATTGAATGTTGATTAATTTTCCTAATTAACTTCTTAATTTTTGTCGCTAAAATTATTAATGTTTGAGAACTCATTACATCTTGAAGGCTTAAATTCAATTTATTTTGCCTAAGCAAAGCAACAAGTTGTATCGCTTTAATACTATCTCCTCCTAATTTTATAAAGTTTGATTCACAAGATATTTCTTCCGTTTTTTTATGTAATACTTTAGCACAAACTTCAACTAATTTTTTTTCATTTTCTGTGATTGGTTTAATAAATTCAAAAATTTGATTATCTATTGGAACAAGTAAGGATTTTTTATCAATTTTCCCGTTTAGATTAATTGGCATTCTATCAACTTTAATGAACTTTGAAGGAACCATATAAGCTGGTATTCTATTAGTCAAATAATTATTAAGTTGGGTATCAGATAAAGTACCTACAAAAAATGCAACTAGTTTTTGCTCTCCAATAATGTCTTTCCATAGTAAAACTGAAGCTTGGTCCACATTTTCATGCTCAGTTAATAACAATTCGATTTCGCCTAGCTCAATTCTATATCCATTTAATTTAACTTGTTCATCTTCGCGACCTAAGTATGTCAATAGACCATTTCCATTCCATTTGGCAATATCACCAGTTCTATATAATAACTTACCTAATTCAAATGGATGTGATATGAATTTTTCTTCATTTAAATCTTTTCTGTTGAGATATCCAGAAATTACACTATTTCCTTCAATACAAATTTCTCCTTTACAACCATAAGGCACTGGTACGCCATTTTCATTAATTAAAACAACATTCGTATTTGGAATTGGTTTACCGATAAATGGCTCGTTGTCAATTCCAATTTCATGAACGATACAACCAACAGTTGCTTCAGTCGGGCCATATTCATTAAAAATACGACAACCTTTATTGTTACGCAAATAGATAATCTGTTTTTGTGTTAGTGCTTCTCCTCCAACTACAAAAGTTTTTGAACTTGAAGTTAACAATATATCTAAATTTAAAAATTGGATATGAGCTGGGGTTATTTTTAACATCTCAATTTGAGGATTTGATAATATATTATTTAGTTCCTCTGAAATATCACTACTCTCTTTACTTATTATTAATTTTCTGCCACTTATTAATGCGCCAAAAATGGAAGTAATTGTAAAATCAAAAGTTAAAGGACTAAAATAACTTACTTCTCTACGATTGTTGTCTTTCCAATAAGTACCAATCCAATTAAGATAATTTAAAATATTTTTATGGGAAATTATACAACCTTTAGGAATTCCAGTTGAGCCAGAAGTATAAATACAATAAAATGGTGAATTCTCATTAACAGGCTCTAATACGCCCTTATATTTATAATTATTTTTTTCTAAAATGAAACTATTTATTAAATCCTGATTAACAATTACGTTACAATCACTATCTTCTAGTATAAGCGACAAACGATTTTTGGGTAAATTAATATCTAAAGGAATATATCCACACCCATTTTTAATAATAGCTATTAATGCAATTATTTGCCAATGACTTCTATCTAAATAAATACCAACTAGTGAGTTGGCCTTTAAATTTGAATTTGACTTAAGAAATTGCGCCAACAAATCGCTAAGTTCATCAATCTCACAGTATGTGAATATTTCAGTTCCATAAACTAAAAAATCGTTATTTCCATGAATGATAAATAGCTCCTTTAAAATATCTGAAAAATTATTAGATTGAGATTTTAAATTAAACAGGTAATTATTTTCAATATGTTTAATGCCTATTGAAAAATCAAATTCCTCTTTTGTAGATTCTACACTATGTTTAAAATTTAATATATTTGACAAATAGCGTTTTAACTGCAAAGTCACTAATTCTGCTATTTCAAAATTAATTTCATTGCTTTGAAAAATTGGCTGAATAACATAGTTTTCCTTATTTTCTATTAAAATCAACCTTAATTTTGTTTGGGTGTTTAAATTAGCGTAACTTTCTAATTTAAAATCAAATTTATTATCATTAATTGTATCAAAATTAATATGTTCAACAACTGCTTGAGTATATTTTTCTGAAAATAATGCATAATCAAAATTATCTCTATTTTCTAATTGATCTTTAATAAGGCCTGATACTTCAAAAAAATAATCATCATTGTAATTAAATTCCGGGCTTATTATTGGTAGTGGGGCATTTATTAAACCAACTGTTGTTAAAAGTTCATCATAATTTCGATTATACGGTAAATATCCTATAGCGATCTCTTCACCGATATGATATTGTTTTATAAAACCTATTAATAAAGCACTTACAATATTACTATCCGAATAATTAAATCTACTTTGCAAAGTAGGTTTAGAAATAACAAAATTTGTTGTTTTAGGAAAATAAAATCGAATTAAATTATCTACTACATTTACTTTATCAAATAAATTAAACAATGCACCATTGTATTTCGATTCTGCTTTTTTTTGCCAATAACTATTTTTTTCATTTTTAGCGTCATCTACCAATTCTTGCTGCCATTGAGCAAAGTCAACATATTGAAATTCTTGATTTATTTCTAAATCCGAACCAGATAAATTAAGATTTATCGTATTTAATAGCCATTGTAATGAATAATTATCGGCAAAATATCCTGATATACTTAAGATTAAATAAATTCTTGATGATTTAATAATTTGAATTTTAACAGGGTTTTCACTATATGAATTATGATTATCCAACCAATCCAACTCATCATATGAAGAGAACTCTTTAAAATCAAAATTATTAATATCGGATATTTTAATTTGTGTTTTTTTGTTTGTTTCACCCTGAATTGGAAACTTTGCTGAAACATCTATTAGTTGATATTGTAAAACCGGAATATTACTTATAACAAATTCACATACAGAAATAAGCTTTTGAATATTAATATTATTATAGGACGCACATATTATTGAACATGGCTCTTCCTTAGTTGTGAGTAAAAATTTTTGATTTAGTGATAAATTGTATGTTCCCATAAAATTAATTTAAAATATTGAAACAATAATTTTTCTTTCGCCTTGAAAAGGGTTTCTTGCATGACTAAGTAAATAATTATCAATAATTAATACATCTCCTTTTTTCCATTTAAATTCAATTTTAGAAGTTTCATAAGCTTGATGTATTAACATATATTCATTTTTGGAAATCACAGACCCATCTCCGAAAAAAGTTAAAAAAGGAAAATCATCCTCTGATTCAATAATTTTTAAAAAATCAGATGAATAGGAAAATTCATTAAAAAAATAACCATGATTAAACCAAACTTCATCGCCGTTACTAGGATGTTGACAAATAGCAGGACCATTCCATTCGAGAATTAAATTGTCTTCAATCCATTGAAAAGCAATATTATTTTTAATACATTCGTCTTCAACTTCTTGCTGAGTTTCAACTTGAAATATTTCTTTCCAACCTAAACCTAAGCTATTACTAACATTTCTTCGATATTTAATCCCTAATCTTCTGAATTTCTCTCTTAAATCATTAGGTATTTTTAATGCTATTTCTCTATTTGAAGCCAGAGGAGTTTCGCCGCCTTCATTGGGCTCTACAATACAGCAGAATATTAGATGACGAGGTGGGTTAATTGAATATGAATTTTCACTGTGAAAATTTATCACTTCTGAGTTTGGTTGATTTGTAGATGTATAAACATTTTCAGCAACCTGATTTCTTGGCGATGTTCTATTACTATATTTTAAAGGTTTAAAATCAAGTTCTTTAATAAATGTAGAAAATTCATCCAAAGTTTCAATATTAAATCCCCTAAATAAAATACCACCATTATTTAAAATAACTTCCTTACAATACTTCTCATTTGATTTGTACCAATTCGTAAGATTAGCTCCTTGAAGATTAGACTCTACAACACAAGGAAATTTTATTTCATCATGAAAATAAAAAGTTTTAACAGGTGATAAATTCGTTAAAGGTGTCGCCTTTACATTTTTTAATTTTTCAAGATTACTTTTCATTTTTTATTTTTTTTAATTTACTTAAATTATTTTTTTTCACATCATGAGTTTCTATTTTCTTATAATTCATGACACATTTATCAATTTCCTTAATAATATCATTTGAATAGATTTGATTTTCACTTACAATTATACTTAAAACACTTGACCATAACACCTCGAAATTGCGAATGAGTTTATCTGAATATTTTACTTTATTATATTTAACAATAAAGTTTATTGATTCCTCAGGTATTATTATAGTACTCAAATCATAATTTGTTTGTTCAAAAACAAATGCATCTTCGTTATTATGTCTGAAATCACCATTTTTCATTTCGCTATCTTTTAATTGCTCAATTTCATTTGGATAATTTTCAAATGTTAATATTGTTTTAATTAATTCATCTGACAATTCAGAAGTCTTATTTATTTCTGCAAGATTTATATAATGAAAAGGTTCACTTTCTATAAAAGAAATCTGAACATCTTCCATCATTTTCTTAACAAGCATGTTCTTTTTATTTTGAATTCGGCAAGGTATTGTATTAAACATCATACCAACCATATCAATAATTCCTTCAATAGAAGTTGGTCTACCTGAAACTACTGAACCAAATACCACATCATCTAAATTGTTTATTCCCCCTAAGATAAAACCCCAAGCAGTTTTCATTATGGTGCTTGTTGTTATCTTATTTGATACTGCAAAGTCGCTTATTCTTTTTGTTAGCTCAATTGATAATGAAAATTCAAAATCGGCTGGTTCAAATTGTTGGTTAGTTATTTTTTTAATATCCGATGCTAATACTGCAGAATTCTGATAACCAACAAGAATGTGTTTCCAATATTTGATAGCGTCCTTCGTATTTTGTAATCGCAACCATTGAATATACTCTGAAAATACTGGGAATTTTTTAGTTGATATTTCTCTATCGTATAAGATATCTCTATATCTTTTTTCTATGTTAGTAATAATTATCGCTGTACTCCAGCCATCAAGTATAAGGTGATGATTACTCCAAATCAGGTAAAAAGACCCTGAAGTTAATTGAAATAAGTGAATCCTAACTAAGGGTCCTTGAGTTAAATTAAAACCATTCTCCAGGTCAGTTTTTTTAACATTTTCAATGATTGCTTTTTGTTCATCATGCAGTTTCTCTGAAATATTGATATATGTAAAATCCACATTCATTTCATTTAATATAATTTGAAGAAGATTTCCGTCTACATCTGATTTAAATATTGTCCTAAGCGCAGAATGTATACTTATTGCTTCTTCAAAACAATTTTTATATAAATTTATATTCAGTTGACCTTCTAATTTGTAACCAAATTGAACAAAATAAGCGGAACTTTCAGGATCAGATAATGCATGATAATACAAACCATTTTGCATTGGACTTAATTCATATACATCCTCTATTTCACCATACTCCTTTTCTAATTCATCTACCTGATCTAAACTTAATTTTTTATACGTAAATGAACTCGGTACTTTAAATTGACTTTCCTGATGTTCTAAATTATGTATTAATTCTAATAAATGTGTTTTATAACTATCCACCAAATTCAATACTTTTTCTTCTGACAAACGCGAGGTACTGTATTCAATAGTCATTTGCAATACCCCATCTATACTCTGACCCGAAACACCTATCTCACAATCTCGTTCTAAGTCTATTGACGCATCATTTCCATGGTTGTAGCGCGAATAACCAAAATAATCATCTCTTATTTCTTCACTTACAATATCCTCTTGACTAACCCCTTGTGTAAAATCTCCTAAATAATTAAATGTTACTGCTGGAAAATAAGCCTCTGCAATTCCTTGTTCTGTTAAATATTTTAAAATACCATAACCTACTCCCTTGTCTGGAATGCACTTCAATGAATCATTAAATGATACAACTTCCCGTAAACTAATGGATTCTTCTTGAGTTGGAAGAACAATAGGAAACATACTAGTAAACCAACCTATCGTTCTACTGATATCTACTTGATCT
>Ga0114966_10003261_pt1 | contig 14322 bp, 12 predicted proteins | sample M_130207_XF_Meta_FD_87029 | JGI IMG/M metagenome (GOLD analysis project Ga0114966, IMG submission 87029) | Freshwater microbial communities from Lake Montjoie, Canada to study carbon cycling - M_130207_XF_MetaG | ecosystem: Environmental > Aquatic > Freshwater > Lake | place: Lake Montjoie... | reverse complement strand
TCCAGATAGCTAAGTAACGCGGTTTCCGCTTTGCCGCCGTAGGGGACCTGGCGCTCTTTCCGCCCCTTCCCCCGCACCCGAATCCAGCGTTCGGTGCGGTCGAAGTCCTCCAGGTTGAGCCCAACCGCTTCACTCACCCGAAGCCCGCAGCCATAGAGCAGTTCCAGCAACAACCGGTCGCGCTTCGGAAAGGGACGTTCCAGCATGGTCTCGGGCAACTTCCCGTCCACCAGAGCGTTCGTGACCTCAGCGTTCGGAACTTCGGGAAGCATCTTCGGCATCTTCGGCAGCCGCAGCAGCAGCGCCGGGTCTCTGGTGATTACGTGGTCGCGGGAAAGAAAGCGGAATAGCGCCCGCACCGACGCCAGCTTCCGGCGGACGGTCGCCGGCTTGTGCTCCCGCTCGTAGATGTGGCCCAGCCACTCTCGAAGCGCCAGCATATCCAGTTCCGTGACCTCGGGAGCAGCACCGCCCGGAGGCGTGAAGTATTGCGAGAACTCGCGCAGGTCGGCACCGTAGTTTCGAATCGTATGCGGCGAGTCATTGCGCCGTTCCAGCTCGCCCATAAAGGCGGTGATGGCCCCAGCGAGGGTGTGAACCGACTCGGCACATGCGGGAGCCCGCCGCCGGTCGCCCGCAGAAGCGTCAGCGGGCAGAAACCGGGCTGAATCGGCAACTTCGGCAGCACGATCCTCGGTGGTTGTCCGGCTGCCCGCCGCTTCGCCCCCGGTAGCGCCGGTGGCCGGGAGCTTTGACGGGGAGACGCGTGCCGCGGCCTTGACCGGATCAGACATACTCAGCGGCGTAGGCGGTCAATTGCGCCATGGCCCGGTCGCAGATAGCCGTGTGACGGATCTTGCGGTCGGTAATCGCCTCAGCGAGCGGCGAGAAGAGATCGAAGGCGATGTTGGCTGGCTGATACTTCTTCGCCTCAGCGTGCGCCATATAGTGGCAAAGCGCCCCAATCGCGGAGTCGCGGGGAAACGGTTGGGGTGTCTCGCCCCGTAACTGTGCCGCCATCAGCAGACCGGCTACCAGGCCCGTCGCAATGGACTCGACGTAGCCTTCCACGCCGCAGACCTGCCCGGCAAACATGACGTTCGGGTGCTGCCGCAACTGGAGCGTCGGCGTCAGCAGGGAAGGCGCGTTGATGTAGGTATTGCGATGAATCTGGCCGAACCGCAGAAACTCAGCGTTCTCCAGCCCCGGAATCAGCCGCATAATGCGCTTCTGCTCGCCGAATTTCAGGTGGTTCTGGAAACCGACCAGGTTATAACTGTCGGCCCGAAGGTTCTCCTGCCGCAGTTGGACGGTCGCCCACGGGCGTCGTCCGGTACGGGGATCAATCAGGCCCATCGGCTTCATCGGGCCGAACCGGAGCGTATCCCGACCCCGGCGGGCAATTTCTTCGATGGGCAGGCAGGCTTCAAAGTAGGGAACGTCGTTCGGAATATGCGCTTCTACCGCCCGCGCCGCCAGCAGTTCATCCACAAACGTCTCGTACTGCACCTTGTTGAACGGGCAGTTCAGGTAGTCGCCGGTGCCGTCGAGCGACTTGTCGTATCGTGAGGCGGCAAACACGACGGTGCGATCAATCGTGTGCGCATCTACAATCGGGCTGATGCTGTCGTAGAAGTACAGGCGGCCCGCGCCGGTCAACTCCCCGATGGCACTGGCCAGGGAACCGCTCGTCAGCGGGCCGGTGGCAATGATGGTCGGTTGCGATGGATCGATCTGGCTGACCTCTTCGCGAACCACTTCGATATGTGGGTGCGCTTCGATGGCATCGGTGACAACTTCGGCAAATCGAACGCGGTCAACGGTCAGGGCCTGCCCGCCGGGGACGCGAGCATCGTTCGCTGCACGCATCAGCAGAGACTTCAGGTGCCGGAGTTCCTCTTTGAGGAGCCAGGACGCAGATGGCTGCTGGTCGCTCTTCAGGGAATTGCTACAGACGAGTTCGGCAAGCTGGTCAGTCAGGTGGGCGTCCGTGGTGCGTACCGGGCGCATTTCGTAAAGCCTCACGTGGAAGCCGCGCTCGGCGAGTTGCCATGCCGCTTCCGTCCCGGCGAGCCCTCCGCCGATGATGGTGATGGTCGCTCCCAAGCTATTCCGCGTCCTTGATGCTGACGAGTTTGTAGACCTCTCGCTTGGAGAGCCCCCGTTCTTTCGCCACCGTCTTGATGGCGTCCATCCGGGGGATGCCGGCTTCCATCAGCAGGGTAATGGCTTCTTCGACAGGCAGTTCCGTCACCACCGGAACGTCACCCTTGCCGACGAGGACCACGAATTCGCCGCGGATGGAACCTCGGGATTCCAGTTGGGCTGCGATCTCCGTAGCCGTCCCCCGCAAGACCTCTTCGTGGAGCTTGGTCAGTTCCCGTCCCACACAGACGTCGCGGGCACCCAGAGCGGTAGCGATGTCATGGAGGCACTCCACAATACGGTGGGGCGCTTCGTAGAAGATCAGGGTCGCCTGCTCATGGGCAAACGATTCGAGGATCCGCAGCCGTGCGCCCTGTTTCGGCGGCAGGAAGCCTCCGAAGTGAAACTGGTCGGTGGGCAGGCCGGAGCAGACCAGCCCGGCAAGCAGAGCGGACGGGCCTGGGATCGCTTCAATCCGGACGCCGAAGTGAGCGGCCCCGCGAACGATGCGGAAGCCAGGGTCGGACAGCAGAGGCGTTCCGGCGTCGGAGACGAGCGCGACGCTCTCCCCGGCCTGAAGCCGCGCAAAGATCTCGGGAGCCCGCTGCGCTTCGTTGTGTTCGTGGTAGCTCACCGTCTTGGTGGTGATGCCGTAGTGATGCAGCAGGTGGCCCGTAGTACGTGTGTCTTCGCACGCAATCCAGTCGACTTCCTTGAGAATCCGCACCGCCCGGTACGTGATGTCCTCAAGATTGCCGATCGGCGTGGAGACAATATAGAGGCAACCGGGCATATGACGAGTATAGGTCGCCTGCACGTGTGACGCAGTTCATTTGGTAGTCTCAGGGTTAATACTCAAATGCATAACGTCGTCATCATCGGATCGGGTTGCGCCGGAAACACCGCTGCCGTTTACACCGCGCGGGCTGGCCTGAAGCCCCTTGTCATTAAGGGTTGGGAGGCTGGCGGCCAGCTTTCCATCACCAGTGAAGTGGAGAACTTCCCCGGCTTTCCGAACGGCATTCTGGGGCCCGAACTCGTTGAGAATATGAAGCAGCAGGCCGAGCGCTTCGGTGCGGAGTATATGGACGGAGCGGTCTCCGAAGCCGATCTCTCCAAGCGGCCTTTCCGCCTGAAAGTGGAAGACCAGTGGATTGAAACCCGCACGCTGATTGTGGCCTCGGGCGCCAGTGCCCGCTGGCTCGACCTGCCGAGCGAACAGAAGCTGATCGGCCATGGCGTGAGTTCCTGCGCCACATGTGACGGCTTCTTCTACCGCGATAAGCAGATCATGGTTGTGGGTGGCGGCGATACCGCCATGGAAGAAGCAAACTTCCTGACCCGGTTCGGTCGCAACGTCGTTCTGGTTCACCGCCGCGATTCCTTCCGGGCCTCGAAGATCATGCTGGAGCGCGCTCAGGCAAATCCGAAGATCGAGTTCATTATGAACACGGCGATTGAAGAAGTCTTCGATCTGGCACAGAACACGGTAACCGGCGTTCGCCTGAAGAATCTGGTCACGGGTGAGACTTCCATGCGTGATGTGGACGGCCTCTTCATTGCCATCGGCCACATCCCGAATACCAAGCCGTTTGTTGGCCAGCTGGATCTGGACCCCGACGGTTACATCGTTTCGCACGGCGGAGCCCGGACCAACATCCACGGTGTTTTCCATGCCGGCGACGTGCAGGACAGAGTTTATCGGCAGGCCATTACGGCGGCCGGCGCAGGCTGCATGGCAGCTATTGAAGCAGAACGTTTACTCGAAGCAGAGGGACACTAGACCATGATTGAAAGACTCACGCCACCGGGCACCGCTGCCCCTCGCGGGCCCTACTCACCCGCCGTGCGGGCCGGTGACTTCATCTTCGTCTCCGGCCAACTGGCAGTGGACCCTGAAACCAACCAGTACGTCCCGGGCGACATCCAGCAGGAAACCAGGATGACGCTGAACAATATCAAGCGCATTCTGGAAGGCGCGGGAGCGAGCATTGCGGACGCAGTCCGGGTTGGCGTCTTCCTTGCCGACGGCACAGAGTTCGCAAAAATGAACGAAGTCTACGCCGAGTTTTTCGGAGACGCCAAACCGGCTCGCACCACTATTGTTTGCAGCTTCGCTTCCGACATTCGTGTCGAAATCGACTGCGTTGCTTACAGTCCGAAGAAGTAGTCAGTTAGTTCTTCAGTTCGACAACAATTGCTTCCATCGCCTGATCGCCGGTGTTTTCCAGCTGGCTCGCGCCCGCTGTTACCCATTCGGCCTGATTGCCTTTGGCACCGCTGATGTAGGCGACGACCGCGTTACCGGTACGGGTGACTTTGCCGCCCTTTGCATGGGGGGCCAGCTTCACTCGCAGAATGCGGACCTGGTCATTATCCAGTTCTACTTTTGAGTTCTTCTTATCTGCCTTTGTGGCATCGGAAACCTGAGCAGCTTTCGCGGTGCCGGGCTTCTTCAGTTCCACTTCGATGATGTTGAACGAGTTGTCGTCGGTTACTTCCGGCTGGTGCATGCCTTCGGGCTTGCTCCATTCGAGCTGACCGGCCTTCCAGACAACGTCGCGGCCCGGTCTGCCGTCCTGAAAGTCAAAGTGTTGTTTACCGTCCTGGATATAGACCATGACGCGGTTGATTTTGTGTTCGTGGAACTTGCCCTTGACGTGGGCCTTTTCGAGGGCGCGGAAGACCTTCACCTGGTCATTCTCAAAGAACTGTGCGCCGGGTTCTGCGGCAAATGCCGCCAGACCCACGAAGCAGAGGGCAAGCTGGACGTTCAAAAGTGTTTTCATGACTCGCCCATTGTATTGGATAGTCTGTCTGCGGCGGGAAGAACCAATGCGTGGAGGCCTTCACCACCGGCTTTGACGTGGGCCAGGAGTTGTTTCCGCATCCGCGGCTCCCAGAACTTTCGAAAGTGGTCTGCCACGCCAGGGATCGCTTCTTCGGCGGGGTAGCTGGCGAAGAACTGCGCGATTTGATTGGCCTGGTGGACCATGTCCGCGACATCCATCAGTCGCCACCGACCTGGGTAGTGATGTCGCGCTCTTCGCGGTATTGCCTTTGCCAGTCGGACGGTGTGATGGTGCGACGGACTTCGACGGCGGTCACTTTGTACTCGGGGCAGTTGGTAGCCCAGTCTGAGAATTCGGTGGTGACGACGTTGGCTCCGGTATCGGGGTGATGGAAGGTTGTGTAGACCACTCCGGGCTGCATTCGCTCACTGACTTTGGCGTGCAGGGAGATCTCCCCGGAACGACTGTGGAGGGAGACCAGATCGCCGTCCACGATGCCTCGATTCTCGGCGTCGAAGGGGTGGATTTCCAGCACGTCTTCTTCATGCCAGATGATGTTGGAAGTCCGGCGGGTTTGCGCTCCCACGTTGTACTGGCTGAGGATTCGTCCGGTCGTCAGGATGAGCGGGAAACGCGCGGTGGTCCGCTCTTCGGTAGGCACGAAGGCGGTGATCATGAAGCGACCTTTACCTCGCACGAAAGCGCCGATATGCATGATGGGCGTGCCTTCGGGAGCGTTGTCGTTGCAGGGCCACTGGAGGGAACCAAGCTCATCGAGCCTTGCATAGCTCACACCCGCGAAGGTGGGAGTGAGGCGCGCGATCTCGTCCATGATTTCAGACGGGTGTGAGTAATTCATGGGATAGCCCAAAGCGTTCGAGAGGGCGCAGGTGACCTCCCAATCGGCTTTGCCTGGTTCACCCCCGCCGTTTCGCGGTGGCATCGCCTTGCGGACCCGACCGATACGGCGTTCCGCATTGGTGAACGTGCCGTCCTTTTCGAGGAACGAACAGCCAGGCAGAAATACGTGCGCGAAGCTGGCGGTCTCATTCAGAAAGAGGTCCTGAACGACGACGCACTCCATATTCCGGAGGGCGGCCGTAACGTGGTGGGTATTGGGGTCGGACTGGGCGATGTCTTCGCCCTGGATGTAGATGCCGAGGAAAGAGCCTTCGACGGCGGCATCCAGCATGTTGGGAATTCGGAGGCCAGGTTCGCTTTCGAGGGGCACACCCCAGGCGGCTTCGAAGAGGTGGCGGGCCACATCATCCGAAACATGCCGGTAGCCCGAGAATTCGTGCGGGAAGGAGCCCATGTCGCAGGCGCCCTGCACGTTGTTCTGGCCTCGCAGGGGGTTCACGCCGACGCCCGGGCGACCGATATTGCCGGTCAGCATGGCGAGGTTGGCCATGCCCATCACCATGGTGGAGCCCTGGCTGTGTTCCGTGACGCCAAGTCCGTAGTAGATGGCTCCATTGCCGGCCGTTGCGTACAGACGGGCTGCGGCGCGCACTTCCGCTGCGGGGACCCCGGTGATGGTTTCGGTAGTTTCGGGAGAGTTCTCGGATTGCGCGATGAAATCACGCCAGCGGGCGAAGTCGTGGGCGTCGCAGCGTTCGGCGATGAAGGCATCGGCGGCGCGGTCTTCCGTGACGATGACGTGGGCCAGGGCGTTCACGACGGCGACGTTGGTGCCGGGTCGCAGAGCGAGGTGGTGGTCGGCGCGGACATGCGGCATTTCGACGAGGTCGATGCGGCGGGGGTCCAGAACAATGAGGCGGGCACCGGAACGGAGGCGGCGCTTCATCCGGGAAGCAAAGACCGGATGTGCGTCGGTCGGGTTGGCTCCGATGACGAGGATGACATCAGCCTCGTCGACGGAATCAAAATCCTGGGTGCCGGCAGAGGTTCCAAAGGTGGTGCGGAGGCCGTAGCCGGTGGGTGAGTGGCAGACGCGGGCGCAGGTGTCCACGTTGTTGTTGCCGAACGCCGCGCGGATCATCTTCTGGACGAGGTAGGTTTCTTCGTTGGTGCAGCGGGAGGAAGTAATGCCTCCGATAGAGTCTCGACCGTGCTGCGCCTGAATGCGACGGAATTCGGCGGCGGTGTGGTTGATGGCTTCTTCCCACGACACTTCGCGCCAGGGGTCGGTGATTTTGGCGCGAACCATGGGCTTCAGGACGCGCTCTTTGTGGGTAGCGTAGCCCCAGGCGAATCGCCCCTTCACACAGGAGTGGCCATGGTTGGCTTTACCGTCTTTGGAAGGCACCATGCGGATGACTTCGGTACCGCGCATCTCGGCCTTGAAGGTACAGCCGACACCGCAATACGCACAGGTTGTGACGACGCTGTGCTCGGGCTGACCCTGATCAATGACCGACTTTTCGATCAGCGTGGCGGTGGGGCAAGCCTGGACGCAGGCCCCGCAGGAGACGCATTCGGAATCGAGGAATGGTGCGTTGCCGGCGGAAACTTTGGATTCGAAACCGCGCCCCAGGATTGTCAGTGCAAAAGTTCCCTGGGTTTCTTCGCAGGCGCGAACGCAGCGGGAGCAGACGATGCACTTCGAGGGGTCAAAAGTGAAGTAGGGGTTGGATTCGTCTTTGGGGGCAGTGAGGTGGTTATCTCCGGCGTAGCCGTAGCGGACCTCGCGCAGGCCAACGGCACCGGCCATATCCTGCAGTTCACAGTCGCCATTCGCGGCGCAGGTGAGGCAGTCGAGGGGGTGGTCGGAGATGTAGAGCTCCATGGTGCCGCGCCGGAGTTTGGCCAGGCGCGGGGTCTGGGTTGCGACCTTCAGGCCCGGTTCCACGGGCGTTGTGCAGGAGGCGGGGGTGCCCCGACGACCTGCGATTTCGACGAGACAGAGGCGGCAGGAGCCGAAGGATTTCAGGCTGTCGGTGGCGCACAGTTTGGGGATTTGGACGCCAAGTTCACTGGCAGCGCGGAGGATGGACGTTCCGGCAGGCACGGTTATGGCTCGACCGTCAATCTCCAGCGTGACCAGAGTTGAGGCCAGAGAAGCCGGAGTGCCGAAATCTGTTTCGGGGATCATTGGAAATCCTCAGGAGAGTTCAGGCTTCTGATGGCGCAGAGTATGGGGACCCGCACACCTGTATATCGTCGCAGGAGGCGGGTTACCAACCTGCCCCACCAAGGTGGCCCGAGAACGGGGGTTGAAGCCAGGAAAGTTTCGGGGATCATCGGAAGTCCTCGGGGAAATGCTCGATGGCGGACAGGACAGGGAATGGGGTGAGGCCGCCCATGGCGCAGAGGGAGCCATCCACCATCAGTTCGCAGAGGTCTGTCAGGAGCGTCATGTTCTGGTCACGATTCTGACCCGACACAATCTTATCGATAACCTCGACGCCTCGGGTAGAGCCGACGCGACAGGGGGTGCATTTGCCGCAACTTTCGAGGGCGCAGAATTCCATGGCGAAGCGGGCCTGCTGCGCCAGGTCTACGGTGTCATCGAAAACGACGACGCCACCGTGGCCGAGCATGCCCTTGCGGGCGGCGAAAGCTTCGTAGTCGAGGGGCGTGTCGAGAAGGGCGGGTGGAAAGTATGCCCCGAGGGGGCCTCCAACCTGCACCGCGCGGACCGGGCGACCGCTGGCGGTGCCGCCCCCGAAGTCTTCAATCGCTTGACGGAGGGTGAGGCCGAAGGCTTTTTCGACAAGACCGCCGTACCGAATATTGCCTGCCAACTGGATGGCGAGGGTTCCGCGGGAACGTCCCGCGCCGAAGTCTTTGTAGAAGGCCGGGCCGCGCTCCAGAATCAGGGGGATGGCGGCGAGAGACAGCACGTTGTTCACGACCGTGGGCTTGCCGAAGAGGCCTTCGATGGCGGGCAGGGGGGGCTTGGGACGAACCTGACCTCGTTTGCCTTCGAGGCTTTCCAGAAGTGATGTTTCTTCGCCGCAAATGTAGGCACCGGCACCGAGCCGTAGTTCGATATCGAAGGCTGGGCCGAGGAGATTCTCAGCCCTGGCGATTTTGATCGCCTGTTGCAGGGTCTGGTGCGCGTGCGGGTATTCGGAACGGAGGTAGATGAAGCCCAGGGTGGCACCGACTGCTCGGCCAGCGATGATCATGCCTTCGAGAAGCAGGAAAGGATCACCTTCCAGCAGCATGCGGTCGGCAAAGGTCCCGCTGTCGCCTTCATCGGCGTTGCAGACGATGTACTTCTGGTCGGCGGGGGCATTGAGGACGGTGCGCCATTTGATGCCGGTGGGGAAGCCGGCACCGCCGCGTCCGCGAAGACCGGATTCTACGACCGTTTCCACGATTTCGGAGGGCTGTAGTTGTTTGGCACGAGCGAGGCCCTGGAGCCCGGAGTAGTCGCGGTACTGGGCGAGCGAAAGGGGATCAATAACTCCGCAGCGCGCGAAGGTGAGGCGCTCCTGATGTTTGAGCCAGGGAAGTTCCTCGGTTGGTCCGAGGTGAAGGGGATGGGAGGTGCCCTTCAGGAACCCGGCATCGAAGAGGCTGGGGACCTGATGAGCTGTCACGGGCCCGTAGGCGACCCGGCCCGCCGCCGTCTCGACTTCGACGAGGGGTTCCAGCCAGAGCATGCCGCGTGTCCCGTTGCGAACGAGTTCGACGGCAATACCGCGCTGGGCAGCTTCCCGATGGATTGTGTGGGCCACTTCTTCGGCCCCTGCGGCGAGGGCGGCGGCGTCCCGGGGGACAAAGACACGGATACCGGAACCGCCGTGGACAGGGGTGAGGGGTGAGGCAGTGAGGAGGTTCTGAATTTCTTCCGGCGTGGGGTTGCTGAGGAGGTGCCCATCGAGCATGGCGGCCGGGCCAGAGGCGCAGTTCCCCAGACAGTAGACCGCTTCGAGTGAGACCTGGCGGTCCGGCGTGGTCTGGCCCAGAGAGGCCCCGAAGCGTCGCTCCAGGCCCGCGATGAGACCAGCGCAGCCTCTGGCCTGGCAAGCCTCCGCACGGCAGATCTGCAGCCGGTGCTGCGCCGGAGGCGTCTGTCTGAAATCGTGGTAGAAGCTGACGACACCGTGAACATCGGCTTTAGAGAGATTCAGTTCGGTGGCGATGAGGGGAACAACATCGTCATCGATATACCCAAACTCTTCCATCAGGGCGTGGAGAACGGGCAGGAGAGCGCCTGCTTTGTCCTTATGCTTGCGGATTTTCGCGATCGCGGGCGGACTGGAATAGGGCTGGTGCATCCGAATCTCTGTTCAGAGGTTACTGGATTGTGCTGGCGCCTGAGGTTCCCATGGAATCATCCGGGATGTTGCGGTTTATGTGCTTGTCGAGGTTGATGACGTAGGTGTCGGGATCGTCCATCAGAATCGGCGAGTGGGTGGCGCAGACGATACGGAAGCCGCGTTGATCCACCAGTTCCTTCATCATTTTCAAAATGCGGCGCTGGTTCGAGATGGAGAGGGCCATTTCGGGTTCGTCGAGCAGGAGGGTTGTCCCCGGCTCCAGGGCAGGAAAACTCTGCCGGAACATGGAGAGCATTACCTGGCCATGGCTGGCCATGCGGAGAAATTCAAGCATCTGGGGCTGGTTTTCAAACAGTTCCAGCCGCATGCGCGGATTGTGCTGTTCAGCGTCGAACAGGAACACTTTGCCGGGCTTGACCGAGCCTCTGTCGAGCTTGTACAAAAAGCCGTCGACGCTCTCCCCGTTGAGAGCGTAATGTATTGAATTCAGTAAAGTTGACTTCCCGGAGCCATTTTCGCCCGTGAGCATGACGAGAGGGTGGGAAAGATCCACCACCATCGGCATGTGGAAGTTCAAGTTAACGAAGATCGGGTGTGCAAGGATCTTTAGGAACATCCGTGCTCAGGATAGCAGTTGCGTAGCCTGCTACGCCGCATCCAGCAGGCCGGAACGCAGCAGCAGAGCATCGGGATCGGGATCTCGGCCCATAAACCGGCGGTAAAGTTCCGCAGGATCCGCGCTGTCGCCCTTTGAAAGAATATTCTCTCGGAAGGCGGCTCCGACTTCGGGGCTGAAGATACCGTCTTTGTGGAAACGTGTGAAGGCGTCTGCGTCGAGAACCTCAGCCCACTTGTAGGAGTAATAAGCCGCCGCGTAGCCGACCGGGCTGGCGAACAGATGAGTGAAGCTGGCAATCATCGCGTAGCCCTCCGGCAAGGGCGCGGGCGTGAACTGCTTCAGGATGCCTGCGCAATACTCCAGCAGGTCTCCGTGGAGGGCGGGGTCGTATTCGCGGTGGAGTTTGAGATCGGTGATACCGAAACCCAACTGGCGCATCTGGACATTGGCGCCCCGGTAGGTCCGGGCCCGCATCATCTTTTGGAACAGGTCTTCGGGGATGGGTTCGCCTGTTTCATGATGGCGGGCAAACAGATCGAGCGCGTGGCGCTCCCAGCACCAGTTTTCCATGATCTGGCTCGGCAGTTCGACGAAATCCCAGGCGACGGCCGTCCCGGACAGGCTCTTGACTTCGACATTGCCGAGAACGTGGTGCAGCAGATGACCGAACTCGTGGAAAACGGTCTCTACTTCGCGATGGGTCAGGAGGGCTGGCTTATCGCCAAGGGGGGGCGTCATGTTGCCGCAAACGCAGCCAACGTGAGGTTCACGAAGGCCGCCGCTGCGCGCGCCCGTCAGGAAGGCATCCATCCAGGCACCATCGCGCTTGGTTTCGCGGGGGAACCAATCGGCATAAAAACTGCCGAGGAGGGAAGCGTCGCGGTCGTGAACTTCGTAGAAAGTGACGTCGGGGTGCCAGACCGGCACGCCCTCGCCCTTCTTTACGGTGATCCCATAAAGGTGTTCGACGATGCTGAACATGCCTTCGACAACGCGGGTATCAGAAAAATAGGGCCGCAACTGCTCTTCGTCGAATTCATAGAGCTCGCGGCGCTGGCGTTCCGCGAAGTAGCTGATGTCCCACGGTTCAAGGGGGTGGCCCGCAAACTTTTCCAGAGCGAGGTTCTCCTCAGCGTATTTGGGATCGGTCTTTTCTTTCAGGCGCTGCAGGAACTGGACGGCAGTGTCACCGTTGTGGGCCATGCGGTCGTGCAGGATGAAGTCTGCGAAATTGGCGGCACCGAGGAGTTTGGCTTTCTCCTGGCGCAGGGCCAGAATCTGGAGGATCAGGGGGCGGTTGTCTCGATCTGTCTCTGTTGCGCGGGTGGAGTGCGCCCGGTAGATGTGCTCGCGGAGGGAACGGTCGTCCAGATAAGTAATGGCCGGAATGTAACTGGGAGACTGCAGGGTAAACCGCCACCCGGGGACACTACGGGATTCGGCATTTTGGCGCGCTGCGGCCACAGCGCTGGGGGGGAGCCCTGCAAGCTTTGCTTCGTCGGTAATGACGAGCTCAAAAGCATTGGTCGAATCCAGAACGTTTTCCGAAAATTTTGTTGTTAGTCTGGACAAATCGACGTCAATCTCTGCCAGACGTATTTTTCCGGCTGCATCGAGTTCCGCGCCGTGGCGACGGAAAGAGTCGAGGCTCTTTTCCAGAAAACGGCGGCGCGCCCCGGTCAGAGACTTTGCGTCGTCGGTGGCAGCATATTCCTTCAGGCGTTTCCAGAGACCCTCGTTCAGCGGAATGGAGGAATAAAATGCACTGGCTTCGGGCTCAACAGCATTCCACGCGGCCCGTAGTTCGGGCGAGGTCATGACTGATTCGAGATGGCGGACCACGCCCAGGGCGTAGTCCAGATTCTCGGTGGAGCGTTCCAGGGCGAGCAGTGTGTTTTCAAACACCGGAGCGCTGGAACTGGCTGCCAGCTGGTGAATATTGGAGCGGGAAAGGTTAATCAGTTCACGAATTCCGGGCTCGACGTGAGCGGGCAGCATTGCATGAAAAGGGATCCTATACTGGACCACCAAGAGGGGATTTTCAACCATTGGGCTTAGACTTTGAACCGGGAAACAATCTGAACACTACACACGATTTTGCCATGAGGGTTGTTTTGTCACACAGCACGGGGCGAAACCTTACAAAAGGCTTCGAAAAAGTACCACGAGTACGGTAAGGCCTGTCGGGAGAAATATCCACCTCCAGCCGGGGTTGCGAGAGGGGAAGCCCCGGAATCCCGGAAAGCCAACCAATACTACTCTGCATGCCCTGATTGAAGATATCCACCAAAAAACCGCCGCCTGCGGAACTGAGGAGAACGTTTGCCTGTTCTTGTGAAAGGTTGTAGATCGTCATCAGGGCCTTGACGGCACCACCGGGATTCGTGAAAACTCCCGTCGTTAGCAACTGGGCGCATTTCATGGCTGTATCAACCAGGTTTTGTGCCAGATCAAGGGCCAGAAAGGTCGCGTCCGAGAGTTGATCGGGGGCCTTCGCTGAGTTGGCCATGCCCGCAGATGGCCGCACAAGTCCGGCCTTCGAAGGAGATATTGAAAGGCTTCCCCGGATATTTCCTCACCTCGGTCGCATGGTCTCGTGCTCGGGAAGAAGACCAGGAGCTTTGCGAATGCCTTGTCACGGGCACAAAAACGGCTTGAGCCACCACCGTGAGGGTGCCGCCGGGCTGTGATCAGCGCTTTCGGTTCCTGTGGTCAGGGCCTCAGTGAGAGCCCGGTTGGCCGACTGAAACGATCCGCGCGGGGTTGCCCACGCCAACAACCCCGGCCGGAAGTTCGGAAATGACGACCGCTCCCGCGCCTACGGTGGTGCCGGAACCGACATTGGCCATGACAATCGCCTGGGCACCGATCCAGCAATCCGCGCCAATTTGTACGGTGGAAAAGGTTCCCTTTTCTGAGCTCTGGATGCGCCCCTGTTCGTCCCGGGGATGCTGGTTGGCACCGCTCAGGATCTGGACGGCTGAACCGATCTCGGTCCGCTCCCCGATATAGACCTGGCCCAGAATGCAGTAACTGCCAATGTAGACACCCTTGCTGACGCGCGCCTGGGGGTGTGCGAAATACGATCCAAACTGGATGCGGCTTTCGGGGTGGCAGGAGTCGAGGGTGAGGCGATAGAAGGCGACGCGGAAATAGTCGCCGGGGAGGCCGGGCACCAGCGCCGCGTGTTGCGCGAAGAAGGTGAAGGCGGCCCGGATGCGCCCGAAACCACAGAGCAGGCCGCTCGGCAAGGCGAACGCGAGGAAGATTCCCTGGAAGAGCGATTTCAGCAGCGACTTCACGAGACTATGTTAGCGGGAATAGTGCTGCCGCCCTCCGCAACCCTCCGGTAGATGGCGGCGAGCCGTGCCACCCTGGCTTCGGGGACGTATTTTTCGGCGATGAGGACTTCGCTTCTGGCGACAAGTCGGGCGGCGAGGGCGGGATCGCTCAGAATGCGCTCGATGGCGGCTTTCATTTCCCCTGCGTTCGAGGGGTTCACGAGCAGGGCGCTCTGGCCGTCTTCGGCAATCTCGGGGACGCCGCCGACTTTGGTGGCAACGGCGGGCAC
>Ga0114966_10003257_pt1 | contig 14330 bp, 7 predicted proteins | sample M_130207_XF_Meta_FD_87029 | JGI IMG/M metagenome (GOLD analysis project Ga0114966, IMG submission 87029) | Freshwater microbial communities from Lake Montjoie, Canada to study carbon cycling - M_130207_XF_MetaG | ecosystem: Environmental > Aquatic > Freshwater > Lake | place: Lake Montjoie... | reverse complement strand
GTATTTCCAGTTGAACCAGTAGGTCCAGTTGAACCTGTTTGTCCCGTATTACCTGTAGAACCAGTGGGTCCGGTACAACCAGTTGGACCAGTATTACCAGTACTACCAGTGGGACCAGTATTACCAGTAGAACCTGTAGGACCCGTATTTCCGGTAGAACCTGTAGGACCAGTATTACCAGTGCTACCTGTAGATCCAGTGGGGCCAGTATCTCCGGTGGGACCCGTATTTCCACTGCTGCCAGTAGGACCTGTACATCCAGTACTTCCTGTGGGTCCCGTATCTCCGGTGGGTCCCGTATCTCCGGATTGTCCAGTGGGTCCAGTATCTCCTGTTGGTCCAGTATCACCAGTACAACCAGTAGGTCCGGTATCACCGGTAGGACCAGTAGCAAGTGTAACTGGTGCCAAACCACCTATTATTTGTATTTCAAACCATGGTAAATTTCCAGTTGTTCCAAAATCTGAATTTTCTGTTTGGGTTATATTAGCAGCTTGTATTACTCGAAAATCTATTAATGTATTTACATTAGCAGTAAATATTGCTTCTGCTATGCCACCGGCTCCATTACCATGATTGCCTGGATTATCACCAGGAGAATATGGACCTACTTGAAGGGCTCCTAATTGTTCAGAAGTTGTTCTATTGTACCATGCAAATGTGGGTCTGGTTACTGCTAATGATCCATTCCAACTAGGTATAGAAGCTATTAATCTATATGTTCTTTCAGGTGTAAGACTTATAATACCTGTAGCTGTATCTAGTATAATATCATTTCCAATAGCAACATCGACACTTTGAAATATAATAGTTGTATTACTAGTTAATGATCCTTGTGAAGATGTAGCAGAGCCTCTCATAAATGAAGCTAAAACACCCATACCAGTACAACCCGTAGGACCTGTAGGACCCGTATTACCAGTTGAACCAGTATTACCCGTAACACCAGTTGCACCAGTATCTCCGGTGGGTCCAGTATCACCAGTTGGACCAGTATCTCCAGTTGGACCCGTTTCACCAGTGGGTCCAGTACATCCGGTGGGTCCAGTATCTCCAGTAGGTCCTGTTTCTCCGGTGGGTCCAGTATCTCCGGTGGGTCCTGTACATCCAGTAGGACCTGTATTACCAGTGCTCCCAGTTTCACCAGTTGGTCCAGTACATCCAGTAGGACCAGTATCTCCTGTGGGACCAGTTTCACCAGTGGGACCCGTACAACCCGTAGGTCCTGTATCTCCGGTGGGACCAGTATCTCCTGTGGGACCAGTATCTCCAGTAGGACCAGTACAACCCGTTGGACCAGTAGGGCCCGTTTCGCCAGTATTACCAGTAGAACCGGTAGGACCGGTACAACCAGTAGGTCCAGTATTACCAGTAACACCAGTAGGACCAATAACTAATTTGGAAATTTGTATTCTATTCGTATATTGAATTGAATTTAGATTAGGTCCACTAACAGGTCCGATTCTACCACCTATGTCCTGTTCAACTCCTGAGCTTTGATAGGTCCAACACTCTATATAATCTCCAGGTTGTAATGTTAAAATACAATTGCCTTGACAAGTAGTTGCATATGATTGTGGTTGTAATGATACTAAACCATATCGATTACTAAAAGGTGAAACTCCTACATCATCATTCAACTTAATATATGTAAGTCGTTGATTGATACCGGAATATTGATTAATACTAGTAAATGAAACTTGATAATTTATTTCGATTTGTATTCTTTCGGAAATTCCATTAAAAAATCTTGTACCTGTACCATCTTGATAATATGATACATCAGTATTTCCGGAATTTATAGTATCAACAGTATCAAATAGGACTTTTGTATATGTAAGACTATTTACAGTTTGAGTAACACTATTACGCAATGCTAGAATATTTGCTGGTGAGGAGGGACCTTCTGGACCTGTACAACCTGTGGGACCAGTAGGACCTGTAATACCAGTAGGACCAGTAGGACCATATAATCCTGTATTTATTTTGCTGATATATATATTTGTATATTGTGGAGTTGTAAATAGACTACTGATAGAATTTTGGTTACTATATATGGTAAAAGACTCACCACCTTCTAGTAGTATATTAAATGAAAAGGCGATGGTGTTATCTTCTCCTTGAACAATATCTTTTTTCAAATAGAAATTCTTCTGTGTAGGTGACCAGCTAGGTTCCGACCATAATTCTATCAGACCTGGATCAGTTGGTGATGCAAAAGTAACTTCTCCAGATACTTGTAATAATGAAGCAATAATGCCAGTATTTACAAAGGTAGAACCATTACTTAATGATAGGTCAACATATCCTTGTGTAAATTGTGTATCGATAGTGTCCCATATAATGCTTGTATTACTGGTGTTAATTATAGTTTGAACATTACTATTTAAATATCCAAGAGTGGCAGGTGTTCCTATATTACCCATTTTACCAGTAGGACCTGTGGTGATAGAAGCCGCACCGGTACAACCAGTGGGACCAGTGGGTCCTGTATAACCTGTAGCTCCATAAATATTGCCTCCTATGGTGATATTACCATCTATATTAATAGTTGCTCCGGTGTGACCAATTCTAAGAATACCATCTTTAGAATCAACCCAGAATGTTCCTGTTCCTGTACGATGAAATAAATTTGTATCCTCATTAATTAAATCAATATTAGTAAATGAGGCATCACTTAAAAAAGCCATGATTTATTATATTGATTGTTTGTATTGTGATTTCTTATATTGATTTATTATACTTGCCTTTCTTATAATATAATTGTTTTATTTTTTAGATATAATTGTTTTATTTTTTAGATATAATTGTTTTATTTTTAGATATAATTATGTTTTATTTTTAGATATAAATTATATTCTTTAATATTATTTTATAATATTTTATGATTGAAAATATAACTTATTCCAGATAGGATTTGATAAAAATATGAAAAAATATGAAAAAATATGAAAAACCAAGCAAATTTAATCAATTACTAAATGCCAAGCCTGCCATTCCACTCATAATACGCAATATGTTATAATTTACTCCATATGTTTTTAATATCATATCATTTTGACTATGATTAATACTAGTATAATCTAGATATAAAACAATACTAGAAAATTTCGACATATTACAGGTGCCCATAGGCTGTTCCTTCTCAGGATTAAGACTAAATGAATAAGTATAGATGTTCTTGGATGAATATCGAGTATGATATTGATAATTTTGTACTAATCGAAAATAATCGGCAGTTCTTTTAGTAAATCTATCAACCCCATTTAATTGTATAACACCTTCGCCAAATGTTTCTGGACTACCATAAAGTGTTGACAAAGCATAATTAAGTTGTTGATTTCCAGTTTTTATATTAGCTTGTAGATAGTCATTTCTGACATGTACCCAGTATATTTCCTTCATTGGATGATTAAAATTTAATATTTTTGTTACAGATTCTTGTGTATTTCCTATATATTCATCACCAGCATATTGCAATTGATCAATTATAAATTCATGTTCATTTTGAGCAAACTTGCGCCTTTCGTCCATATCTAGATAAATAAAATCTACCCATACTCTGGTTTGTTGTATTCTATAATTTTCTAATTGTACAGTGGTAGTATCATTTCTATAGCAACTATTAATATCTCTTAATTGTACTTTTAAAACAACATCATGAAATTGTAGGGCAATTAATGGTAAAGCCATTCCATAATCGCGATTAAACCAAAAAAACATAGGAACTTGCAGATGTAATTGTTGTTGAGAATTAAGTTGTACGCTACTACTCTGTGAATAATTATTACCTACCATAGCATTATAGGCTCCAATTTTCCCTTCATTAACTGTTAATTGACTCCAGATATCTAGCCATTCACTATAATGTCTATCAATCAATTGACCTCCTATTTCCAAATCTACTTGCTTAATTAAAACATTACCAATTCCAGAGGTCCAATAATATCCAACTGGTAATATTGGGAGAAAAAATTCAAATATTATATCCTTTATTAAATCTCCTTTACGTTCAATTTTAACCTCTATTTGTTGTCCAAAATCAGGCCTTCCATCGATGGGTTGTTGTATTGATTCTAATGAGAAATTTGTATATTTTTTATAAACTGTTTTAAAAAATGTAATTTGTGGATTTCCAATTAAATATATATCTTGTATTCCTACCGCTATAAGTTGTATTAATCCTCCTCCCATTTTATTATAGATATTATAGATATATTAGTTATTCTAGATAGTTATATATATATTATTCTAGATATTATAGATATATTAGTTATTCTGGATACTTATTTTATATTTATATTATTATTATTATACTTATACTTATACTAATACTAATACTTATACTAATACTTATACTTATTCTAGATACTTATTAAATATATTACAAATAAAATATTACAATATAGTATAGTAAAAGATGAGTACAACAATTACTAGTAAAACAAATAAGAAAAATATTAGTTTAGATTATAAGAAACAATATAGAGATAAATTTAGAACAAAAAAACTAAAAAGACTATCTATATATCAAAATACAAAAAAAACAATGTCAAAAAATAAAAATTACCAATTACTTAAAAAAAATGATAAGGGTGAATGGGTTTATATGTATTATAATTCTAATGATGATGATACAGTTAATAAACCAACTAAGAATAAACCTAAAAGATGTATGTGTATTGATTATAAAAATATTAATGATTTCAATACATATGATAGATGCCCAAGGCTTGCCGTAAATAATACTGATTTTTGCGAGTTGCATCAAGATTGTACAAGTTATTTAAGAAATTTTATGTCCGGGTCGGAACCGGAATTTCAACCTCAATTATGGTCAGATCCATATATTGAGGGTTCCCATAATTGTTATTCATATTTTCTTAATAGACAAGTTAAGGCTGTCAAGGAAAAATGTAATGAGATATGTTTAAAGAAACATAAAACTTCATGCCCTAAAAAAGATAGCGAATGTAGTGATTTAAAACCACAACCTGGTGATTTTGATCTTATTAAAAGAACAGGTAGTGATAAAGGCAAAGAGCGTATTTATCAATGTCCTAATATGCAACATAAAATATTAACTGATAATCCAAGTCTTAAACCTGTTATGTTTAACCAGAAATGTCCAAATGGATATTATAAAGGTGCTCTTGTTGTTGATCCAGATAATACTTATCATTTTTATAAACAAGATAAAACAGCTACTTTTTCACATAAACCTGGTATTAGCAAATTATCCCAAGTTGATAGTTCAAAACAAAATATATATGTTCCTCATTTTGCAGATAGAGATTATAGAGATGATAAATCAAATGATGAAGCAATTAATTATACTAATTTTTGCGGTTATTATTGTGTTCCTGGAAATAAATTAGTTCATAAAAATTTGGCATAAGAAAGATATTTATAATTATATTTTCATAGGTTATTGTTTCATATTTTTTTCATATTTTTCATATTTTTATATTTTTCATTTATAGATTTCTAATTGGATTAGAATAAAAACATAAAATCTAAATAATATAATAATATAATAATATTATAATAATAATCTAATAATATATAAAAGATAATAATATATAACTATAAATAACTAATAAAATATAAAATATAAAATACAAAATACAAAATGTCTTTTTTTAGTAATATATTTAATACGTTTACAAATCTATTTAAATCTAAGGATTTAGAAGGTAATATTACTAATTTTCAAACAAAAATAGATAGTATTGTTAATGATTTACTTTTACCTTATACGCAACCAGAAAAGGGTAAAGATAATATGCAATTTCGTGATATTATAAATTTACTTGATCCTAAAAAATGTAATAAGATAGCAATAACTCTTTCATCTAATCTTGATAAAAATTATACTAAATTACAACTTGAACAATTTTCAAGTTCTATTTTATTAGGTAAAGAAAGTCCTGATTGTAAAGATGAATCATGCTCTGATAATGCAGAAAAGACAATTGATAATAAAAATAGTAAAGTATCTAAAAAGGAAATTTGTAATGCTATTGCAGTTCATTATGTAAAAATCCTAAATGTAATTGCGGCAATTTTAACAGCTGTTAATCCATCTGATAATATATGTTTGAATAGATTACGCAATCTACTTACCATAATAAATGAAGATGAACAACAAGGTGTATCATCTATTTGTGATATTCGTAATACAATTGTTAAAGATAGTATAATGAATGAACCTGGAATGAAAGAATTATTAATGTTATATTATTATCATTTACAACAAGATAGTGAAACTGAATCTGAAAAACTAAATGTTAAAAATCAATATGAGAATTTAGTTACTACATTTACAAATGTAGTTATGATTGTTAATCCAAATTTAAAAAAATATAAAGAACCAACTAATTCTATGAAAAGTATTGAAGAAGAAGAATTAGAAGAATTAGAAGCTGAAGAAGATCAAGAAGAATTAGAATCAGGAATAGGTAATGAGGGTGAACCTATTGAAGAAATTGCAAATGAATTAAATGAAAATAATACAAATACATCTAGAGCTACATCTCAAAATATATCAAAACTTACAGATAATATTAATAAATTTAAAACTGAAGAGAATGAAAAGTTACAACAAATTGCAATTAATATTGAAAAATTAACTAAATTTATTGAAATTTTACAGCGTAAAAATAGTAATAATACTGTAACTTCTAAGCAAAATGGTCAATCAAATATACAACCTAACACAACTACAATTACAGCTCCAGAACAAGCTAATATAACTACAACTACAACTCCAGCTCCAGAACTAGCTAATACAACTACAACTACAACTCCAGTTCCAGCACAAGCTCCAGAACAAGCTAATACAAATCTTGATCAACCTAATACAAATCTTGATCAACCTAATACAACTACAGCTCCAGAACAACCTAATACAAATCTTGATCAACCTAATACAACTACATCTCCAGCACTAGAACAAGCTAATACAAATCTTGATCAACCTAATACAACTACAGCTCCAGCTCCAGAACAACCTAATACAAATCTTGATCAACCTAATACAACTACATCTCCAGCTCCAGAACAACCTAATACAAATCTTGATAAAGCTAATACAAATCTTGATCAACCTAATACAACTTTAGGTCAACCTATTACAACTTCTAATCAATCTAATAGTAATATTATTACTTCTAATGCAACACCAAGTACTACCTATTCGCCAGCACAAATTAGTTTACTTAAATCTTCTAATACAGGAGAAATTACTAATGTAATTCAAAAGATTAATACTTCATTAAATAAATCTAAACCTGTTAAAAATACATTATCCGGAGGATCTAAGAATACAAAGAAAAATGGTAATACAAATAATAGAAGTAGAACTAAAAAAAATGTAAATAATAATAATGTAAATACTAATAATGTAAATAATAATAATGTAAATAATAATGAAAATAAAAATGAAAATGAAAATGAAACTGAAACTGAAAATGGAAATGAAACTGAAAATGAAAATGAAAATGAAAATGAAAATGAAACTCAAACTACGACTGAACCCGAAACTCAAACTACGACTGAACCCGAAACTCAAACTACGACTGAACCCGAAACTCAAACTACGACTGAACCCAAAAATGAAAATGAAAATGAAAATGAAAATGGAAATGATAATGATAATGTTAATCTTAAGATTAATGAAAGTGAAAATGTTACTGAAAATGGGAATACAACTAATAATAGTATATCGAATCCAATGATAAAAAAATTTGTTGATTTTGTTAATATATATTCTAAGATTGATAATATTGATGAAAAAATATTACAAATAGTAAATACTGCATTTAAAAGTTATCATAATTATGAACCTAATTCAAGTGAATCTAGTGATTCTAGTGACGATTCTATGTATATTAGTGAAGATGCAATGGAGGAAATGTGTGTTAAAAATATTAATGATAAATCAATGATACCTATTAGTTTAAATGATTCTAATCCTAATATGATTACTTATATAAAAATTTATAAAGATATGAAAGATAACTATATTACAAACTGTAATAATTTATTTTCAATTCTTGAAGATAGAATACTTGAAAAATCTAAAAATAATGAAAAAGATGAAGTAGAACATTTTAAAATAAAAACCATTGGTTATGATGATCTTGTTACAATTGAAAAAGATGTTAGAGATAAATTATCTAATATGTATGCTTTATGCCATAAACAATATCAACAAGGAATAGTTGCTTTATTTAAAGCTTTGAAAGATAAAAATGTATAAGAATATATAAGAATATATAAGAATATATAAGAATATATAAGAATGTATAAGAATATATAATAAATAATAAAAAATTAATCATAATAATACATCCTAGATCCTAAAATCTAATTATTAGTTTGAAAAACAGTGGCCAAGTCAGCAGGAAGCGGGCAAATCGTAGTACTATAGTATTTCGCAATTTCATCAATGCGTCGCACATCATTATTAGTCACAAAGTTAATTGCGGTACCAGTTCTACCGTGGCGGCCACTTCGACCAATACGGTGAATATAAGACTCATTCTTAAAAGGTATATCATAATTGATAACAATGGAAACCTGTTGTACATCAATACCGCGGCCCAACAAATCAGTAGAAATTAGAACACGGGTTTGTAAGCTCCTAAATTTCCTCATTGCCTCTTCTCTTTCACTAATATCCATACTTCCATGGATCAGTGATACTTTAAAATTTTGTTCTTGCAATTTTTTAGTTAATAATTCTACACTTTGATGATAATTACAATAAATAATAGTCTGGCTAGTTGAAATCAAACTATACAAATCACAAAGTGTATCAAATTTATATTCATTCTTTTCACAATCAATATTATACTGTTTAATACCCGATAATGTAAGGTTCTCCTTTTCAATAAGAATATTAATAGGATTTCGCATAAATTTCTGTGTCATCTTAAAGAAATTGCTATCCATCGTTGCCGAAAATAGACCAATTTGCGTATCTAGACTAATAGATGATAAAATTTGTTTAATTTGCACCATAAATCCTTCGGAAAGCAATTCATCGGCTTCATCCAGAATAATGATACGAACTGTATCAATATTAATAATTTTTTTTGTAATCATATCTAGCATCCGACCAGGTGTTCCAATGACCACGTGAGGTAAATTACCATCACTATTTCTACCAAGGAGCGCATCAATATTTTCACGAACAGATAATGTTTTTACAGCAAGCCCTAAACGGACATCAAGATACTTACCAATATTAGAGAATACATGCTCAATTTGTTGGGCCAATTCCATAGTATGGGCTAATATAATGGCCTGGGTTTCATTCTTAGTAACATCAATATTTCCTAGAGTTCCGATGCAAAATGTGGCCGTTTTACCAGTACCACTTTGCGCCTGAGCAATAACGTCATATTTACTAAGAAAAGGTTTAATTGCCTTCTGTTGAATGGGACTAGGGCTATCAAAACCATATGCCATAACACCACGAATAATCTTTAAATCAATAAGAGTTGATAATTCATCAAATGATGTAATAGGAATCATACATTCTTCACGCTTAGCAATTTCTTCTTCGGTAAGAGGCTTAGGTTCGGTGGATGTTTCGGCAACTGGTGCAGATGATGCTGTGGTTTCTTTATCATTTTCTTCAATATATTCAGGATCATTACGTCTATCACCATTACCACCGTTCCCACCGTTCCCACCGTTCCCACCGTTACGATTATCATAATTTCTATTTTCACCATTACGGTTATCATATCCACGGGAACCTTGACCGCGGTTGTCATATCCTCGGTTACCGCGCCCGCGACCGCCGCCACCACGCCCAGAATTACCAGTATTACTATATTCTTCATTATCATAATTTCGTGATCCTTGATTACGATTATCATATCTACGTCCATCATTACCATTATCATAACTACGATTATCATATCTACGGCCATCATTGCCATTATCATATCTACGTCCATCATTACCATTATCATATCTACGTCCATCATTACCATTATCATATCCACGATTACTTTGACCGCGATTAGAATTATATCTGGGAACAGGCCCAGAATTAGTATCATTATCATAATTATCATTAGATTTAAAATTAGAATTAGAATTATCATATTGTTTTACTGTTTTTTTACGATATGATGTTTCATTACTATTATCTATTCCATCACTACTTCCTCCTCCGGCTGCAACTTCAGGCTTACGAGAACCATCCGTCTTACGTTCAAAATTTTTACTAGGTTGTCGAGAATCAGACATATCGAAAATAAATACTGTTAATAATGAAAAGATTAAATGTATAGTTATTATTATATTTGTACTAATAGTTTTAAGTTCAATTTTTTTATATTATTATTTGATTTAAGGAAAATATTTATAAGGAAAATTATTTAATATAAGGAAAATGAAAGGGAAAATGGAAAACAGGAAAACAGGAAAAAAAGAAAAATGAAAACATGTGAAAAATGTTACACATGGATCTTTACTTTCTGGAACTAGATGCTAATTTCATATTGCTAGAACACATCATAAATAATATACATAATGCTAATATACCAATACCAATATATGTTGTTTTTTTACTAATTACAAAATAATCATCTGATTTAGGAAAGGCATTACTATTTTTATTACTATTTTCAGTTGGTTTAGTAGATTCAGGTACTTTCTCATATTCTACAACTTTAATAACACTTCGCTTTGATTTACCATCCGCAGGTATAATACATCCTTTAACAGAACTGCTATTAGTAGTTCTTTGGGCTTCAGTCAATGGTTTACAGGAGGCTCTAAAACTTTGATATTTCTCTTCAACTTCTTCAAATGTAGGTATTTCGCATTTAGGGACACCTAATTTATCATTTACCATATTATGAATATCATACAACCATTTAGTGAATTCTTTACGTGATCCTAGTTGGCTCATTGGACTCGATTTTGTGAAGAATTCCATATATGAATTCCTACAATATTTACAAGGCATTACCTTACCAAGATAATAAAAAAATCTATAATAATCATTTTGCTTATCTATGTGTTCTTGATTAGTAGGGTCAATTTTGTAGGGATAACCAAATGATACACAATGTAAAAACATCCAGCCACTAGGCCCCCATAAACGGGTCATTAATCCATTATCTACATTTTTATTAGCACATTCTTCTCCATCACATTTAGTTCCGTGGTTAGTACAAGGCATTTTTATATTGATTAATTTTATAATTAAATAATTATTGATTATTACTACTATGATATATATAGAAAAAAGTAATAGTTTAATTGTAATATAAATTATGTAAATATTATGTAATAAGTATTAAGTAATAAATAATAAGTAATAAGTAATAAGTATTTAGTAATTAAATGTATAATAATATAGTAAAATAGTAAATTAGTAATATATGTCAAACTTAAATAAATTTACTTTAACATTAACGGAATGGGAAAATCATATAAATCATAAAAAACAAAAAATATTAAAAAATATAAATATAAATAATGTTCTAGATACTACAAATGAAAATGTTAAATTTATAAATATTATAAAGTCTTTAATGAAATCTAGATTATTTACAATTTCTAATATAGCATTTCTATTTATAAAGATGCTAGAAACAACATATATTAAACCCTCTATAATTCTTCATTCGGTTGGTATATATTATAAGGATGTATATATGAATAATGTGAGTAATATGATTGATGAAAGTGTCAATAATACTAGTGATTTGGTTCTGGAATCACTATTAAAATTAGTAGTAGATTTGGTAGTATATTTTGAAATTATTATTAATATAAATTGCCTAATAATAATAAAGTTTTTACAGAATATATATATTTCATCTAGACAACCAAAAATATTTAATAGATTTCAAAAGTTAAATAATGAAGCAGAAAGGTCAATAAAACCATCAACACTTATACTATTATGTTTAAAATTTATAAGGAAAATAGGAGTTTTCAAAATAGAAGATAAACTTATTAAATTAATAAATGATGATCCAGATGATAAGAATGATACTAAGAGAAAATTAAATATTAAATTACAAAAAATGCAAAATGATGTAAGAATAAAAATGAGACAGATGCTAGATACATTTATGTTAAAGATTGATAGTTTTTTTGAAATAGATAAAGATGATAGAATTGAAATTGATGAATTTGATGATAAAAATAATATATATAAAATATGTATTTTCTATATTACAGCTCTTATAGAATTATTTTTAAATAATTTTAATATATTATTTGAGGTTCTGGAACTGTATATTATTAAAGATATAAGTAATAATGATGTGTCTAGTAATAATGAATTACCTAATAAAATACAAAAATTAAAATATATGAAAAATACAATTAATAATTTATTAGATGTTGAATTTGATGATATGAAAAATTTATTTGTATTACAATAAGAAAAACTTAAACAAATAATATATAATACCGTATAATTTATCTATTATAAATATTTTAGTATTCTAGAACATAGATTGTATTTACTTTTCCAAAATGAATAGAAAGCAAGAACCCACTAAAGATCTTTATGCTATTCTAGAAGCAGATAAATCAGCAACTGATGATGAAATTAAGAAAGCTTATAAGAAAGCCGCTTTTAAACATCATCCAGATCGTAATCCAGATACTAAAGAAGAATCAACAGCAAAGTTTCAAGAAATTGGTAATGCCTTTAAAATTCTAGGTGACCCTGAAAAGCGAAAGCGATACGATCAATTTGGTGTAATTGATGGTGAAGAAGGCGGCGGGGGTGGCGGTATGCCGGGAGGTATGAACCCATTTGACATTTTCCAAAACATGTTCGGCGGCGGTGGTGGTATGCCGGGCGGAATGGGCGGGATGTTCGGCGGTATGGGTGGAATGCCCGGCGGCGGCGGTGGTAATGTCCAGCAGAATCGTAGCGCTAAAAGCCCCGATAAGAAGCTTACTATTAATTTGTCTTTGAGTGATGTTTATAAGGGTAAATCGGTTCCCATTGATTTTGCAAAAGTAATTTGTTGCGATAAATGTGAAGGTTGCGGGGCCGTTAGTAAAGATTCTATTAAGAGCTGTAAAACTTGTAACGGCCAGGGGCGCATTGTCAGAATGATACACATGGGTCCAATGATTCAGCAAACTGTTCAGGCTTGCGGGGCATGTGCCGGAAAAGGCAAAGGAGTGGAACAGGGTAAGGAATGTGTAAAGTGTAAGGGTGGAAGAACTAGCAGCATTAAGCGTCATGTTGATTGCTATGTGCGACCGGGGACGCAGGCCGGAGCTAGTGTTACATTTAAGAATGAATCTGATTGGGCGCCGGACTGTAATGATATAGGCGACCTGGTGGTATTTATTAATTCTAAGAATGAAGAAGGTGCCTTTCGCCGGGAAGGCAATAATCTAATAATGAAGAAGAGTATTACTTTATTGGAAGCATTGACTAAAACGGAATTTTATTTTAAACATATGGATGATAGAGTTATTAAAATTACACATGAAGATGTTATTAAACCGGGACAAAAGATGATTGTAAAAGGGGAAGGTATGGTAGATCAGACCCATAATGGGGATTTAATAATCTATTTTGATATTGTGTTTCCCCCTACTCTAGATAAAGAAAGGTCTAAATATTTGGTCAAAATATTACCATTGCCTCGAAAACAGATTTGGGACTTACAATTTGAAAGCATGCCTAAAGAAGATATTACGGAATTGGGAATGAGTTATATGGATAATGATGATGATTTGAATAAAGGAAAAGAACGAAAAGAGAGAGAAGGTGGCGGTCGCAGAGGAAACGGGGAAAATGGTGATGTATTTGATGAAGAAGATGAAGGTCAACGGGAAGGTGGCGGTGGCGGATTTCCAGGGTTTGGTGGCGGCCGGCCAGTGGAGTGTGCTACACAATAGGTAATGGAACTATTGAAGAGATAATTTATGTATTTTGCTTAATAATTTTACATCTTCCTAATCTTTTATGATTACATAGTGAATTTTTATTTGAAAAATTTTTATTACATTTTAAACAATTATATATATTTTTATCTATTATGGGAACCTTTAAATTTTCTATAATAGGTTTAATTATAAGATTCATTATATTATCTATATCTTTTTCTTGTTTTATATGTTTAGAAATATTATTTTCAATATCATTATCTAATTGAATCTTAAATTTATTAATTTCTTTTTTTAATTTTTCAATATATAAATCTTTATTTTTATCAATATAATTAATTTGTTTAATACTAAACAATGTATTTATTATTATTTTATATATAAAAAAATTTATAATAAAATTATCTTTATTATTAACTAAATCAAAATTT
>Ga0114966_10003254_pt1 | contig 14331 bp, 9 predicted proteins | sample M_130207_XF_Meta_FD_87029 | JGI IMG/M metagenome (GOLD analysis project Ga0114966, IMG submission 87029) | Freshwater microbial communities from Lake Montjoie, Canada to study carbon cycling - M_130207_XF_MetaG | ecosystem: Environmental > Aquatic > Freshwater > Lake | place: Lake Montjoie... | reverse complement strand
TTTTTCGATGTCTCGTGAATCTGATCTTTGTTGTGTTTCATGCCGTAGTTTTAGGCTGACAAGGAGTTGCAGAATTGTCTTCCTTAATGCTCGGAGGGAGTGTTCTCCATTTCTCTAGGCAACGTTCGAGGGCAGGAACCAAGGCGTCGAGGCGCAGATGCCATTCGCTGACATCATCATCTTGCGGATGGAAAATTATATACTGCTTTCCGTTTCCCATTTTTAATATCTCGGGCTTTTTATTGTCCTGAGCGCAAAGACTTAGCCCCATGCGGTCCATTCCATGACGAAGAAGTGTGGCAAAACTCTCTAGATCATCGCAGCGCTCCACCTCGAAATCGAGCACGCGGCCGTAAGCACGGAAGAACTCCCGCTGCCGCCGTCGTTCCATCGCATCGCTGATCTGGATGCGGAGGTTTGCCCAGTTTCGCACATACCCGAGGTAGCGCGCTGCACCCAGCGCCAGCAGAAACAAAAACGCTCCAACCACCGGCAGGGTGAACCCTTTGTTTAAGAGAATGCTCAGGCCCACGAGACTTAGTGCCAAGCAGACTGAATACATTGCCACCAGTGCTCGGCCTTTACTATAGCCTAACAGAATCAATCGGTGATGGATATGCTCGGCATCTGCATTGAAGATAGAAACACCACGAATGGCTCTGCGAATGATCGCGAAGAGCGTGTCCAGAATCGGCACTCCCAGTGCAATGATGACCACCAACAGTGCTCCGATCACCGATCCTTTGTTCGATGTGAACAACGACACTGATGCGATAAAAAAACCAATCAGGTATGCTCCACCATCCCCGAGGAAAATTTTTGCGGGAGGTAAATTGAAAATCAAAAATCCCGCCAGTGCTCCAGCCATGGCAAGAGAGACTACCACCACATCTGGCTGGTGACCATAATAGCCAATGAACGCTAGCGTCAGGCACAAAAATAATCCGAAACCTCCCGCCAAGCCGTCCATGCCGTCGATTAGGTTGACGATGTTGGGAATGCTCACCAGCCAAATCAAAGTCAGAGGTAGCCCCCACCAACCCAACACAATGGCCCCCTCGCCAAACGGATTACTCAACATGTCGATCGAAACACCTAGCGCAAACAAGATCAACGCCGTACCGATCTGCCCCACGAGTTTCACCTTGGCTCCTAGCGGCTTCAAATCATCCGCAAAGCCAACGCTAAAAATCATGGCGGTGCATAGAGCCACCGGCAGCCAGCGGCTCCACCCGAGACCACCGATGTAACCCGCCACCAGCGAGGCAAGTCCTACGGCAAGGAAAATTGGCGCACCACCGAGTCGTGGAATGGCCTTGTCGTGCAGTTTGCGTCTATGGTCAGGCTCATCTAAACCGATACGGCTGCCGCGTTTCACAATCCACCATACTCCCAATGCAGCCACCAACATGGCACCGCCAAAATAGCAGCCCATTTCTACCCACGATACATTACGTGGAGTCCAAGGGCCCATTGGCAAGTTTTCGGGTGCTGGGGGAATCATGCGAGGTGGTTGGTCTGGTTCGAAAGCTAAGCAGCATAGACCTTGCAAAATCAACGTTCAACAAATCAGCGCAGAAGAACTCGTTGATTGCATCTTTCGTGATCGCTTCTTGAACTTTCAACCAGCACCCCTGAACATTAGCACAATGATCGCAGACACCATCGCCGCCATCTCCACCGCCCTCGGTGAGGCCGCCATCAGTGTCGTTCGCGTTTCTGGCCCGCAGGCGCTTCAAATTGCCGCCCAAGCTTTCAAACTGCCTGCCAAACTCACGCCACGGCAGGCACACCTCGTTCAAGTCGTCGATGTCGCCGGTAATCCGCTCGATCATGGCCTGCTGCTCCACTTCAAATTGCCTGCCAGCTACACCGGCGAGGACGTCATCGAATTCCACGGCCATGGCGGTGTTCTCGTCACGCAGCGAGTTTTAGATCGCCTCCTCGCCTGCGGTGCTCGTGCTGCCGAACCCGGCGAATTCACCCAGCGTGCCTTCCTCAACGGCAAAATGGACCTCACACAGGCCGAGGCTGTGATGGATCTGATTCACGCGCAAAGCACCCTCGCCCTGCGTGCTGCGAACGAACAGCTTGGCGGTGCCATCGGCCGCGAAGCTGCCGCCATGCAGCAGGAGATCATCCCAGTACTCGCCCACATCGAGGCATTCATCGACTTCCCGGACGAAGACATCTCGCCCGAAACTGGCAACGCCTTGATGCAGCGCCTCGACGCCGTGCTCGAACGCGCGCAAAAACTCATCGCCACCTCCGAACAGGGCCGTATCCTGCGTCATGGAGCGCGCACCGTCATCTCGGGGGCGCCGAACGTCGGAAAAAGCAGTCTTCTCAATGTTCTGCTCGGCTTCGAGCGTGCCATCGTCAGCCCCACCGCAGGCACGACGCGCGATACCATCGAAGAAATCATCCAGGTGCATGGCATCCCGCTCCGCCTCGTCGATACTGCTGGTCTGCGCGAGGCTGGCGACGACATCGAGCGCGTGGGCATCCAGCGCACCGAGCGAGAACTCGACCGCGCTGACCTCGTCATCGAAGTCGTCGATGCCAGCCAGTCCGCTGCCGCTGCTTCGCGCCTCACGTTGCCCGATTCCATCGCCACTAGACGCATTCTCATCCTCAACAAAGCCGATCTCGGCGTCCACCCAAGCTGGTCCGCCGAACCGAAAGCCATCCCGCTCTCCTGCCTCACCGGCAACGGCATCGAACAATTGCGCGATGCCATCCGCGACGTCATCGCCACCGCCGGACCACTCGCTGCCGATCATCCCATCGCCATCAACGCCCGGCACAAAGCCGCCTTTGAGCGTGCCGCCGAGCGCCTCCTCGCCGCCAAGACCGCTCTCGAACGCGGCGAAGCCCCCGAATTCATCGCTCTCGAAATCCGCGAAGCCCTCCAGGCCATCGGCGACGTCATCGGCCAGGTCGATGTCGAACGCATCCTCGACGTCATCTTCTCCACCTTCTGCATAGGAAAGTAAATCACCACCGTTTGTCTCCCACCTCTGCCCTCTAACTCATAACCTCTAACTTTTCCTCCCATGAACCGCCGCCACTTCTTCACCACCGCGCTCGCTGCTACCGCAGCCTCTCGCCTCAGCGCCCAAACCATCGCCAAAGCCGCTGCCGATCCCGCCTACGTCATCAAGAACCACGGCATCAAGCACACCCTCATGGGCTGGTGCTGGAAGCCGATGGACACCCTCGTGCTTGCCAAGCATGCCAAGGACATCGGCCTCGTCGGCATCGAAGGCATCGACCGCAAGTACTACCCCGCCGTGAAGAAGCTCGGCCTCGACATCTCCCTCGTCAGCGGCCACGGCTTCACCAACGGCCCCTGCAATCCCAAGTTCCGCGACGAAGTCATCACCAAGCTCACCGAAGGCATCGACGTCGCCGCCGATGTCGGCTGCAAAAAGGTCATCACCTTCACCGGTATGAAGTTCGACGGCATGGATCGCGAGCAGGCCATCAAAGACTGCCTCGACACCTGGAAAGTCGTCGTGCCGCTCGCCGAAAAGAAAGGCATCACCCTCGTCCTAGAACACCTGAACTCCCGCGACAGCTCCCACCCGATGAAGGGCCACCCCGGCTACTTCGGCGACGACGTGGACTTCTGCGTCGATCTCATCAAGCAGATCGGAAGCCCCAACTTCAAGCTGCTCTTCGACATCTACCACGTCAGCATCATGAATGGCGACATCATCCGCCGCCTGCGCATCCACAAGGACTACATCGGCCACATTCACACCGCCGGTAATCCCGGCCGCTGCGAACTCGACGAGCACCAGGAGATCAACTACCCCGCCGTCATGCAAGCCCTCCTCGAAATCGGCTACCACGACTTCGTCGCCCACGAATTCATCCCCACCTGGGACGATCCCATCCTCGCCCTCCGCCATGCGGCGATGGTTTGTGATGTTTAAAGTGGTCGGGGCCACTTGATGCATCGCTCACAGCTTGTAGCTTTCAATGCATGTCCCTAGACACCATCCAATCCCTCCTCAACTCCGCCTCGCCTCGTTCCGACATCATCGCCCGCGGCTGGGTGCGCACGAAGCGTGATTCGAAAGCCTGCTCCTTCCTCGAAATCACCGACGGCTCCTGCTTCAAAGGCCTCCAAGTCGTCGTCGATGCCGGATTGGCCTCTGCCGAGCTGCTGCCGCGCATTTTGACGGGCGCCTCCGTCGAAGTGACGGGCGATTTGATCGCGTCACCGGCCGCCGGGCAGAAGTGGGAGATGCAGGCGAAGGAACTGCGCATCGTCGGCGAAGCGGATGCGACGTATCCGCTGCAAAAGAAGGGTCACACACCGGAATTCCTGCGCACCATCGCGCATCTGCGCCCGCGCACGAATCTGTTCGGCAGCGTCTTCCGCGTGCGCAGCAAGATGGCCTACGCCGTGCATCGCTTCTTCCAAGAGCGCGGCTTCTTCTACGTTCACACACCGATCATCACCAGCAGCGACTGCGAAGGGGCAGGGGAGATGTTTCAGGTCACGACCTTGAAGCCCAACACGCCCACGAAGCCCGAGCAGGACTTTTTTGGCCGTCCGACCTACCTCACCGTCAGCGGTCAGCTTCAAGGCGAGGCCTTTGCATGTGCTCTCGGCAACATCTACACCTTCGGCCCCACCTTCCGTGCCGAAAACAGCAACACCACCCGCCACGCTGCCGAGTTCTGGATGATCGAGCCCGAGATGGCCTTCTACGATCTCTTCGATGACATGACGCTCGCTGAAGAACAAGTGCGCTACCTCGTCCAGGCCATGTTCGACGAATGCCCGGACGAACTCGAGTTCTTCAACAAGTTCATCGACAAAGGCCTCATCGAACGCCTCAAGCAAACGCTCAACAAACCCTTCGAACGCATCAGCTACACCGACGCCGTCGAGATACTGCTCAAGAGCGGACGTGCTTTCGAAAATCCCGTCGTCTGGGGTGAGGGCCTGCAAACCGAGCACGAGCGCTTCCTCGCTGAAGAACACGTCAAAGGCCCCGTCACCATCTTCAACTACCCGAAGGACATCAAACCCTTCTACATGCGCCAAAATGATGACGGCAAAACGGCGGCCGCCATGGACCTGCTCGTTCCCGGCATCGGCGAAATCGTCGGCGGCAGCCAGCGTGAGGAGCGGCTTGATGTCCTGGAAGGATTGATGGCCAAACAGAACCTCGATCCCGCCAACTACTCCTGGTATGCCGATCTCCGTCGCTACGGTTCCGTCCCGCACGCCGGTTACGGCCTCGGCTTCGAGCGCCTGCTCATGTTTGTCACAGGAGTTCCCAACATCCGCGACGTCATTCCCTTTGCCCGCACGCCGGGGCATGCGGCATACTAAGCAATGACGAAACCAGAATGGCGAATGACGAATGGCCGGAGCCTCTGCTTGTGGCTTGGATTGGTTCTGTTTTCGTTACTCGTTATTCGTCATTCGTCATTTGGACAAACGGGGCTCCAGATCCAGCTCGTCTCCGAGCAAACCGCCATCGTTCCCGGCAAACCATTCACCGTCGGTCTCTATCTCCAACATGATCGCGGCGCGCACACCTACTGGCGTTTTCCGGGCATCGTCGGCGTGCCGACACAGATGAAATGGAATCTGCCGAAAGGCTGGAAGGCCGGCGAACTCATTTATCCCGAGCCCGAGCGCACCCTGATGTTTAAGATCAAAGCGCAGGGCTTTGATCGCGATGTGATGCTGCGCACCGAACTGACTCCGCCTGCAAATCTGAAGGTCGGCGAATCCCTCACCCTCACCGGCACCGCTTCATGGATGTGCTGCGGCAATTCCTGCCATCCCGGCTCGATGGAACTCAGCTTCACCTTGCCCGTCGCCGAAACCGCCGAATTGAATGGCAAGTGGCACAAGCTGCTCGACGAAGAACGTGCGCGTGTCGAACAGACCAGCGATACCTGGATCTCCAGCGCGAGCGAAACAGGTCAAACCATCACACTCTCGCTCAAACCCGCCACCGCCGAGGCCCGCCTCAGCAAAAGCCAGCGCGAAGCCGACAAGATCATCGTCTTCACCGAAGACGGCTGGTTCGACACCGACAAGCCACAAATCATCCAACGCCACGACGACGGCAGCCTCACGATCACGCTGACCAAAGCCGACGCTTATATCGGCGACAAACCGCCGAAGACACTGCGCGTTATCGTGCGCAACGACAGCGGCTGGTTGCAGGATGGTAAGCTGCGCTGCCTCCAGACCGCTCCACGCATTCAACGCGGAGGTTAGGCCTCTGGCCTGACGATGGACAGAGGCGTCCCGCCTTTTTTCCCGGACGAAGGCGGGACGCCTCGATCCGCAGACAGGCTGGAAGCCTATCCTCCGGCTTGACAGCCGGGACGGCTGTCCTCCAGAATGCCGCATGAGTTTCCGTGATGGGCCGCCGAACTTTGAGCCGCTGGATTGGAGTCGCCCGATCCTCAAATACCGCCGCAAGCTGCCGCATTGGATTCAAGAAGGCGCGACGTATTTCGTCACCTTTCGTCTGGCGGATTCTTTGCCAAAAGACAGGCTGCGCGAGTTGGAACGCTTCCGGGATGAGTGGATGCAGGCACATCCAGAACCGCGTGATGAGGCGGCGTGGCAGGAACTCTACCGTGAAACGATGCGTCGCGTGGATGATTGGCTGGATGCCGGCTCAGGCGAGTGCTGGTTGCGCGATCCAGCCTGCGCGAGCATCGTCAGTCGTGCGCTGCATCACTTTCAGGAGCAGCGCTATTTTGTTTCGTGCTTCTGCGTCATGCCCAATCATGCGCATGTGCTCGTCCGACCGTTTGCGGGATTTGATCCGGCGGCTTTGCTGCATTCCTGGAAAAGTTTCACCGCCAAGGAGATCAACAAGCATCTGGGCCGGAGCGGTGAGGTCTGGGAGGCGGAGAGCTACGATATGCTGGTTCGCGACACGGAGCATCTATGGAAGGTCGTGCGCTACATCGGCAAGAATCCCGCGAAGGCCGGGCTGCCAGAAGCGCAGTGGCAGCGGTTCATCCATCCGAGCTGGGAAAAGACGGGCTGGAGTTTCGGAGGTTAGGCATCTTGCCTGACGATGGACAGGGGCTTCCAGCCTTTTCCGATCAAAGGCGAGACGCCTCGATCCGCTGACAGCCTGGAAGGCTATCCTCCGGCCTTGAGGTTCTTATACACGCCGAAGTCGTTGAAGAAAAATTTCTTCGCGAGCCAGTACATCCAGTGCTTCTCGGGAATCTCCTCGCCTTCGCGCCACTGGCTCGTTCTCGGCGTCATGCTTTCGATTTCGGCCATGGCGGTCTGGCGGATGGTGGAGTCTTTGGCGGTGTGCTTGGTGACGACGGCTTTGACGAGATCGGGACGCTCCAAGACGATGCAGCCGCGGGTGTTGGCGGAGGCGATGTTGCGGAAGTCGCGGAGGAACTCACTCTTCGTGAAGACATCGAAGAGGTCGTCGTTGGTGCGCACGCTTTCCTTGGCGAACTGGATGATGGGGCAGGGTTCAATCGCGCCGGTGGGGCTGATGTGATGGCTGATGCCGTTCGCCATGGGACAGAGAGCTTGGCCGTTGTGGTCGTAGTAGGCATCCACGATGGCGATGGGCATCTTCGCACGCATGTTGACGACGAATTTGCGCACCTGAGTGATTTGCTCGGGCGTGAGGGCGAGATCAGCGCTGATCTTCGGGCCAACGGGGCGGTAGGTGTGATACCAGGCGTAATGCACGCCCATGTCGATGAGTTTGCGCAGCCAGGATTCGGTGAGGAGGTCGTCGATGTTCGTTTTGCAAAGGCTGGTGGCCACGCCGGTAAGTACTTTGGCATCGATGCAGTTTTGCAAGCCGCGCAGGGTGCGGGTGAGCACGTCTTTGTTGCCACGGCGTTCGTTGCTGACGATCTCGGTGCCTTCGATGCTGACGAGCGGGGTGATGTTGCCGAGCTTGCGCATGGTGGTGGCAGCCTTCTCGGTGATCATCTGGCCGTTGGTGAAGACCTGGAAGAAGGCGTCCGGGTGCATGCTGAGGAAGTCGAACAACTCTGGATGCATGAAGGGTTCGCCGCCGAGGATGCCGAAGAAAGAGTTTCCGCGCCGTTTGGCATCGTTCACGATCTTGTTGAGCTCATCGAGATTGAGCGACTCACGCGGTTTGTCCACATCCACCCAGCAGCCCTGGCAGCGGAGATTGCAGGAGTTGAGAATGGAGATGTAGAAGAAGGGCGGGAAATACTGCCCCTGCTTCATGCGCTGCTTGTGCAGCATGACCGAACGCGCCCCTTTGTAGCCAAAATTCCAGCCGATCTTCGCCAGACAGAGCGGATCGACGGTTTGGAGGATGCGGGAGGTCAGGGAAAAGAGCATGGGGGCATGATGGGGGTAAAGTTTCGAGTTTAAAGCGGCAAGTTCAAAGTTCCGGTGGCTTCCAGAATACGCTTCGTTAGTCTGAAAGGGTGAGTTACCAAGTTTTTGCCCGCAAATACCGCCCCCAGACTTTCGCAGACGTGCTCGGACAGGATCATGTCGTGAGGACTCTGAGGAATGCCATCGCTCAGAAGCGGCTGGCGCATGCCTATCTTTTTGTGGGACCGCGTGGCACGGGGAAGACCTCCACGGCGCGTATTTTCGCCAAAGCACTGTGCTGCAAGGAGGGGCCGAGCATTGATTTCGACCCTAATGATGAGTTGTGCATCGAGATCGCTGAAGGGCGCTGCATGGACGTGCTGGAGATCGACGGTGCGAGCAATAACGGTGTGGAGCAGGTGCGTGAATTGCGTGACAACGTGAAGTATGCCCCGTCGCGCTGTCGCTACAAAATTTATTATATCGACGAGGTCCACATGCTGACGACGGGGGCTTTCAATGCGCTGCTCAAGACGCTCGAAGAACCGCCGGAACATGTGAAGTTCATCTTTGCCACGACGGAGCCGAACAAAATCCTGCCGACGATCATCAGTCGTTGCCAGCGCTTCGATCTGCGCCGCATTCCGAATGCGGTGATCGCGAAGCATCTGCTGCACATCGCGAAGTTGGAGATGGTGAATCTGGATGAGAAGGCGGCGTACGCGATCGGCAAAGGTGCTGAAGGTGGTATGCGCGATGCGCAGTCGATGCTGGACCAGTTGGTGGCATTCTGTGGCGAACACATCACCGAGCAAGATGTGCTGGACGTGTTTGGCTTCACTTCCGGCGAAGCGGTGGCGCAATTGGCGCGGCACATCCTCGAAAGCGACACCGTGGGCGCGCTGCGTGCGGTTTATGAGCAGAACGAGGCTGGCAAAGAGCTGGGGCGCTTCCTGGGGGATCTGATCCAGCATTTTCGCACGCTCTTGGTGCAGCAGGCCGATCCTGAGGCTGCGGCGGAGGATTTGAGTCCTGAAGTGGCTGAAGAAGTCGTGGCCCAAGCAGCGGCGGCAAGCACGGAGCAACTGCTGCGCATCGTTGATGGTCTGGCGGAGGTGGATGCGCGCATGCGCTGGGCCAGCAATAAGCGGCTGCACTTTGAACTCGGGGTGATCGCTGCGGTGCAGAGCTTGAATGAAGTTTCGATCAGCGATGTGATTGATGCACTGGATGGCGGCAGCACTGCGGGCCTGCCCAAAATGGCACCGAGGCCGCAACCTGCCGCTTTGATGCGCCGAACCGTTGAACCCGCGAAGCCGCAGCCTGCCGTGGTGCGTGAAGAACCAACGGCTCCCGTGGTGCAGAAGGTGCCGGAGCCTGCGGCTCCAGTTCTAGCGCCAGTTCCAGTGGAGGAAGCGATACCTGAAACGCGAGAAGCCGTCAGCGAGGCGGAGTTCTGGCCGCAACTCATTGCCACCATGCAGGAACGCAGGCCTTTGGCGGTTTCGTGGCTGCAAGTTGGCTCCATGCTCGGCATCACGCGCAACGTGATCAAGGTTGGTTTTCCGCCGACGGAAAGTTTTGCCCGCGACAGCCTGCTGCGGCCTGCGCAGGTGAGTTTTCTCGAATCACTGGCCGAGGAACTCATGGGTAAGGCGATGAAATTTGAGTTCGTGCTGGATGCGAGTTTAAAGCCGCCTGCGTTTTCCGAGATTGGGCTGGGATTGATGGACGAGCCGCCTCCTGCTGCCAAACCAGTGCCCATACCGAAGGTGGAGGCTAAGACAGCGCCGAAGGACGAAGCTAAGAAACCAGCGTCACAGGAAGAACCCGCGCCTGCCAAGGCGAACGATGACTTTTACAACGATCCGCTGATTCAAAGCGCGATGGTGAAGTTCAAGGCGAAGTTGGTGCCTGCGGGTTGAGGAACCATTGGCGTTTTGAAGAATGCCGTCTTGGATGGCGGACTTCTCACCTCATGACTTCCGAACCCACCGGCCACCCACGCGGCATCTACACGCTGTTCTTCACAGAAATGTGGGAACGCTTCAGCTACTACGGCATGCGGGCACTGCTGGTGCTTTACATGGTGGCGGAGGTGCACCGCGGCGGCATGGGGCTGACGGATGAAATGGCCGCTGCCATCTACGGTCTCTACACTGCATTGGTGTATATGACGGCACTGCCAGGCGGGTGGGTGGGGGACCGATTGCTGGGAGCAAAAGGTGCGGTGTGGTGGGGGGGTGTTGTTATTGCCATTGGGCATGTCGTGCTCGGAATTCACCGCACAGAGGCGTTTTTCGTCGGATTGATTCTCGTGGCTTTCGGCTCGGGACTGCTGAAATCGAACATGAGTGCGTTGGTGGGCCAACTTTATCCCGAAGGTGGTGCGCGGCGGGATGCGGGCTTCACGCTGTTCTATATGGGTATCAATCTTGGTGCCTTTCTCGGGCAGGTGCTCTGCGGCTGGCTGGGTGAAGAAGTCGGCTGGCGCTGGGGCTTTTCAGCGGCGGCTGTGGGGATGTTTCTCGGTCTGGTGCAGTTCAAACTCACAAATAAACATGTGTCGCACATTGGCGAGCGTGTGGTCCATGCAGGTCAGAATGTGCGGCGTGAATGGATGCTGCTGTGGGTGTCGCTGGCGGTCGTGGCGGTGCTGGTCGTGTTTGCGGTGAGCGGCATCATTCAAATCGACGCACTCAAGTTTGCCCACAGCACTGCGTGGTTTATCGCCGGTGTGGCGCTACTGTATTTCCTTTGGGCGTTCTTGTTTGCTGGGCTCGATTTGGTCGAGAAGAAAAGGCTGGTGGTTATTCTCGTGCTGTTTCTGGCATCAGCGTTGTTCTGGGCGGGCTTTGAACAGGTCGGGTCTTCGTTTAGCATCTTTGCAGAGCGATTCACTGTCCGGCAGTTCGGTTCGTGGGAAATGCCGGCGAGTTGGATTCAGGCACTCAATCCACTTTGTGTCATCGCGCTGGCTCCTGTGATCGCTGTTCTGTGGGCGTGGCTGTCAAAGCGAGGGCGTTCTCCTTCGCTGACGACCAAGGTTTCGTGGTCACTGCTCATGCTAGCGCTGGGTTTTGTGGTCGCGGCAATCGCAGCACGATATGCGTTGAGCACGGGGCCGGTGTGGCCGACGTGGCTGCTCTCCGTCGTTGTTCTGCACACGTTGGGAGAGCTTTTCATCAGTCCGGTTGGATTGAGTGCCGTGACGAAGCTTTCTCCGCCACGACTCACGGGTCAGATGATGGGAGTCTGGTTTTTGGGCAGTTCGTTGGGAGATATTCTTGCGGGCATACTTGCAGGTAATGTTACTGGCGACGCCACGGCACAAATGCCCGCTCGATTCATGGACGTAGCTGTCACCGCTGGAATTTCCGGGTTGGTGTTACTGCTGCTAGCCCGCTGGATCACGAAACTGATGCCGGGGATTAAGTAATCACGCGTTGAAACGCAAAAGGCGGGTGGTTGAGACTGGCTCAACGCACCCGCCTTCGAGATTTGAGTGATCAATGATTGAAGTAGAACTCCTTGGAGTTCAGCAGTGCCCAGAACAAGTCTTCATGCACGGACTGGCGTGCGCCAGTGTCGCTGCCGATGGCTTGTTGGACGGAGGCCCATTCTTTGTCATTGGGCATGCGGCCAAAGACGCGGAGGAAGAGGTCTTCGACGATCTCGCGGTCGCTCTTTTTATCCTGGATCATCTTGGCGACGACGCGGCCCTGCTTGATGCGGTCATTGACGGCATCGCCATTCATCAAGTGCAGGGCCTGGGAGAGCGTGGGTTCCATTTTCACTTCGCAGGAGCAGACGGACTCGCGTTTGGCACGGCCAAAGGTGGTGAGGAAGTAGTTCGTCACGGCACCATCGGCGATCTGCACGGCACGGGCACCTAGCGGCAGGCCCTGGAACTTGTTTGGCGTGTCGGTGATCTGTGAGATGGCATCGAGTAGTACTTCGGCACGCACGCGGCGGACCTGTGCGTGGGAGAAGTTGCGTTTGTCGCCAGCGTTGGTCTCATTGATTTTCGTGCTGCGCTGGTAGGTCTGCGAATTGCAGATATCGCGAACGAATTTGCGCATGTCGTATTTGTAGTCAGTCAGGTGCTGGGCCAGCGTGGCGATCAACTCAGGGTTGGAAGGTGGATTGGAGACGCGCACGTCATCCACGGGTTCCACAACGCCGACACCGTTGAAATGTGCCCAAGTGATGTTGGCGATGTTGCGTGCGAAGAAAGGATTGCGTGGCGAGGCCATCCAGTCGGCGAGCACCTTACGGCGGTCATCGGTGGGTTTGAGTTCCGGAGTGTCGCCACCGAGGAACTTTGGTTTCATCACCGCCTGGGTCAGGAAGTGGCGGGATTCGCCACCCTTGCTGTTGTAAACGATGACCTCGGCCGGATCGTCGGTCTGCTTGCGTCCGATCTGGGCGAAGAAGGCCTTGAAGCCGTAGTAGTCATCCATCGTCCAGCGATCGAAGGGATGGTTGTGGCACTGGGCGCACTGAATGCGCATGCCCATGAAGACTTGGGCTACGTTTTCAGTGAGCTTGAGTTGATCGAGTTCGGTTTGGTAGAAATTAACCGCCGGGCTGGAGACGGTGCCGCCAGTGGCAGCGAGGAGTTCCACCACGATTTCATTAATCGGGATGTTTTTGCCGATGCGTTCGGAAAGCCAGTTGTAATAGAGCAAGGCGTTCTTGTAGAAAGGCGGCTGGTTGTTGTTGATAGAGGAGCGAATTTGCAAAAGTTCGGCCCACTTCATGACCCAGAGTTCGGTGAACTCTTTGCGCTCAAGCAACGTGTCGATCAATGCTTCGCGTTTCTTCGGATTGGCATCGGCAATGAACGCGCGCATTTCGGAAACCTGCGGATAGATACCAGCAATGTCGATGAAGGCACGGCGGACGAATTCTTCATCCGTGCAGATACCGGAAGGCAGGATGCGTAGCTTGTGTAGGTTTTCATCGACGAGGGTGTCGATGTAATTGGTCTCAGCAAGTTTTGGCCGCTCATACTGGAGTTGGGCAGGAATGACGAGAACCTGGGAAGTCACAGAATAAACACTGAAGCGTGCCAACATGAAGGCGGCCCCACGGTCACCAGATGTAACGAAACCTTGCTTGTCGATCGTGGCCGTTGGGTCGTTGTTCGACATGAACAATGCGAGATTGGTTACGTCGCGGTCAGTGCCATCGGAGTAGGTTGCGCGGACGGTGAACTGCTGAGTGCCGCCTTTGCCTTCCATGACGATTTGTTTTGGGAACATCTCGATGCCGGTAACCTTGGCTACTTCCGGGCTGTCATCCTGCGCTCCATTGGTAATCCATTCGAGCAACACTTTGTTGTAAGCGGAATCGGGTTCAAAGCACTGGTTACCGGAATGAGGCACGGCACCAACGGCTTTCTCAATGAGGGAGCTTTCCTCTGGAATGGCGAGATTGATACGGCGACCGGGCATCTCACGGGTGATGCGGATGAAATCACCAGCGGGATCCATGCCGAATAGAGACGTGCGGAAGCCATCCTTGCCGCGGGCAGCACCATGGCAGCCACCTTGATTGCAACCACCGCGCATAAACACCGGCATGCAGTCAAGGCGGAAGGAAATGGCACGGTCTTTAGTGCCGTCTTTAACGGTCACTGCGGCTTTCACGGTCTGACCGCCAATCGAAGCAACGAGTTCGGTCGCACCAGCGTCTGCGACTGGCTTCAGAGTAAGACCCTCAAGCGCAGCGATCTTGCTATCGGCAATTTTGAGGTCGCAGACCGAAGTCACGTCCTTGGTGGTGGCATCTTGGAACGTGGCAAGAACGATGACGCGATGGCTGTCACGCTTGGTTTCGAGCGAGTAATTTTCGGGCAGAATTTCGAGACGCTTGATGGTGGGCAATTTCTTCTGCAACTCCGCGAGCGCTTTGCGCTGTTCCGGAGTTTTGTATTGCAGCGTCAGTTCCTGCGGCCACTTGGCACCTTCAGCGATCCAGCGTTTAAGCAC
>Ga0114966_10003252_pt1 | contig 14335 bp, 13 predicted proteins | sample M_130207_XF_Meta_FD_87029 | JGI IMG/M metagenome (GOLD analysis project Ga0114966, IMG submission 87029) | Freshwater microbial communities from Lake Montjoie, Canada to study carbon cycling - M_130207_XF_MetaG | ecosystem: Environmental > Aquatic > Freshwater > Lake | place: Lake Montjoie... | reverse complement strand
TGCTGCGGGCTATGTCGCGCCGGACGCAGGTGTCTTTAAACGCGCCCTACACCTGCCCGTCTTTGTCGCAGGCCGCATCAACCAACCACAGATCGCCGAGGCGATCTTGACCGCAGGCCAAGCTGATATGTGCGGCATGACCCGCGCGATGATTGCCGACCCAGAAATGGCCAACAAAGCCGCGCGCGGCGCGGTGGACGACATCCGCGCCTGTATCGGCTGCAATCAGGCCTGTATCGGGCATTTTCATCGCGGCTTGCCCGTGTCGTGCATTCAGCACCCGCAAACGGGGCGCGAACTGGCCTATGGAATCTTGACCCCTCCATTAACGCCCAAGCGCGTCATGGTGGTGGGCGGCGGGCCAGCGGGCATGAAGGCCGCAGCCACCGCAGCCCAGCGCGGGCATCATGTGACCCTGTATGAATCAGCCCCGCATCTGGGCGGCCAAGCTCTAAAAGCGCAGCTTTTGCCCGGTCGGGCCGAGTTTGGCGGCATTGTCACCAACCTGACCCGCGAGATGGAACTGGCACAAGTTCAGATCCGCCGCGGCATTCGCGTAACGGTGGACCTTGTGGAGGCCGAGCGCCCCGATGTGGTGATCTTGGCCACAGGGGCGCTGCCCTATGTGCCCGATTTGCCCACTGACGGGCAGGTGCAAATCGTCACCGCTTGGCAGGTGCTAGAGGGCAAGGCCACCCCCGGGGCAAGGGTCTTGGTGGCCGATTGGCGCTGTGATTGGATTGGGCCGGGCATAGCCGAACGCCTGACGCGGGCGGGCAGCCATGTGACCTTGGCGGTGAATGGCACCCATCCGGGGGAATCCTTGCCGCTGTATGTGCGCGACACGATGGCTGCGACCTTGCAGGACTTGGGGGTAACGATCCGGCCCTATGCGCGGCTTTATGGCACGGCGGGGGACACGGTTTATCTGCAACATACCGCCAGCGGGGCTGCGATGGAAATCGTGGGCGTCGACACTGTCGTGCTGGCGCTTGGGCATCAAAGCGTGGACGACTTGTCTGTCAGCCTGACGGCCATGGGGGTAGATGTGCGGATGATCGGCGATTGCCTAAGCCCACGCACGGCGGAAGAGGCGGTGTTTGACGGATTAAAGGCTGGGGTGGCGGTTTAACGTCCCCAAAGCGGGGGCCAGCCGCCGCACCCCCGGAGTATTTGCGCCGAAATGAAAGGCTCAGGGCGCCGAGCCGACGCGGATCACGGTTTTGCCAAAATTCTCGCCGCGCAACATGGCGGCGAAGGCTGCGGGGGCGTTTTCCAAGCCATCCATCATGGCTTCGCGGTAGTGCATTTTGCCAGTGGCAATCCAGCCCATCATGGCCGTCTCGAACGCCGCATAGAGATGCCCGAAATCTTGCGAGACGATAAAGCCGCGCACCGTCATCCGCTTGCGCAGGATATGCCCCATCCACATACCAATGCGGTCGGGGCCTGCAGGAAGCTCGGTGGCATTATAGTCCGATACAAGGCTGCACACCGGAATACGCGCGCTGGTGTTTAAAAGCGGCACTACCGCATCAAAAACAGCGCCCCCCACATTTTCGAAATAAATGTCGATGCCCTTGGGGCAAGCACGCTGCAATTGCGCGGCAAAATCGCGGGCTTTGTGATCAAGGCACAGATCAAAGCCCAAAGTCTTCACCGCATAGGCGCATTTCTCAGGCCCTCCTGCCACGCCTACAACCCGGCAGCCCAAGATCTTACCGATCTGCCCCACCGTGGCCCCCACGGGGCCGGTGGCCGCCGCCACGCACAGGGTTTCTCCCGCCTCGGGCTGGCCAATCTGGGTAAGCCCTGCCCAAGCCGTCATGCCAGGCATCCCCAAGACACCCAAGGCCCAACTTGGGTTTTTCGGCTTAGGCCCCAAGTTTGTGACACCCACCCCATCGGACAAGGCGTAATCCTGCCAACCGGAATAGGACAGCACCCAATCACCCACGGCAAAGCCTGCCACATGGCTTTGCTCCACCCGCCCCACGGTGCCGCCGACCATCACCTCCCCCAAGGCCACAGGCGGCGCGTAAGACGGCGCATCGTTCATCCGCCCGCGCATATAAGGATCCAGCGACAGGTACTGCGTGCGCAGCAGCATCTGGCCCGCACTCGCTTTGGGCAGCGGCCCTGCCTCTAGCCGCAATGTCTCGGCGGTGGGTTCGCCCACAGGGCGCTTTGCTAAGACGACGCGGCGGTTGATTTTTGCGCTTTGGGGCATGGGGGGTTCTTTCTTTTTCAACGATACGTCTAATCTAACCCAAGTGTTGATCGCGCACAGGGCCAACACAAGAGACCGTGGACGTGACAAGGCAGTTTGCAAGCCCAAGATTGCAAATCATCCGTCTTAATGGACACCTTTAAAATGACCCAAACTGTCATTGAAATGTCAAACTAAGTCTCGCATAAATGCAACCACATGATCATAAACTCCACACGAAAGATTACCCTTATGCACAGGCTATATCATACCTTTCTAAAGTCGCTTTTTATCGCGGTTTTCTGCAGCATGGGTGCGAATGCCCAAGCCCAAACAACGACATCTGAAAGCACCGGTGTGGTGGCAGATGCCACGGCCATCATCACAAGCCATACCGACGTGGCGGTGGGGGCCTATGTGCAGCGTTTATCTAACGTATCCGCCCAAAACGGCACGTTTGATGTGGATGTGTGGCTGTGGTTTCGCTGGAACGGCGCCGATGTGCGCCCCGACCAAACCTTTGAGTTTGTGAACGGCGTCATAAATTCGCGGAGCGATAGTGTCGTTCAAGTTGATGGCGGTATGAATTACGTATCGGTGCGGGTGCAGGCGACGATCTTTCATGACTTTGACGTTCGCCGCTTTCCCTTGGACAATCATATCATCGACTTGCAGTTGGAAGATACGGTCTTAGACAATTCCCAACTGACTTATACAATTGACGAGGGCATTGGCTTGGACCCCGGGGTGCGTGTGTCTGGCTGGAAGGTGGGGCTGCAACCCACTGTGGTGCAAACCCACGCCTACCAGACAAATTACGGCCTGCGCAGTGCAGGGCCGGATGCCAATCAATATTCACGAATGATCTTTTCCATCTCATTGGATCGCACCAGCTATGGCCCGCTGTTCAAAAGCTTTTGGATATCGGCTTTAGCGGTTTTGCTGGGGCTTTTGGCCTTCTTGATCAAGTCTGACGATTTGGATGCTCGCTTTGGGATGGGGGTTGGGTCGATCTTCGCCGCCTCGGCCAACGCCTTCGTCATCACCGATGCTTTGCCACCCACAACGGCTGTGACCTTGGCCGAACAGATCAACTTGATCGCGGTTGGGGTGATTTTTGTGGCGGTGTTCTTGTCGATCTTCTCGCTGCGCTTGCGGTACCGTGGGCATGAAGACAAAAGTCTTACGATGGACCGTGTGGCCATGTGGACTTTGGGGGGAATATACCTTGCGCTGAACCTGCTTGCCCTTGCCTTTGACTTTTCCGGCGGCAACGGTTGATGACGATTGGCATGGATTGGGGCGGCACCAAAATTGAAGGCGTGGGAGGCTATCAACCTGAAGTGGCGCGGCGACCAGCTGGCTGGAATGCGGTGGGATGGCTACACCCACTGGGTGGCGCGCATCCCTGCAACCATGTTAAACCCATTGGGTTCGGATATGTTTGACATGGGCGGCGGCGTGCGTGGCGCGGCTTGGCTTTGGAAAGACTGATGGAATTGCAAGCGCGCTACGACCTATGCCAAGCCCTGATCCAAGACGCAGGGGCCTTCGCCCAAGGCTATTTTAACAACCTGTCCGCCCTGACGATCAAATCCAAGGGCCTGCAAGATATGGTGTCAGAGGCCGATCTGAACACCGAAGTGCTGATCAAATCGCGTATCTCCGCCGCATTTCCCCAGGATGCGTTTTTGGGCGAAGAAACTGGTGTGACAGCCTTTAGCCAAGACCAAGGCATCTGGGTGGTTGACCCCATCGACGGCACGCAGCCCTTCATTTCGGGCATGTCAAACTGGTGCGTCTCGATCGCCTTTGTGCGCAACAGCGCCGTGCAGTTTGGGATGGTCTATGCCCCCGTGCGCGATGAGCTTTTCGCCGGTGGCAAAGGATTTCCCGCCACGCTGAACGGCGCCCCCATGCCCCGCCACCCCGGCAAATCCCTGCGCGAGGGGATCACCGGCATGGGCTACAACACCCGCATACCTGTCGAAGATTTTATGCGCCCCTTCGAGGCACTGTTACGCGAAGGCGGCATGTTCTTTCGCGATGGATCGGGGGCCTTGAACCTGTCCTACGTCGCCGCAGGTCGCCTGCTGGGTTATTTTGAACCCCATATCAATTCGTGGGATTGTTTGGGCGCCATCGCCGTGATCGAAGCCGCCGGCCTTCGCGTCAACGACTTTCTGGCCAATGACGGCCTCACCAAAGGCAACCCGATCGTCGCCGGCGTGCCAGAGGTTTACGACGACCTTTTGCGCATCTCAAAACTGTAGCAAACCGCCGAATGGAGCGTCAGTTCTGGCACGGCCTACGCCCGATCAGGAACCATTCTGGCCAGAACTTTGTCCATCGCGTTATCCCAAGCCCCCAGCGCATTCTGCGCCCTAAGCGTCGCCACGAGAGCTTCGGTGATACCGCCGGGGGTTGTCACGCCGCGCACAATATCGTCCAGCGGTTCAACCGCTTGCAGCAGCACCTCGGCATTGCCACGAAAGGTCTCGGCCACCAATCTCTGGGCGGTTTTGGGTGGCAGGCCGTGGGCTGAATACCAATCGGCCAGTTGCCGCATCAAAAACATAGATGCGCCAGACATGGCCCCAAACACGGCAGCCGTTTGGAAAGGCTCTGGTGCGTCGAATTCATGCACGGGACCAAGGTGCGACAAAAAGTTCTGCCATGCCGGATCAGGTGGAAACAAAAGCGACGGCCCCGCCCGAAACGCATTGGCAAATCCCGGCATCATGCTGCAAAATCCGTCTGCTGGGGCACAGGCCGCTTGCAAGGGGCCTAACCCTGCGCCCGCCATGGTCGACAGCACCGATTGCCCATGGCGAAACACCAAGCCCTGCAAAATCTCCACCCCCTCAGCGGCGGGCAGGCACACCAGCACCATATCCGTCTGATCGACAACCGCCTGATTGCTGGCGGCGATTTTCACGCCGTAGCGTGCTGAAAGGGTCTGGGCACGCTCCGCCCCGCGCGGCGATACGACGAAGTTATAGGGCGAGCCCTGCGCCCCGCGGATCAGGTATTCCGCAAGCGACCCAACCCCCAGAACACCAATTTCGATCATGGCATTTCGTCCAGCACCAAGCCAATGGCATGGGCCGTGGCCGCGATATCGGCCTCGGTGTGAACAATCGCAGAGAGCGAATGCAACGTGGCAGAGGGGTTCATGTAAACGCCCTTATCCATCAACCGCAGCGCAAAATCGCGAAACTTGGCGCGGTCCACATGGCCGCAGAAGTCGCGGTAATCTGTGACCTCGTCCAGATCGGTGAAAAAGATCTGGAACATCGAATTCACGCTTTGCACCACGATCTTGTGCCGGTTGGACAGACGGGCGACCCGCGTCACCTCTGCCGCCATTTTCTGACCCAAGTCTTTGATTTTGCGAAAGCCCGCCTGATTGTCGGCGAGCATCGTCTGCAGCATCGTCTTGGTGACATGCAAGGCCAGGCGGCCCGCATTATGGGTGCCAAAGTGCAAAACCTTGCCCCATTCCAGCCCCGACATGACATCGTCACGCCCCCCGATCAGGGCCATGGGCATACCGCCCCCAATGGCCTTGCCATAGGTGACAATATCGGGCGTCAGGCCATACAACTCGGCACAACCGCCCGCCGCCAAACGAAAGCCTGTAACGGTTTCATCCAAATAGAACAGAGCGCCATATTCGCGGCACAACTCCTGTATGCGCATCAGATAGCCCGGCTTGGGCGGGATGACGCCCATGTTTGACATGACACCCTCGGTGACAACACAGGCCGCCTCGCGGCCATGCAGGGCCATGGCGCGTTCAAGAGCTGGTATATCATTCCAGCGCACCACAATCGTGTCAGCAAAGCTTTCTTCCAGAATGCCCGAACTGTCGGGAATGCGGATCGGGCTGTTGGGATGGCCCAAAGCCGCCATGGGCATCGGATTGGTATTGACCAGAACCGAATCCCACCAGCCATGATAATGGCCTTCGAACTTGATGATTTTGCGCCGCCCGGTGTGGCCACGCGCCAGCCGAAACGCGGCCATACAGGCTTCGGTGCCCGTATTGGCAAAGCGCACCTTGTCGACATGCGGCAGCAGGGCCACCAGCATTTCAGCCACCTCAACCTCAACCTCCAACGCGGTCGCAAAATGCGACCCGCGCAGAATTTCGCGGGAGACGGTTTCAACAATGGCTGGGTGAGCATGCCCAAGCGGCAGCGCACCAAAGGCCATCATCCAATCGATGTATTCTCGGCCATCCACATCATAAAGCCGCGCGCCCTGCCCATGCGACATATAACGGGGCGCGCCGCCAAAGGTCGCCGGCCCGCGCGAGGCCGAAGACACCCCCTCGACCAGAACCTTCAGGCCACGTTCAAACAAGGATTGCGAGGTGTTGGGCAAGGCGGGCCTCCAATATGATTTGGATAGTGATCCCCGTTCTCGGCCTCAAAGACAATAAGCAAAGAGGGCCATCTTAGCCGATCAGCTTTTTAGCGCGGAGTTGCCAGAGGTGTTAGACCACGCGCACTTATGCCTGACCCGCAAACAAAAGCCGCCGCGATCAAACCGCGGCGGCTCTTTGCCCTTTGCCCCAATACTCCCGCCGGAGCCATAACCCGGCGCAAGCCTCCAGGCCCAAGCGGTGCTCTTAGAAAAACGCCTGCAAGCCCGTAATTGCCCGCCCCAAGATCAGCGCGTGCACGTCATGCGTGCCTTCATAGGTGTTGACCGTTTCCAAGTTCACCATGTGGCGCATGATCTGGTAGTCTTCCTGAATGCCGTTGCCGCCGTGCATATCGCGCGCCCAGCGCGCCGCTTCCAGCGCTTTGCCGCAGTTGTTGCGTTTGATGATAGAGATCATCTCAGGCGCTGCATTCGCCTCGTCCAGCAGGCGACCCACGCGCAGGCAGGCTTGCAGGCCCAGCGACACCTCGGTCATCATATTGGCCAGTTTCAGCTGGAACAGTTGCGTCTGTGCCAAGGGCTTGCCGAACTGCTTGCGGTCCAGCCCATATTGGCGCGCCGATTCCATGCAGAACTCTGCAGCACCCATCACCCCCCACGCAATGCCATAGCGCGCACGGTTCAAACAGCCAAACGGGCCTTTGAGCCCTTCAACAAAGGGCAACAGCGCGTCTTCGCCCACTTCCACATCCTTCATCACAATCTCGCCCGTGATAGAGGCGCGCAGGCTTAACTTGCCGCCAATCTTGGGGGCTGTCAGCCCCTTGGTGCCCTTATCCAGCACAAAGCCCCTGATCTTGCCGCCATGCGCTTCGGATTTGGCCCAAACGACAAAAACATCCGCGATGGGGGCGTTGGAAATCCACATCTTCGCACCATTCAGCACATAGCCATTGGCGGTCTTTTTCGCATGGGTTTTCATCCCCGCAGGGTCCGACCCCGCATCAGGTTCGGTCAAGCCAAAGCAGCCGATCCATTCACCCGATGCCAGCTTGGGAAGATATTTCTGCCGCTGCGCTTCGGTGCCGTAGGCATAGATCGGGTACATCACGAGCGAGGATTGCACCGACATCATCGACCTATAGCCCGAATCCACCCGCTCCACTTCTCGCGCGATCAACCCGTAAGCCACATAGGTCGACCCCAGCCCGCCGTATTCTTCGGGAATGGTCGACCCCAGCAGCCCCATCGCCCCCATTTCGCGGAAAATTTCAGGGTCCGAGGATTCCTCGCGGTAGGCCGCAATCACGCGCGGTTGCAGCTTTTCTTGCGCATAGGTGCGCGCGGCCTCGGCCAGCATGCGTTCTTCTTCGCTCAACTGGTCGGCTAAGCGGAAGGGGTCTTGCCAATCAAACCGCCCCAGATCAGGCGCATCTTTGGCTTTCAGCTTCGGGCGGTCTGTCATGGCACTCTCCATCATTCTTTCCTGACATCTGCCACAGAATGGGGCAGAATGCCACCGAAACGACCTCACCATAGCATGAGGAAACCTCATATGCTTGCGCGCCGCTATCTGCCCTCGATCCCCTCTCTGCTGGCACTTGAAGCCGTGGATAGGTTAGGCACAGCCTCTGCCGCTGCCGCGGAGTTGAACCTGACGCAGGGCGCTGTCAGCCGCCAGTTGCAGGTGTTGGAAGGCCAGTTGGGCGTGGACCTGTTGATCCGCGACAAGCACCGCTTGCGGCTAACCCCTGCGGCGCAAGATTTTGTCGCCGAAGCCCGCGCCGCTTTGCACAGGCTTGATCAGGCCGCCCTCGCCCTGCGCGCCAATCCCAGCGGCGGATCCCTGAACCTAGCGATCTTGCCTGCCTTCGGGATGCACTGGCTGGCCCCCCGCTTGGCCAAATTCGCAGGGCTTCATCCGGAAGTCACGGTGAACCTGTCGACCCGCCTGAAGCCCTTTGATTTCACCGAGAGCCGCTTTGACGCCGCCATTCATTATGGGCGGCAAGATTGGGCGGGGGTCGATTATCTGAAACTGACCGAGGAAGAGATCCTTGCCGTCGCATCTCCCGCCCTTGCGTCCATAAGTTCGGTGCAACAGGCCCTAACCCTGCCCCTGCTACAGCTTGACAGCCGCACAGGCGATTGGGGCCGCTGGCTGGCGCATCATGGCAGCGCAGGGTTGCGCCCGCCTGCGATGATGTTCGACCAATTCGCCACGATGCAGCAAGCCGCCATCCACGGCATGGGGGCGGCCCTTTTGCCCGTCTACCTCATCAACCGCGACTTGGCCGAAGGCCGCCTTGTGCCCCTGTTCGGCCCGCCCATCCGCGCCTTGGGCAGCTATTATTTGGTCTGGCCCAAAGACCGCCCAAAACGGGCACCCGTAACCTCGTTCATCGCGTGGCTTGGTGGTGAGCTTGGCTAATGCATTGGCAAAACACCGCCCGCGCAAAGCCCCCAGCATGGGCCCCGCACCCCTTTTGCAGAGCCAGACCTTTACAGCGCCAAGCAGGGCTGGTTTGAAGAGGTGAATATGACGAGCGGTGGCCCCCATGAGTCCCTTGATCTTTGCCTGAAACAGAACGGATAAGATGATGAAAATTGGCGATGTGTCCTTTTGGTATGCCGACATCGGCCTTCCCGAAACCCGCCGCCCTGCCCTGCAAGGCGATGCAACGGTGGACGTGGCCATCATCGGTGCGGGCTATACGGGGCTTTGGTCGGCTTGGTATCTGAAACAAGCGCGGCCGGATCTGAACATTATCATCCTTGAAAAAGACTTTGCAGGGTACGGCGCATCAGGGCGCAATGGCGGGTGGTGCATGGGCACCTTTGCTTGGGACCATGAACGCTACGCCGCAACCTCGTCGCGCCAAGCGGTGCTGGATATGGCGGCCCACCTGCGCGGCACGGTGGCCGAGATTGCGCGGGTCTGTGAAGAACAGGGCATCGACGCCGACTTTTTGCCCACCGAAGAATTGATGATCGCCTCAAACCCCGCGCAGATGGCGCGGTTGAAATCGGAACTGGCCCATCGCCACCATTGGGGAGAGGTCGACCGCGTGCGCGAACTTTCCGCCGCCGAGGTGCAACAGCGCATCAGCGTGCCGGGGGTGACGGGGGCACTGTCGATCACCGGCATGGCGCGCATTCAACCCGCCAAACTGGTGCGCGGCTTGGCCGATGCGGTGGAACGTGCCGGCGTGCGAATTGTCGAGGGGACCGAGGTTTTATCTTACGCCGCAGGCCAAGTCATCACCACCAAAGGCACCGTCACCGCCCCCGTGATCTTGCGCGGCACCGAAGGGTTCACCGCCACGCTCAAGGGCCACAAGCGCGATTGGCTGCCGCTGAACTCTGCCCAAATCGCCACCGCCATTCTGCCGCCCGAGGTTTGGGCCAAAATCGGCTGGGACGGCCACGAATTGATCGGCGATCTGAATAATTCCTACTGCTATTGCCAGCGCACCCGCGAAGGCCGCATCACCGTGGGCGCGCGTGGCGTGCCCTATAAGTTCGGCTCAAAGATGGACAAGAACGGCGCACCCGATGCCGAAACCATCCGCCGCCTAACCGAGGTGCTGCACCGCTACTTCCCAGAAGCCGCAGCCTATCCGATTGAACACGCGTGGTGTGGCGTGATCGGCGTGCCGCGCGATTGGTGCGCCACAGTGGGGTTTGATAAGGCCACAGGGCTTGGCTGGGCGGGGGGCTATGTGGGGGTCGGGGTTTCGACATCCAACCTCGCAGGGCGTACCTTGGCCGATCTGGTCTTGGGCAAAGACACCGAGATCACCCGCCTGCCTTGGGTCAACCGCCGTGTGCGGGTATGGGAGCGTGAACCGTTCCGCTGGCTGGGCGTTCATACGATGTATACGCTGCTGCGTCTGGCGGATCGGCGCGAAGAGCGGTTAGGCATTGGCCCGTCGCGGTTTGCAAAGTTTGGCAACTGGCTGACGGGGCGGCACTAAGGGGCCGATTTTTCTGCGAAAAATCTAAGCGGCGCAAGTTGGTTGCGATGGGCAGTTCGTCTATCATTGAGCGTGTTTGCAACGCTGCATAATTGACGGATACGCCAGCGCCCGAACCACGATTTTTCGCAGAAAAATCGGGGCTCACAGATTGGTCAACAAAACCTCAAGTCTTGGAATCGTCCCCGTCGCCGTCTCGCCCTTCAAACACTCAGCCGCAGCGCGGTGCCCAAGGCCCAGCGCGCGCAGCGGCTCCCAGCCTTGATGGATGCCCCAGATCACCCCCGCGCAAAAGGCATCGCCCGCGCCCAAGGGGTTAACGATCCGCGTCGCAGGGTCTGGCTTGCGCCTCACCACGGCGCCATGGCCCGCCCAAAGGCCCAAAGCGGGGGTGTGGATGATGACAGCGCGGTTGACCCCTGCGGCGAGCAGCGCCTGTGCGGCTTGACCGATGCCAAGCTCATCATCGGGGCCAGCAATCTCGAACCCAGTGGCCAAGGCGGCCTCGACCTCGTTCAGGAACAGATAGTCAATCTGGGGCAGGCTGGCGGCGACAACGGCGGCAAAGTCTGGGCCAGCTTTCGAGACAAGATCAACGCAAGTCACCATCCCCGCAGCCCTTGCCCGTGCCAACACACGCGCGGCACCTGTTTGGCCATCTTGCACAGCGTCCAATGCCCCCAGCAGGTTCAGATAACCCAGATAAAACACACCCGCCCCCGCTTCGGCCACAGCCTCGACCGGCAGATCGTCTTCGCTCAACAGATCATTGCAGCCGGGGTGGTAAAAGAAGGTGCGGCTCTCGCCCGGAAGGGTCATCACATGGGTATGTGCCGTCATCGCGCGGGTCGTGCTTTCCAGCCAGCGCAGATCGGCGCGTGATCCGGCCAGCGCCGCGCGGCAGGTCGCACCATGTTGGTCAGCGCCCACCAACCCCATGGCAAACAGCGGCACATCGACGCCAAAGGCATCCAGCCCAAGCAGCACATTGGCAGCCCCACCGCCAATTCCCTCAACCTCACGAGAGATCGTCACCAGTTCGGATTTGTCTGGCCAGCGATCAATTACATGGACGATGTCCACGATCCAATTGCCCGCACAGACAATCCCGCCCATCATGCGTAATCTACCGCCACTGTGCGCCCTTCCACCCCCGCTTGCAGGGCTGCGGTTAGAACGGCGTGGTGATCGGCGGCTTCGGTGGGGGTGGCGCAGCCAAAGCCCTTGGCATCGCCGCCCGTCATCTCGTCCAAGAACGCCGCCCACATCTGCAAAATGGCATCGGTGAAGCCGAACTCAAATATCCCACCGGTGATGGCGGGGAACAAGGGCGTATAGCCCAGATCCTCGGTCGACCAGGCCTGCGGCCCTCCGGCGGTGTAGCGCATAAAGCTCCACTGGCGGGGGTTTTTGGTGGAGAAACTGGCGGAACCGTGCATTCCCAGCACCTTAAGCGACCAAGAATTGGCCTCTCCGGGGGCGATGCGCCATGTCTTTAAGCTCATGGGAAAGTCGCCCAAAGCGTGGGGCACATGGGCGTGGATCGTGGCGTTGTCCCATGTATCACAGGCCACCATCGCCCCTTTGCCATCGGGGCGCTGACTGACACGCTTCACCAAATCGGCCGATACGCGCGAAGGTTTCCACCCCAAGCGCAGGGGCACGTGCAGCACGTGCATCCCCAGATCGCCAAGACAGCCATACGCGCCATTGATTTTGGACATCCGCTTCCAGTTCAACGGCTTGTCGGGGTTGATGTCCGACGAATGCAGAAAATGCGCCTCGACCTCTAAGATAGGCCCCACAGCACCCGATTTGACGAAGTCGATCACCTTCTGTGCGCCGGGGTAAAACGGCATCTCTGACGAGCAGCGCGCAAAGACATCGGGATGGGCGGCGACCGCGTCCATAATCACGCGGTTCTGCGCGCGGTCCATGCCAAAGGGCTTTTCGCCAAACAGGTGCTTTCCCGCCGCCAGAATGGCGGGATAGATTTCAGCGTGCAGGACATGGGGCACGGCGCAATAGACCGCGTCAACCTCGGCTAGGGCCAAGGTTGCGCGGTAATCGGTCGCACAGTGCAAAGGCCCAAGCGCAGCGGTGAACCAATCCATCAGTGCCGGGTTGGTATCGCACACAGCCACAATCTTAGGCCGCGCGGTCATGCCCGACAAATGCATCCATCGCGCCGCGGCCGAGGCGAATTCGCGCCCCATCAGGCCGCAACCGATGATCGCAAAGCGGATCTCTTTCACCTTAGGCCTCCATCATTTCCATCGCGGCATCGGCTGACACCCCGTTATGCACCACCGCCATCAGCGCCTTGGTGATCGCATCGGGGCGGGCGTGTTGCACCACGTTGCGGCCATAGACGATGCCCTTGGCGCCTTGCTTCATCAGCTCAACCGTGCGCGCCAGAATTTCAGCGTCAGACACACGGCCGCCGCCGCGCACCAGCACGGGCAGGCCTTGGGCAATCTCGATCACGCGGTGATAGTCTTGCACATGGGTGCAGGGGTCAGCCTTGATGATATCGGCGCCCAATTCCGCCGCTTGGCGCACCAAAGGCAGGATCAGGTCGATGTTGCCATCGACCATATAGCCACCCTTGGCATTGTCTTGCATGACCAAGGGTTCCACCATAAGGGGCATCCCGTAAATCTCGCATTCGCGCTTCAAAGCGTTCACGTTGCGAATGCAAGCGCGGTACACTTCGGGCTGGTTCGGCAAGAGCAGCAGGTTCACCACCACACAAGCGGCATCCAGCGTCAGCGCCTGTTCTACCGGGCGGTCGATCACTTCGGAAAATAACGTGGCGGGCAGGGGCGTGCCGTAAACATTGGCAATATCGGTGCGCAGCACCAAGGCGGGGCGGGTCTTGCCGGGGATGGCTTGCAAAATCTTGGCCGTGCCAGGGGGAAGCTGAATCGCATCAGGCGCGGCTTTGGCCACGGTGTGGATCGACTTTGTCATATTCTCGATCCCGCCCAAGAACGAGGCTTCGTTGAACATGCCGTGGTCAATCGCCACATCGAAACAATGACCCGAGGGGGCGAAAAGGCGGTTCATACGGGCTTGTTTCATCGGGCGATTCCTTGGGAGTGTGGACAGCGCGACACTGACCAGATCACCCCGCCCCGTCAACCGCAGGCTTGGCCCTGTTAGGCGCCCAAAACCGCTGCCTGTTTGTCAGCCGAGCCTTGAATATCGGCCAAGGTGAGGCTTTCGATCAGCACAAGGTAAGACCAGAACACTTCGGCAAACACCTTGCGGATGCGGCAGGTTTCCTCGTCGCTGCAATCTTCGCAGCGTTGATAGGCGCGGCGTGACAGGCAGGGCAAGGGCGCAATCGGCCCGTCGATCATCCGCAACAGTTCCGAGATCGACACCGCCGCCGCAGGCTTGATCATCTGATAGCCGCCCGACCGCCCACGGGTCGAAGCGATATAGCCCGCATTGCGAATTTCGAGCAGAATATGCTCCAAAAAACGCTTAGGCGCGCCAGAGCGTTTGGCGATCTCTTCAATCGTCAAGGCCTGCGGTTCTGGCTGCGCCGCTTCGTCGGCCAAGGTCAGCAGGGCCTTGAGCGCGTATTTCATCTTCTGCGTGATCATGACCAAGACCTAGAGCGAAGGGGGCGGGGAATCAACCTTGGTCAGGAACGCAACAGCGCCTCAATCTCGGCCCGTGCGGGCATCGACGGCGCTGTGCCCGCCCGCGTCACCGAAATGCCCGCCGTGGCGGAGCCAAAGCGCAC
>Ga0114966_10003251_pt1 | contig 14340 bp, 13 predicted proteins | sample M_130207_XF_Meta_FD_87029 | JGI IMG/M metagenome (GOLD analysis project Ga0114966, IMG submission 87029) | Freshwater microbial communities from Lake Montjoie, Canada to study carbon cycling - M_130207_XF_MetaG | ecosystem: Environmental > Aquatic > Freshwater > Lake | place: Lake Montjoie... | reverse complement strand
ATAAAAACGGTCAAACTGGCGGTTTGATTATTGAAATGTCGGTTCAATTTCCCTATTCTCTAACTTCCTCACAAATCACCGCTCTTCGTGATATCTTATAATAGAACAAAAATATAGTGAAATAAAAAGATAAAAAAATAAAAGATATAAAATAGAAAATCTATATTGTAATATATTACAATATGGAATTGGATGACCCCATCAAAAACAAAATCATTTTCATTTTTTGGACCGGAACAAACGAAATGTCATTTCGCAGAGTTCATTGCATCAATGCATTAAAAGAACAAACAGGATGTAATATAAGACTCGTCAATGTCGATAATCTACATGAGTATATAATCGACGGACATCCGCTTCATCCAGCATACGAATTCCTATCTGAAACACATAAATGCGATTATTTGAGAACCTATTTCATGTATCATTATGGTGGCGGATACTCAGATATCAAGATTCCAAATGGTTCATGGGTAAGAGCATTTGAGGAAATGGACCAAGACCACGAAAAATGGATCAATGGTTATCATGAGGCAGGACCAGACGCGATTGCATTTCGACCAGCATCACATTTATGGGATAAACTCCCAGGAAATGGTGCATATATTATCAGGTCAAAAACAGATTTTGTGAAACTCTGGTTTGAACGCCAAAAAGCGGTATTGGATGAAAAATTAGAAGCATTGCGTGCTAATCCATCGACCCAACCGGATTGTTGTATTGAATATGTTCCTGGAACAAGATATCCACTTCATTGGAATGAGCTTTTGGGCCGCATTTTCCATGAAGAAGCCGCGAAATATACGGACAGGATTTTATTTTCAATTCCTATGCCCGACTTTAACTTTTATCGTTGAAGACCTTTTATTGAATGTATGACGCTTTTTATTCATAAAATTTTTAAATCGTTGTTTTCTTGTTGCTCTAAATTTCAAAGATTCAGGTATATTTGATGCAAGTTGAATTTTTCCTTTAATTTTACCGTCAGATATTTGAAATGAAATATTGTTATTAGATAATGTCTTCGATGAATACGACATATGTTTTGAATCAATCGTTTCATCTTTCTTTTCAATTGTTATTTTACTGCAAATGGATGATTTATTATTTGGTGCTTTTGAAAGCGCCATTTTTATATCTTTTGGATATGAATTCGTATCATTATCTTTAATATTTATTTCATTATTTATCTCATGTATATCAGTATCACTAATTTTACATAAATCTTGTAATAGTCTACGTGTAGCTAATAGTTTAGATTCTATCCTTTCTGGATTTACCAGCATTTTTACTAATGGCACAGATTCCAATATTTTATCTATTGTATATTTTTTGTAGTGGGTATCTTGATAATCACCTATTTTTTTATCATAATCATGTGAATATGATAGTAAATGATATATTTTATGATTTTTATATGGAAATTTGTATTCTATATTACCAATAACAGGTAATTTTATATTGAAACTTGACGGTATATCTGTATCTAAAATACACTTATTAATATCATCTTTATAGAAAAGCACATTACCTTTCCCATTGAAAAATTCTATAATGTTTTTATCATATTGTTTTTTATTCAATTCTTTGTTGTGAGTTTGTTCTATATTATCTAATTGTATGGTATATGATTCTGACATATCCATGAAATTCCAAAATTGTGTTATTTCTTCCACAAATTGGTCCATTGTTTTATATGATATACTATAATATCATATAATATAATAAAAAGTTATACATTGATAAAAGACCTATGATGTAATTCGCTTTGTAGGAATCTCGACATCGACAATATAAATTGAGTTCTCAGTCATAACAATATATTCCTTACCGACCTTGAAAATCTTGGCAATAGGGCTGGTATATTCCTCTTCGGATTTCACTAAAAGTTTCTCTTTGTTATCCTTAACACCAATGAGAACAGATTTGTCTAATGAATTGGTCCAATAATCCAACATGATTGGTTTATCTTCAACAATTGCGAGCTTTGCTGCATGTTGCAGGGTAGTATTTTCTGGAAGTCTATATCCGTTTGGTGTCGTTTGAAGTAACGCGTCTTGTGGGGGAACAGGAGTACTCATTTGTAATAAATATAGTTTATATTTAGATTCCACTTTATATCGTTAAATTATTTATTATATATTTTATTTGAAATACTTTCTAATACTCGAAAAATGGATAAAAAAATACGCATCTTTTGTCTTTTATTTCCATCTTTTATTTTCATCTTTATTCCTAAACAGCCATGATTGTATTTTCGAGATAATCGTCCGTTACAATAATGGTTCTCTTTCTTAGCTTTACTTTTTTGACTTTATTAACAGGATATTCGTTCACAATACTAATTAAATGATATTCTTGTTTTAAAAACAGTTTGATAAATTCAAATACTAACATCAATATTTTTTCGCTGCAATTACCGACAATCAAACAGCTCCCTGTCCGAAATATCATAAACGAAATTTCAGTGTATTTTTTACTATCTACTAATTCGCTCAATTTCATTGTTCTATCCTTTTCTAATACTCGCCCCTTCTGTTTTTCTAAATCATATGTCAAATCGTTGTTATAATAAAACTTGCATTTCACGCCAGGATAACTGCATGGGTCATATGCTGATTCAATCCCATACTTTTCACTACGCATAATAATATGCATTTTGTCGCGATTTATATAAAATCCACAATTGAAATTGGAGTTGATTAATACGTTTTCATCACCACGATTCATATCCGTATATATAAGTGGTGTATCCACATGTGGTTGGATGATTTCCAAAATCATTCGCTGAACGATATGCAATAGGTCATTGTTTAAGATACCCGGAATTTCCAGTTTACCTGTATTAAATACCTTTACATGAATTTCCTTAAACTCATCCTTATATCTAAAACGTAATATCATTGCAAAACAGTTGTAAAATGCGTTTTTTGGTTTTCCGCGACAATTCATAATATCTTTTTTTGAAATTCCTACGGTTATTTTTCGTTCGTCTTTAAATTTGATTCGCCTTGCAGTAGGATTGTCGATTTGTTTAATAACATGGTCGTTATAATAGTAAATATTTTCAAGCTTCGCTCGATATTCCTCATATTCTTCCTTTGTCTTAGATACGATTTTCATCTGTTTTTTGATTACACCCTCTTTTGGTCGCCAATATTCGACGATTGGAATCAACCAGAAGATACGGTGAATATCCATTTCTTGATTTAAATACAAGACCTTTGTTTTTGTGGAAATATATAAATCTTCACAAATCGGCTGCAACAATGGCACAGAAGACTCTTTTTTGGAATCATCATTTAAACCATCATCTATATATTCTTTGTCTTTATTATTTTCTTCTTCAAGAGACATATTTTCTACCTTTCCACTAATAAAGTTTAACCATTCTTCGTCGGTTGACATAATTTCAATTACAATATAAAGAACTGCATTTTTTTATATTGTTTTCGATTTTATGTTTTTCACACATCACCTTTTTTCTTTCACTTATGTAAATGGTAATATGCGAATTTCAAAATATCTTCCAAATTGGCATCATTGGATACATGAACGATAAACTCAGCGGTTTGTAAAAAATCCGGCATATCAACACTCGATATTTTTTGATTTCGTATAATATAATTGCAATAATGCTTCAAAATATTCCGTTTATCTGTATTATATTGGATACTTGTCTCATACATATATTTTGAAAACAATTCATATGAATCTTTATTATTCAAAAACTCATACATCTGACAACATATGATATCTGATATGATTGTGGTTTCCCATTTTCGCATATTTTGATTCAATTGAATAAAATTAATCATACTTCGAATATCAGAATGATATATTTTTTGAATCGTGTCAATCGCAGTGTCTGATAGTGTAATCCCTTCATGTAGCGCAATATTTTTCAAAAAATCATAAATCTCGGTTTTAGGTAATTGATTGAACCGAATCGCAATGAATTCGTTTTTCAAAGACTCGTCTATTTTACTAATATAATTACATATCAGACAAAACCTGACATTTTGACTGGATGTTTGCAATAGGATCTTCATCGCTTGTTGTGCGTTTTTAGTCATATAATCTACTTCATCCAATATGACAAATTTCAATCCGGATTCGAATAAATTCTTGGTCCTAACAAATTGATATATTTGATTTCTGATAATATCTATACCGCGCTCATCAGATGCATTTAAATGTATGATTGTGCCCTTGCTAACTTGATTATTCTTTTTTTGATATGAATGAATTAGGTTTATGATGGTTGTGGTTTTACCTGTACCGGGGGGTCCATAAAACAATAGATTTGGGAAATAATCCTTGTCTAATATTTTTTGGAAAATAGTCCGGTTCATAGGTTCCAATACAATATCGTCAAACTTGGTTGGTCTGTATTTTTCTACCCATGGTATATTATTCTTGGCTGTGTCAATTGTATCATTATTAATCGTATTCGACATCTGTAAAACAATAGATATTATTTATTATATTGGAATATCGAATAAAGACATTATATTATTTTAATATAATATATAATAGATTGTTTTACAGAGATGAATATAGAAGAGGTTCAAATGTCTATTATACCAGGTTCTCTACATATTGTTCTAGGTCCAATGTTTTCAGGAAAAACAACACGTCTTATAAATATCTATCATGCTCGAAAATACATTGGTAAAAAGGTAGCCGTCATCAATTATTCGGAGGATAAACGGTATCATTCGAAAATGCTTTCTACCCACGACCAAGTAATGATACCATGTATTCAAATATCACAATTAGCTGGTTTCGATTGTTCTTTATATGATACGATTTTGATAAATGAAGGCCAATTTTTCGAAGACTTGTATAGTCATGTTCTCGAATATGTTGAGAAATATGGTAAGGAGGTCTATATATTTGGATTGGATGGCGATTATTTACGCTGTAAATTCGGTAGAGTCTTAGACTTGATCTCATATTGTGATTCTGTTGAAAAACTAACGGCGCTTTGTTCGACATGTCGCGATGGCACATTGGCGCATTTTTCACATAGACTTACAGGGGAATTGGAACAATTAGTAATTGGCGCCGATAATTATAATTCTCTTTGTAGGAAATGCTATATACGTTGTTATAACAAAGTATAATTAATTCGTAGTAAAACGCATGGGGCTACCATCTGTATAAATATGTAGTTCTCCAATTGGTTCATTTCTGCTTTCTTTGTTCTCCACAACACCTCTCAGATATACTTCAGCATCGCGAACGTTATTTATCTTACCATCTTTGATTCCATCTGTAGTTATCGATTTGATTCCGGAAAAACGATTTTTAGCATAATTACTATTTGGTAGCTTTTTTATTAGTTCATCATATTTTTCTCTAATATACCTTTGATTGTTTATAAATATCAATAATTGTAAATCTTGTGAAACATTGTTTATACCAGGTGTTATATGACTTTCATTTTTAACATCCCATATGAATCCTTTGGATTGACCACATGAATTGAATTTTACATTCTCATCTGATGTATTATCTACATCACATTCTTTTATTTGACATATTTTTTCACGTATTTCTTTTGAACCATCAATTTTTGATTTGGTGTATTTGAAAAAACAACGACCATAATCAATTATTTTTGCAACATATGGTGTTTTGAATTCAACTGTTTCACCATTTGGTAAATGGTAATGAAAGTGGATATCTTTTCCCGACACTGGTTCATATATCAATACATTCTTTGTGTGTAAATCATAATGTGTAAAATTTGTTGATAGTTTAGATAGTGGAAGATATATTTGATAAAGAATATATAATAAATGGTTTTCTACAAATTCTTTGTTATTTCTACACATGTCATACATAGTTTTACTAGATTGAATATTTTCTATCATAATTTTTATTTCTGTTGGTTTAGCACAAGCGTCTGTATAATCGGTAATAATTTCATTCGTCCAATTTTCATTTGACAATTCTTGATTTTTGAAAAATGTGTTATTTACATTTCTACCAGTGAATGTTATTCCATATGTCTCTAAAAAACATGGAAATTGTTTACGGTATTGGTTTAAGAATTTTCCAACTAAATATTCATATAATAGATTATCACTTGTTTCTAATATTGATGATTTTATGATTGCAGACTGTATATGTTCTCCTACATTCACTTCTATCTGATATACATTTGCATTCGCTGATTTATCACCTATAGATTTTACATAATTCTTAAATGTAATTGTTGGAGCACTTGATAAAATATTATTATAATTTCCAAACCCATTTTTTTCTAATAGTTCTATTGTGTATGCGGATAATTCTGACGGTTTTTCTTCTTTTATAAATAAATTTTTAATACGTTTTATAATTTTTTTCAAAGTCCCTCCTTTTTTTTTTGAAGAAGATTTTTTTGTTTTTGATGTTTTCGACATTATATATGATATTGAGAAATATTTACTTTATGAAAAGTTTATATAGGCTAATCTATTTATGAAAACTATATAGAAAAAAATAGCCTGTTTCTGTAATAAACTATGTCAAATATTAAAAAACGCGGTAGAAAGAAGAAGGATGAAAATATCCAAATAATGATTGATGAACCCATTGTTGAACCCATACAAGAAGTAATTCGTATGGTTGAACCCCCAATAGAACCCCAAGCGTTGAAAAAGCGAGGGCGTAAACCAAAAGGTGGTAAATTAATCAACAAAAATATGATTGAGCCAGAAGAACAACCTGCATCTGCAAACGTAATTTTACATTTAAAATGTTCTTTAAAAGATATTCAAGGCAATCAATCACAAAGTTCAAATGATCCATTGGCATATAATCCTACTGCGCCTCCCGATATCATGACATATGAGAATAATAAACACAACTTTTCATATTATGAAGGTTCATTGAAACCTGACACTACACCACAAGTTTCTGTAGATCATAAATTGGCTTATTTGGATGGTTTGTGTAAAAGTTGTAAATGCAACGTAAACGAGGAAAAAACGAATGAAGATGGTTCTCTCGTAAATGAATCTACTGAAGAAAACAACATTTCATTAAAAGATATTAATAGTAAACTGAAAAATTTGCGTATCCAATTTTATAAGAACGCAATTTCCGATAAAAAATCCGCGTGTTTTTGGTGCACATACGATTATGATAATCCGTCGTGTTATATTCCAAAATACGAAATGGATGATACCATTTGCGGATATGGGTCATTTTGCCGACCAGAATGTGCTGTAGGATTTCTCATGAAAGAAAATATCGACGATTCAACGAAATTCGAACGATACCGACTTTTGAATCAGATATATAGCAAAGTATATGATTATAAAAAAAATATTAAACCAGCACCAAATCCGCATTATTTATTAGAAAAATTCTACGGCACATTAACGATACAAGAATATAGAAAATTATTGAAAACGGAACATATGTTGCTTGTCATAGATAAACCATTAACGCGTATATTACCGGAATTGCATGAAGACAATGATGAATTTGTATTGAATATTTACGGGGGTTTGAATAATGACGACGATAAAGTGTCAAGCAAAGGGTCGAAAACAACCACTGGGGTATACAAGGTAAAACGCCAAAGCGACAAATCCCAGGGACCTACAAAGAATAGTATCATAAAGGATAAATTTGGGGGTTGTTAAAACAACCAAAGTGTTGTTGAATGAAACAACCAAAGTGTTGTTGAATGAAACAACCAAAGTGTAGTTGAATAAAATGAAATGAAATGAAATGAAATGAAATGAAATAAAAACAAGTGTTTATATATTCTATAATGGAATATATAAAATTACCAATTACCGGGCAAGGCATTGTAGTATTCAAGCCAATCGCAAAATCTACAAACCTCATTTCATATATGCGTAGATACATGGAAGATTGTCATCAAGTTCAATTTTCAATATATAATCACGATAAAACACATCAACTCAAAATCAAATTTATGAAAGACCATAAAGATCCAACTAATCATAAAGGTCATATCGTAATAACAATTATAAGAAATGGCGTAGAACTGATTTTACAAGATACAAACAATAATATGGGATTACTGAATTCGAATGGCTCGTATTACTGGTTCAGTTTGGATTCCCAAAATCATCTATTATATGCAGGTATTGGAGAACCAAGATTAGAAAATGCAAAATATAGATATCAACTTCCTCAATATCCAGAAGATATTCGAAAAGAAAATAAATCATTTTTAGAGAGTTTGTCGCATGTCGGTTTATCAAATATACATATTATTCGTATATCGAACGATCCGATTACCTCAGCGATTCCTCTTCTAGTTAAAAATACAAACGATTTATCAATGGATGATATCGCATCTATGAAATACATGCCAAAAGCGAATTTATCAATAGAATCACAAAAGCTATATGATTGCATTTCAGGTGATAAATTTGTATTGGATGATGAAGGCTTCCCCGACTTTTCAAAAGCCATTGAATATAGTATTTATACGTCAGGTTGTTGGTGTAATACAACCATCCAAAAAAAGGCAACAGAATTCAATAAAGACAAGCCTAATATAAAGGAAACGTATTTGCGTATTACATTGGGAAATAACAATGGTGAATCGCCAGGAATCCCATATGTGATGGAAATCTGGCCTTCCGGACATTTTTCACCCATCCATAATCATGCTGGTGCAGATGCGATTATTCGCGTGCTTTACGGTCAAATACATGTCAAATTATTTCCTTTTTTATGTGCCGAAAAATCGGGAATCCCTGAATTTGGAACCGCGGATTTTTCGGAGGGCGATATTACATGGATAAGTCCGACATTGAATCAAACACATCAATTAGTCAACCATAATATGAATCAATCATGTATCACTATTCAATGTTATACATATGAAAACGACAATAAGCAACATTATGACTATTTTGATTATATTGATGCAAACGGTAGTAAACGACAATATGAACCTGATTCTGATATGGATTTTATCTTATTCAAGAAAACCATGAAACTCGAATGGGAGAACAGGGAAATGAGGTAGAAAAAGGAGGTAGAAAAAGGAGGTAGAAAAAAGATAAATAAAACAATATAGATATTGCAATGTTATTATAGTATATTTATAGTGATAATGCTTTCTATAAGAGTTCAAGGTGGATTAGGCAACCAATTATTTATGATATTCGCTACTATAGCCCACGGTATTCAACATAAAGTAAAAGTTGTATTTGAGTATTATTATCAAGTCGCAGATAGACATACTTATTGGGAAACATTTTTAGATACATTCAAACAATATACGGTTGCAAATCCTGCATATGGTATGTCAAATGAAGACATTTCACGATTTGCGATATTCAATGAGCCGGAATTCTTATATAGACCTCTGCCTGATTTCAGAGATAATGATATGTATATGATTGGTTATTTTCAGAGCTATAAGTATTTCGAACATTGCAAAGATGAGTTGTATAAGATTATGAAGCTGGAAGAGAAAAAGAGTGCAGCCATTGAAAAATACTCGCAATATTTTGACAAGTTAAAAACATTGATTTCTATTCATTTTAGAATGGGTGATTATAAATCGAAACGATATTACCATCCTGTTATGAATTATGAATATTTTGAAGGCTCGTTTGATTATATAATGACAAATACTGTAAAAACAGATGATAAATCTGGTTTTCGCGCGTTATATTTTTGCGAACAAGAAGATAATGAATATGTTGGATCAAAGATTGAACTGCTACGACAGAAATACCCAGATGTTGAATTTATGAAGGTGGATGATTCGATTGAAGATTACGACCAATTACTTATTATGAGTGGATGTCATCATAATATCATGTCAAATAGTAGTTATAGCTGGTGGGGATCGTATTTTAATAGTTATGAATCGAAAATTGTATGTTTTCCTTCGAAATGGTTTGGTGAGTATTACGAGCATATGTATGACCATCGAGATATGATGCCGGACTCGTGGGTGAAGATTACTTCTGACCCGGTGCCTTGGGATAGACCACTTGTATAAGTGGTTTGATAGGACCACTTGTATAAGTGGTTTGATGGGACCACTTGTATAAGTGGTTTTGTATTTTGTATAAAATATACAAATATGATATATTATGTTTATTATATCATATCTATACGATATTATTCGGAATAACACTGTAGCAATTAAAAAACCTATAATTAGTTATGATGTAAAAAGAGATATTAGTTCTAGAATATGTGATATGAATATTTTGAAAAAAGCTGATATAGATAATATCAAAAAGATGTCTCATAGTTCATTACTAGAAATATCTATTCTATTAGCAAACGTAAATGATAATATTATAAAATATGCATTGAATGATTGTGATACATGTCGTGCAAAACGCGTATAAATTTGTCTATAAAATCGATACAAACAGGATTATTTATTGAAATAGCATAAAGAGTTTTAGCGAATACAAATTACAATATGTCTACACAACAAATCAACACCGCATTGAATAATCTAAGATCATCTGTATCAACCCAGGTTCGAAACATTAAAAAAGATGTTTCCAATTTTGATACTTATAAAAATAATTATGATGCTATATATGAGCTTCCATTGGTGCAACAATTACTAAAGGAGAACAAAAAGTTAAAATCTAAAAATCGTAAACTAGAAAAGCGTCTATTGGATATTTTATTAGAGAAACGCGACGCAGATAAAAAAAACATTAAAAATAAAATTAAAAATATACATATAAAATCAGAACCAACAGCATCATATAGTAGTTCATTGAATGAAGTAGTTATTATAGACCAAGTCAAAGATAATATTGTTTATGAGATTTTGGAAAATGAGGAAGAGGAGGAATTCAATGATGAACCCCGTGATATGTGTCGAATGCGTCAAGAAGAGGAAGTGGTCGAAGTTGAGGTCGAGTGCGAAGAAGATGAAGAAGTAGAGGAAGTTGAAGTTGATTGTGAAGAAGAGGAAGTGGTCGAAGTTGAGGTTGAGGAAGAGGAAGAGGAAGAAGTAGAGGTTGAGGTCGAGTGTGAAGAAGAGGAAGAGGAAGAAGAAGTTGAAGTCGAGTGTGAAGAAGAGGAAGAAGAAGTTGAGGTCGAAGTAGAGGGTGAGGTCGAGTGTGAAGAAGAGGAAGAAGTAGAAGTAGAAGTAGAAGTAGAGGGTGAGGTCGAGTGTGAAGAAGAGGAAGTCGAAGTAGAGGAATATGAAGAAGAGGGTGAAGAAGAGGAAGAAGTCGAAGTAGAGGAAGGCGAAGAAGAACCTGATGAATCAGGAGAAGTATATGAAGTTGTCATAAAGGGTAAAACATATTATGTCACTAATGAAACAGATAGTGACATATATGATGTTGATGAAAATGGAGACATAAGTATTGAAGTGGACGTCTATAAAAATGGTAAACCGGTATTCCATAAAAAATAAATGTATAAAATGAATGTATAAAAAATGAATATAAAGAAGTAATATAATATATATCGGTGCCCAGATAGCTTAGCGGTAGAGCACTAGCCTTGTATATAATTATATATTACTTGGTTAGCTAGAGGTCCTGGGTTCAATTCCCAGTCTGGGCTTTTTTTTATTTTTTGTAAATAAAAATAAAAAAAACATGAAAAGATGAAAAGATTAGTAGATATAGGATTTGAATGTTTTTCTTATAAGGTTTGTTCTAATTTTCCTTGATAATGAACCGCCACCTTGCATTTTCATTTGATTTGCTGCTATGGGTTGATTAGCTGGTATGGGTTGATTTGGGACTATCGATTGATTAGCTGCTATGGGTTGATTAGCTGCTATCGGTTGATTCGCAATCGCTTCTTTTGCCTTTGCTTTTACAATCTCGTTTTTTGCATCTCCTTGAGAAATATCAAAAAACAATCGTGTGCTTTTAATATCCCATGGATTACCCAATGTTTTATTCAATAAATATTCCAATTTCTCACCAAGCGTTTCACCTTTATATAAACAATCCACTAATTTTGAATTCGTATCATTTAATTCTCCAGCAATGACATTGATTTGAACGAATATTTCATATTTAGGATCAGTTGCAGAAGTTGTCGGTAATATCGTCACCCCAGTATTCATACGCTGTTTATATTTTTTTTTTTCATCCGCATAATTTTTTTTCTCGCTATCATTAGCATTCACAGGAACTGTTGAAAACGGATTTACATCTATATTATATGGATTCATCATAAAACTGAACGGACCCATATTTTTCCCAAAACTGTATTCTTCTATATTATCTAAAAAATCATTAATTGTATCTTGAAGAACATAGTTGGTCGATATTTTGGCGGGAGCCCGAAATTGTTTTATACTGTCTACAAACGATGTATAATAGCTATATTTACTTTTTAATATTTCGATATATTTTGGTTCGTCATCCTTATAATTCAAATTAATACCTGGAGCTCCAATATAATTATCATGAATATAATCATTCATGCGTATTTTGTCAATATCCCTTGTCATGCTAGTAATAATATTTGTATATGTTTGGTTCGACTTTAATACACTCGGTAAAGTCTTATATATATCCACCATGTTTTTGGCAGCATCAATTAATAATTCATTATCTTTTTTTTTATTTTCTTTTTTTTCTTCTTTTCCAATTTCGGTTTTAAAATTTTTTATAGAGTCTATTAATTGCTTCAATAATGCCGCATTTTTCTGTGCGTCTGTTTGTATAACTGCAACAGTATTGGATTCTACGTTTAAATCCTCCTTGACTTTTTCAAAAAAAGATATTGGTTTATCATCAAATGAAGTTTTACTATTTTTTCCATAATCATTTCTGAATTTTTTCAATAGTTTTTCATTTTCTGATATTAATTTGGATGCATCATTTTGCTTTTGTTTATTCAATTGTTTATATTGTTCGATTAATTTGCTATATTCTTTATGATTATAAATATCATTCAACCAAATGGCTTGTGTAATTGTGTAAATCTTACCATCTATTTTCAAATATGAATAATCTGCAATTCCTGGAACCCATTTGTTTTTCAAAAACGCAGGTAGAAAGTCGTTGAATGTTGTGCTTACTTCCGTTTTATTCATGATTATTTGATTGAATGATGATGATATGTCTCCCACAATTGGATATTTAATAGGGAATAATAATCTTAACATTAACATGATATTGTTTTCACTATTTTTCAATTGGATTTCTTTTTTTTCGTCTTCTGTCATAGTGACAGATTCTTTTTTCTTTTCTATTTCATTTTTTTGTTTTGTCTCACTTGATGACGCTTTTGCTTCTTTATTTTTCAAGTCCAAATCTTTTTGTTTGTTTCCTTTTTCGTTTTCCATGATTTTTTTTTCTCTATCAATTGTGGTTATTAAATTATTTAATTTTGATTTGGCTTTTTCCATATTTTGGCCTGCGTTTTTCTCAATATCATCTTCAAATACCGTTATAATTTCTTTTATGTTTGGGCCTTCACTGTCTTTTTTTTTACCGGTTATAAAATCTTTTAGTTTTCCTTCAAAGTCTGATGCTATTTTTATTAGGTCATCATTTTTGGTTTTTTTCAACGCATCAGTATATTTTGTTTTATATTTTATACATGAATCTAATACATCAGGAAATGATTTTACAAACGCACCGGTCTTCAATGTGTTTTTATCGGCACGTCCCGAACCATCTTTTTTTTGAAATATTTCATCCAAATCACCTTTGACATTTTGTAATAAAGTTAATAATGGTTTATAATTGATCTCTATCTCTATTTTTTTACTTTTATTATTATTTATTTCTTGGTCCTTTTTTTTGATTTCATCTTTGAGTTTGTCAATTTCTTTTTCATATTGAGTTTCTACATTTTTTGCATTTTTATCTAATAATGTTTCTATTTTAACCTCGTCTTTTTTAGGTTGAGTGAAATAAGAAGATCTAAATGTTTTCAATGTTTTCAACATGGTATCCTTATTAAAGAAGAATTCTAGACGTTTTTCATATGAAAGCGAGTTTAAATGCATGGATGGATATTCCACATCCATTGTAAAATACGGATATTCCGAAAATGATGTTGTATTTTGTAATACAGGATTATATAAGATTGATTTTTTCAATTCGACCAGTGGTTTTCCTGGAATATTTGTATCTAATTGTATTTTTATTGGTCTTATTTCAATTTCCATATGTATAATATATACTATACATATGTTTTTACATGCTATTCCTTACTAGTCCTGTGGTTCTACTCAATATCCGGAAATACCCGTTTCAGAATCATATAATGGAACTAAATTTGAATCTACTAAACTTGTAAGTTCATCATCTTTTTTATTTTTATTCTCTACTTTTTCCAAAACGATTTTCGCTCTTACAACTTCTTCTGGAGTCGGCATTTGATTTT
>Ga0114966_10003249_pt1 | contig 14341 bp, 13 predicted proteins | sample M_130207_XF_Meta_FD_87029 | JGI IMG/M metagenome (GOLD analysis project Ga0114966, IMG submission 87029) | Freshwater microbial communities from Lake Montjoie, Canada to study carbon cycling - M_130207_XF_MetaG | ecosystem: Environmental > Aquatic > Freshwater > Lake | place: Lake Montjoie... | reverse complement strand
CTCAAGTTCAGGCTTTAGATCTTTTAATATATTTTTTATGGAAATCAAATTAGTCATAGATAAACAAATATACTAAAAATAACAAAACCGACCTATTGGTCGGATTTGTTTGTTATATTAAGATATAACATCGTGCCCACGAAAGGAATCGAACCTTCACACCCTTGCGAATGGCAGATTTTGAGTCTGCTGCGTCTACCAATTCCGCCACATGGGCATTTTCAACCAGTACATTTTATAAAAAACTGTATAAAACAAACTTAAATTGAGGTCACAATATTACACTAATCCGATAACCTATCCAAAATACGATCTAAATATTTTTTCTTATAATAGTAGTCCTTCAGCTTTAAAAGCGACATAGGAGAATCATCAGTTTCATTTACTATTAATAGATCTTTCACAGTATCTCTCAATTCATTAGCAATATTGATGATTTTAATGTGCACACTAGATGTATTCTCCTCCATTATTTCCTCATTTATCTCCATCATTTCCATTAAAAAATCATTAGAAAGTACATACTTTTCATCATCAATAATCATTGATTTTTCTTTCAAATAATAGGCTAATGATTTCTGTTCATCCTTAAATGTTTTGAATGCTTCATTAATAATAGCAGAGTATTCTAAGGCCTTCTCTTTTTCATGATCTGTTGCAGTTGAAAAGAAGTCAGGATGATTCATTCGCTGTAATTCAAAATACTTTTTTGACAAAATAGTCTTATCTACTATAGGCGCAATAGGAATATCAAATATTTCATAAAAATTCATAGTGTAAAGGTAGGTGTAGAAATAATAATTTAAAAATGTAAATTGCATCAAAATAAAGATAAATGCTCACAATAGGACTTATTAAAGAAGGGAAATTGCCTTCAGATAATCGCGTAGCGCTTTCTCCCGCTCATTGTAAATTCATCAATAAAACACAAGGTAATTTAAACGTTGTTGTTCAAAAAAGTGAAACCCGATGTTTCTCTGATTTGGAATATATAAATGCAGGAATTGAAGTGAAAGATGATTTGAAAGACTGTGATATTTTATTAGGTATTAAAGAAGTACCAATAGATATGTTAATTCCAAATAAAACGTACTTATTTTTTTCTCATACTAAAAAATTACAACCATACAATCAAAAGTTGTTAAAAGCCATTATATCAAAAAATATAACACTCATCGACTATGAATGTTTAGAACATGCAGATGGAAAAAGAATTATCGGATTTGGTTTTTTTGCAGGCGTTGTTGGTGCTCACAATGGAATAATGGCTTATGGAAATAAAACAGGCGCCTTTCATTTGGATAGAGTAAATTCTACTAAAACATTCAATGATCTTATTCACACCTATTTTGGATTGCACATCCCTCCCATAAAAATTGCAGTTACTGGAAGCGGACGAGTGGCACATGGTGTTTTAGAAATAATGAATTTGCTTGGTATTCATGAAGTGGAACCAGATGAATATTTAGAGAAAGAATTTCCCTATCCTGTTTATGTTCATCTTAAAGGTAGAGATTTGTATGTGCATAAAGAAAACAATACTTACAATCGAAATGATTTTCACCAAAACCCATCTTTATATAATTGTACTTTTACTCAATACATATCTCACACAGATATTTTGATGAATGGCATTTATTGGGATCATGATATTCCAAGGTTATTTGAAAAAGACGCTTTACAAAATCCTGATTTTAATATTAAAACCATCGCAGATATTACGGACGATATGTATGGTTCCGTTCCTTGCAATTTAGGCGATTCTACTATTGAAGATCCTGTATATGGAGTTGATAAAATAACACTAGAAAAAACTAAACCATACCTTACTAATACCGTAGATATAATGTCAGTAGGAAATTTGCCTAATGAATTACCCAGAGATGCAAGTAGATATTTTGGTCAACAATTAATCAAACATGTATTAAAGGATTTAATGGAAGGAAACAGTAGTATCATTGATAAAGCTACGATCGTTAAAAATGGTGCGCTAACAGAAAATTATCAATATATGAAGGAATATGCAGGATTATAAAGAAATTATTTATGTAATTACCATAAGTTAAAGATTTAAATAATACTCTTTTAGTAGTTCTGTAAATGATTTTGTGTAAATCCTGTTTTCATCGTAAATACAAATTTCTGTAATTTTCTTTTCTGATTCATTTTTAGAAAATAACAACATTGCTCGAAAATATTCATGTTTAGAGGTTTGCCTTACGAACATCATTTCATTAATAAATAATCCAGCATTGTTCAATATAGATTCAATATAATCATACCGATGAGATGGAATTATAATAGCGGAAAATCCACTGGAATTATTTTTTATAAAATTTATTAATTCTGTTAATGTAAGTGTGGTACTATGTTTGGCTGCATTTTTGGATTCATCATTTGATTGAAGATCGTCTTCAAAGAAAGGAGGGTTTGAAAAAATAAAATCATATTGAATATTGGGATTAAATGATTGCATGGAAGTATTAATAATGTTAATACTATTAGGCCACGAAGAAATCGAAACATTATCTTTTGCTTGATTCGCAGCTAGCGTATCAATTTCAATAGCATCGATTTTAATTTTAAAATGTTGAGCAACCATTAAACTTAGTAATCCAGTTCCACTGCCTATATCTAAAGCATTGGATACATTCATTTCTCTATCTTTTATCAACTGAACTATCCAGGCACCAAACAAACAAGAATCTGTACATACTTTCATGGCACATTTATCCTGATTAATGACAAATTGTTTAAATTGGAAATAGGTATTTGACATCTTTATAAATTACAGTTTCAATGCTATATAAAATTATTCATTCAATAGAAAAAACTAAATAAGATAAGTAGAACGTTAATCCCAATTTGACCTAGCAGAAGATGACACAGACAAATCAACAAAATCTTTATCTAAATATTTAAAATAACCAGTCATAGCAATCATAGCAGCATTATCTGTACAATATTCAAATTTTGGTAAATAAACATTCCAGTTATTGCGTTTGCCAGCTTCCATTAATGATTTCCGAAGTCCACTATTTGCGCTTACACCGCCAGCAATACAAATTTCTTTTATTCCGGTTTGTTTGGATGCTTTTAATAATTTATTCAATAGAATTGACACTATTCTTGATTGTACGGAAGCGCAAATATCAGAAAGATTATTTTTGATAAATAGTTTCCTTTCATCTGCATCAACAATAAATGCTTCTTTGTATACATTACTCGTTCCTGCATTATTTAAAAAATAAAGGATTGATGTCTTCAATCCAGAAAAACTAAAATCGAGACCCTGTATTTGAGGTTCTGTAAAATGATACTTATTAGGATCTCCGTCTTGGGCATTTTTATCAATCAATGGTCCTCCCGGATAGGGCAATCCTAATAATTTTGCAGTCTTGTCAAAGGCCTCTCCTGCTGCATCATCAATAGTTTGACCAATAACCTTCATCTTAAGAGCAGATTCACATAATACAATTTGAGTGTGACCACCACTAACGGTTAAACACAAAAAAGGAAAACTAGGTTTTGGATCATCTATCAAATTGGCAATTACATGTGCTTGCATGTGATGAACAGTAATTAAAGGAATATTTAATGCTAATGACATTGATTTAGCAAACTGGCCGCCCACTAGTAATGCACCAATTAATCCAGGTGATTGAGTAAATGCAATAGCATTAATTTCTTCTTTTTTGCATGCAGCTTTTTTAATAGCAAGATCAACTACAGGTACAATATTTTGCATATGCGCCCTACTAGCTAATTCAGGAACTACTCCCCCATATTCTTCATGAATTTTTTGTGTAGCAATTACATTAGACAATATTTTACCATCCTTGCAAATTGATGCAGAGGTTTCATCGCAAGAAGATTCAATACCAAGAATAATTACACTCAATTTTATAATTTTAAATTAATGACTTCTAATGGCTGTTACGGGATCCATTTTGGCTGCTCTTGAAGCTGGGATAATTCCTGCTAAAATACCAACGATCAAACAAATAATAAAAGTTGTAAAAATCATTGGTGCAGATAAATACACTGGAAAATCTAATGGGCCAGATAAAATCAACGTTAAAATGTAGACAAATATCAAACCAATAACTCCTCCTAAAATGCATAAGATAGAAGCTTCCAAAAGAAACTCAAATAATATAGCGCTTTTTTTTGCTCCTACTGCTTTTTTTAACCCTATCATAGAAGTTCTCTCTTTAACGGTTACAAACATAATATTAGCAATGCCAAACATACCCACAATTAAACTGATTCCACCTATGATAGAACCCACAATATCTATTGTAACAAATGAATCTGATATTGCTTTACTAAAGGCCTCCACACTATTTAATGAAAAATTATCTTCCTGCAAAGGGCTTAAACGCCTTATTTGTCGCATGATACCTTTGAGTTCCTGACTTAATGCATTAGGAGTTATATTTGGTTTACCTTTTATAATCAGTATGGGATTTGCTAATTCTGGATCAAATATTTGTTTGGCAAATTTATTGTTGATCATTACACATTTATCATAATCCCAACCAATAAAACTTTTACCCTCTTTTTTAATCACCCCTATAATTGTTGCTTTTTTTCCTTTGATATCAATCTGCCTTCCCATTGCTCTATCTGCACTACCAAATAAATCTTCTGCATTAGTATATCCAATTATACAATTATTAGTTCCATTTGTAAATTCTGCTGATGAAAAATACCTTCCTGCATAAAACCCAATTGGCTGAATTGCAATCTGATCTTCATTGATACAGTAAATGGTTGAATTTTCTATTACATCATCTTTGTATGAAATATTTGCAGTTGTTTGCATTAAAAATGTAGCCGCTCCCGTTAGTAATGATCTCTCTTTGATTAAAGCTACTTCTGAATTTTTCATCACCGGCCTAGATCTAAATTTCCACATTGGACGATTGGGTCCTCCACTATAATCCCATTTATCTATATAGATGGTATTACTACCTAAACTATTTACTTCATTTTGAATATTTCGCTCAAGACTAGTAACCGTCGTTAAAACGCCAATGATACAGAAAATACCAAATGCAACGCCTGTTAGACTTAATGCAGTTCGTAATTTATTTACCCTCAGCTCTTTAAAAGTAAGCAGTACTGAATTTTGGAATATACTCAGGGAGTTAATCATGTTGCAAAAATAACATTCTTGAACGATTGATAGAAAAAGTGATTTTAATGATTGATATTAGCTATAAACAAAATGGAAAACCTAATAAAAATCAAATGCTTATTTTCCCCAACCAAACCAATCATTGCCATTGGCATATATCATCAAACTAAGAAGTAATATCATCCCTACAATCTGAGCGTATTCAAGAAATTTTTCACTGGGCTTTCTACCTGTAATCATTTCTATAAGCGTAAAAAGCACATGGCCGCCATCTAAGGCAGGAATGGGCAATAAGTTCATGAATGCCAATACTATTGAAAAGAAAGCTGTTATTGTCCAGAAATGCTCCCAATCCCATCCATTACCAGAAAAAACGGAACCCATGGCTTTAAAACCACCTACTCCTTTATAAGCTCCTGTTTCAGGAGATAATATTTTCTTAAACTGATCAATATAAAAACCTAACTCATTTCCCGCTCTTTTAATGCCAGCTGGAATACACGCCAATAAACTATATTTTTTAACTGTATATTCATAAATACCTAAGCTATCATATTGCTCCGGAGTGTTTGGAGCAGAAAATCCAATTTTAGCATCTTCTTGCAAAACACTACTTATTAAAATAGTACTATCATTTCTATTGATCGTAAAAGAAAGCAAATCACCTTTCTTTTTATTTTCCATTTGCTTTTCAAACTCATCCCTGAATAAAGTGCTAATGGAATTTATAGAAATAATTTTATCACCTTTTCTTAATCCACTCTTATACGCATTTGAAGCAACATCAATATCAAGAACAATTACTGGCACACGCGGACTAATAATAGACTTTTCAGATTTCTTTCTTTTCTCTACTAGCTTGCCTATCAAATCAACGGGCATGGTAATATTCATTTCTTTTCCTTCTCGCAATATGGTAACATTACTATCTACAATCAAAAGCTTTTTTAAAATATCGGTATATTCTAATACTGGCTTACCGTCAACTTCCAAAATTTTATCTCCATTTTTAAAACCTAAGTCATAAAAAATGGGGTCATTAAAGGCGATACCATATTTCAATGAATCTGCTTTAATATTTTTTTCGCCCCAAACAAATAGAATCATCGAATAAATTACAAAAGCCAATAACACATTTACGATAACTCCACCAAGCATAATAATTAGTCGCTGCCAGGCTGGTTTGCTTCTAAATTCCCAAGGTTGTGCAGGTAATTTCAATTGTTCTTTATCCATACTTTCATCAACCATTCCGGCAATTTTTACATAGCCACCTAATGGCAACCATCCAACACCATATTCTGTATCTCCCACTTTCTTTTTGAAAATAGAAAACCATGGATCAAAGAAAAGATAGAATTTATCAACTCTGCATTTAAACCATTTAGCCGTAATAAAATGGCCGAACTCATGTAGAATTACAAGTATAGAAAGAGATAATAATAATTGTGCTGCTTTCAAACCAACACTAGACCAATCAATTGATAATAAAGTCATAATTAATATACTCTATTTTAAGAGTTTTTTTAGTTAAATAAATCTATAGTTTAATTAATGATGCGGCAAAATTACGTGCCTCAGCATCACTGTCAAAATAATCCTGCAATGTAGGGAGCTTAATAAAACTTACCGCTTCGATAGTTTTTTCTACCACAGCAGTGATGTCCAAAAATCCAATTCTATTTTTCAAAAATGCCCATACAGCAATTTCATTCGCTGCGTTTAAAACACAAGCCATATTTCCACCAGCCTTAAGCGCTTCGATTGCCAAGCCTAAATTTCTAAAGGTTTTGTAATCTGGCTCTTCAAAATTCATCGTAGGATACTTCTTGAAATCAAAACGAGGGAAATCATTCTTTAATCTATTAGGGAAACCTATCGCATATTGGATCGGTAATTTCATATCAGGATAGCCCATTTGCGCTTTCATACTACCATCTTCAAATTGAACTATACTATGTATAACACTTTGAGGATGAATGACTACCTCAATTTGACTTGGATTTAAATTGAATAGCCATTTAGCTTCAATCATTTCAAGGCCTTTGTTCATTAGCGTGGCGGAGTCGATAGAAATTTTTGCTCCCATACTCCAGTTAGGATGTTGTAAAGCATGATCCCTTTTTACATTCACCAAGAAATTTGGCTTTTTACCTAAAAATGGTCCGCCGCTGGCAGTTAAAATAATTCTCTCAATAGGATTTCTTGATTCTCCAACTAAACATTGAAATATAGCAGAATGTTCACTATCTACAGGTATAATTGGTGCTTTGTTATCTAATGCTTTTTGCATAACAATATCACCTGCAACTACTAAGGTTTCCTTATTGGCTAATGCAACTATTTTCCCTTTCTCTACCGCTTTTAAAGTAGGTTTTAATCCTGCAAAGCCAACAATGCCTGCAATCATTACATCGTAAGTATCAAACGATGCCGTTTCTTCCAAAGCTTGTTCACCAGCAAATACTTTAATAGCAGTTGATGATAAAGCTGACTTTACTTTTTCATATTTACCCTCATCAACAACAACTACTGCATTGGGTAAAAATTCCAATGATTGAGCGATTAATAATTCGTCATTTGTATGAGCGGTTAATATTTCTACTTCAAATAATTCCTTATTCGCTCTAATTACCTCTAATGCTTGTGTACCAATCGAACCCGTAGAACCAAAAATGGCTACCCTTTTTTTAGGTATATCTCCCAACATACAAGTGTTTTTTATTAATGTGCAATTTAATCTATCTTAACTAGTTAACGTAAAAATGAATGAGAAATGAATTGGTATAGATGAGTAATAGTGATGTATTAAATATATTACGTATATTTTGACTATTTGGAAATGAATATTTGAAGTTCATTGGCAATTTTTCTGTCATTAGACAATCGGGGTACTTTATTTTGTCCGCCTAATTTTCCGATACTTTTCATATAATTTATAAATCCATTTTTTTGAACTTTCGCAATTTTTAAAGGTTGCAAAATATTTCCGGTTATTAAATCATCATAATACACATTTCTATCTCTAACAGCCTTATCTAAATTTGAAGTAAATGTTTGAAGATCTACAGACGAATCTTCAAACTCAATAAACCATTCATGATAACTTTTACCTGCATCTGTACTAACAAATGGGGCAACCGTAAATTCCGTTATATTAATCTTCATCAATGCACAAACTTCCATTACAGCAGATTCAACCTCTTCAGCTATAATGTGTTCCCCAAAAGCAGATATGTATTGTTTAATTCTTCCGCTAACAATGATTCTATAGGGCATCAAGGATACAAATTTTACCGTATCTCCAATATTATAAGCCCATAAACCAGCATTACTACTGATGATTAATGCATAATTAATACCCAATTTAACTTTGTCTAATGTTAAACGGACTGGCGAAGCTGAATTAATGTCCTCTAATTGAATAAATTCATAAAAGATGCCACTATTGGTATTCAAGAGCATCCCTTCTTCATGAATTGAATCTTGAAAAGCAAAGAAACCTTCACTTGCAGGAAATAATTCTATGGTGTCTATTTTCCTCCCAATACTTTCTTCTAATTTAACTTTATATGGCTCAAAATTTACACCACCTTGAACCATGATACTAAAATTCGGGAAAAGTTCTCCTATTTTTTTACCCGTTTTTTCTATTAACTTATCAAAATACATTTGAACCCATGGCGGAATCCCACTAATTAAAGTCATATTTTCATTTACGGTTTCATCGACAATTTTTTTCAATTTTTCCTCCCAGTCATCTATACAATTTGTTTCAAAAGAAGGCAATTGATTTGATCTTAAATATTTGGGGATGTGGTGATTTACAATTCCACTTAATCTGCCTGTTGGAATATTACCAATTCTTTCTAATTCAGGAGATCCACTTAGAAAAATCAATTTACCATCTGCAAATTTAGTATTTCCAGTTTCAGCCATATAACACAACAAAGCATTTCTCGCTGTGTTGATATGATTAGAAATTGAATCTTTTGTTATTGGAATATATTTCGTGCCACTAGTCGTACCACTGGTTTTGGCGAAATAAATGGGCTGTCCTTTCCATAGCACATTATGCTTTCCTTCCTTAATTTTTTCTATGTATGGTTTATACTGTTCATAATCACGGATAGGCACATTTTTTACATACTTTTCATGAGAATCTATTACTGAAAAATGATGATCAATTCCGAAATCTGTTTTAGAGGCTGATTTGATTAATTGATTAAAAATAGATTGCTGATCTGCAATCGCAGTTGTCTTACCTTTTTTAATTTGTTTATAAACAAAATTGGCGAAAGGTTTTGCTAAAAAAGATTTTATTTTCATTAGAATAGATGAATAGCTTATTCAAATGCAAATGTATCAAAATAATTAAGAATACACTGAAAACACAGCCACAATAACCTATAGTCTTTCTTATGCTTAAACTACCCTGTTATAAAATAATCCTTAATTTCGTATTATGAGTAAAACCGTAGCACTTCATACCTTAGGCTGTAAGTTAAATTTCAGCGAAACAACTGCTATTGGCAGAATGCTTGAAAATGAAGGGTTTACTAAAAAAGATTTTGATGACATTGCAGATGTATATGTAATTAACACTTGCTCTGTAACGGAGAATGCGGATAAAGAATGTAGACAATTAGTAAGGAGAATTCAAAAAAAATCTCCAGAAGCTATGGTGGTAGTCACCGGATGTTATGCTCAATTAAAACCAGAACAAATTGCTGCTATACCGGGTGTTAATTTAGTATTAGGTGCTGCGGAAAAATTCAACATTGCTCATCATTTAAAAGAAATTACCAATAATGACTCCTGTAAAATATGCAGTTGTGATATTGATGATGTAAATATATTTACAGCCTCCTATTCATTACAGGAAAGAACACGTATTTTTTTAAAAGTACAGGATGGTTGTGATTACAATTGCAGTTTTTGTACAATACCCTTGGCTAGAGGTAAAAGCAGAAGCGATAATATTGAAAATGTATTAAAAAATGTAGAAGAGATAACCACAGGATTTGCTAAAGAAATTGTATTAACAGGAATAAATCTGGGGGATTTTGGCAAAGGACTATCTGGAGGCAAAAAGAAGGAGGAGACATTCTTTGAACTCATGAAAGCATTAGAAGAAAAATCTTCCATTGAAAGAATTCGAATTTCTTCTATCGAACCAAATTTACTTTCAAATGAAATTATTGAATTTGTTAGTCAAAGTAAAAAGTTCATGCCGCATTTTCATATCCCTTTACAAAGTGGCAGTAATAATATTCTTGGTAAAATGAAACGTAGGTATAGAAATGAATTATACGCTGAAAAAGTATCCTTTATTAAATCACTAATGCCTCATGCTTGTATTGGCGCTGACGTAATTGTAGGATTCCCGGGAGAAACAACCGTAGAATTTAATGAATCAGTAGATTTTATTAGCTCTTTGGATATATCTTATTTGCATGTATTCACTTACTCTGAGAGAGACAATACTGAAGCAGTTCTCCTTAGTCCTGTTGTACCTATTCATAGCAGAAATGAGAGAAATAAAATATTAAGAACTATCAGCTACAACAAAATGCAGCAATTCACATCCCTTCATATAGGACAAAAAAGAAAAGTACTTTTTGAAAGTGCTAATAAAAACGGTCTTATGGAAGGGTTTACTGATAATTATATAAAAATATCAGTGCCGTATAATAAAGAATGGGAAAATAAAATTGTGGATTGGATTATTTGACAACTAAAAATCATTCCAGGTTCTGTGGGATAATAGAGTGTAGAATTTTTCAATGCTTTTTTTATCGGATAGCAATTGCAAATGCATTGGATGATGCAAGTCTGTAGCGACATAGGCTACTAAATTATTATCGAGCATATACTGTGCGGCCTTCATGCTATTTTTTCCATAATATCCAGCTAAAGACAATAAATTAACTTGTAATAAAAATCCAAAATCATTTAATTTATTATAGATTTTAAGATTTTCATGGAAATAGGAATATCTTTCTGGGTGAGCCAAAATTGGCCTATAACCTGCATTAATAATATCAAATGAAATTTTATTAATCTCATTAGGAGCAGAAACATAAGAAAATTCAGTTAATACAATATTATCCTTAATGGTAAGCAATGGCTCATCATTTTGAATTAACTCAAAAAAATAAGTATCTAACATATATTCTGCAGCAGCAGATAAGTCAAATTGAATAGATCTCTTTTTCAGTTCTGCTTTAAGTAGGTTGAGAGAGTTATTGATGGTGGTTTTATTATTTTTATACAAATCGCCAATGATGTGTGGGGTTGCAATAGATTTCGTGATTCCTAAATCAATTAACCCATTAATCAAATGAATAGAAGATTCTACATCGGGAGAACCATCATCTATACCGGGAAGAATATGAGAATGTATATCAGTATTAATTGGAAAATAACCTGCCGGATATTCTATTCTTTTATTTCTTAAAAATGAAAACATATTTTCTTTGATTAAACTAATTATTGAATTTATATTTTATAATACTGATGTAGTTTACTCAAAGGTTTTAATATTGAAACCAAAAAAGCAAAAGGAACCCCATTTTTTTTCATAGCTAAATAATCTCTCCTATTAGCTCTTAGTCGCATCATTAAATTATTATTACTTTGTCCACCTTTTCTCATTTTAACTATAAGCTTTGGAATGTAAAATGAAGTCAGTTTGTGTTTATATAAATATCTGCACATCAATTCATAATCAGCTGCTGAGTAAAAATGATTTTCATACCCCCCATACTTCATGTACATGTCACGCTTTACATAAAATGTTGGATGCGCAGGCATCCAACCAAAAAGAAATCTAGATCTTTTAAATTCTTTCCCTTTCCAGATTCTATATACTTTATTAATATTATCACTAAAAACATATTCAAGATCTCCGTATACACTATCAACTTTATTAGATTGAAAAGTATTTACAATAGTCTCCACAACATCATTACTATAAAATAAATCATCGCTATTTAATAAACCTATGATATCACCTGAAGAAACTTCTATACCTTTATTTATAGCATCGTACATTCCACGATCAGTTTCTGAAATCCAATAACTTATATTTTCTGCATATTTTTTGATAATATTGACAGTATTATCTTTTGATTTACCATCAATAATTATATACTCAATATTTGTATAGGTTTGATTTAAAACAGATAAAATACATTGCTCAATACACTCCTCTGAATTATAAGTGACTGTTATTATAGTTACCTTCATTAACACAATGTAAATGAAAAAGTCAATATTTAAATATCTTGGTAATGAAAATTATTGGTTAAATATCCTATCACGTACTTTTAAAGCTGGAACACCTTGAAATATAGAATTAGCTTCCAATGATTTATTGGCAACAGAACCAGTTAACAATACAGCATTTTCTCCAACAGTAACACCACCATTAACTATAGATTTTGCACAAATCCATACGCCATTTTCAATAATAATAGGCAGTAACATCAAATCAAAATTAACCGATTTGTAATTATGGTTACCATTTATCAACATCGCACCTTGAGAGATACAAACATTATTTCCAATAGTAATTAAAGTTAAATTATCTATCCATACATTTTCTCCTATCCAAACATTATCTCCTATCATTAGATTCCATGGAAACTTGATATTTATACACGGTTTGATAATAATGTTTTTTCCAATTTTAGCACCAAAAAGTTTTAATAAAATAATTTTAAATTTATAAAATGGAAATAATCCAGTTTTAAAAATAATAATATTAGTATAATACCATAATATTTTCTTTATTAAATTACTTTGCTTAAGACCTTCCGATTTATAATTTGCCAAATGAACACTCATTTATTTTTAATTGAATTTTCGTGAATAATGATCATAATTAAAATAGCGCCATAAGCAAATATATTAAACCATGTATGATGATTTAATCCTAAAGGCATATTCCATCCTTTATTAATAGAAACCAAAAATAAACCAATTCTACAAGCATTAATGAACCACAATAAAAACAACCCACCTACTAACCATAATAAAAGGATGATTTTTGAATTTTTACTCACTAAAATATAGGCACACCAAAAACTCATTACGCCATAACCTACACAACTCATGGCAATGATTACACCTTTGCCATTTATTACTCGTATTAGAAAATTCGGCTCTAATAATGTAGTATAACCAAATAAATGTGCCATAATTCCAGCCCCATATAACAATGATTTTTTCAACCAGGAAATATAATCAAAATAGGAACTGATGATTTCGTTATAATATCCTTCTGGAGCAGATAATGCTATAATAATATCTGTAACCAGATACAATCCAAAAAAGATAGATAAAAATTTAATTAAATAAATTATAAAATCTTTATTTTTTCTTAAGTAACTAGAGTAGTTAATCATTGATTGTATTAAAGAGTTTTTGGTACTGATGATTTATCATTTTAAAATCAATATGTTTATCTGAATACATTTTAGCTCCTGTAGAATAATTGTCATACTCAATTGCATTCAAATTTACAAATTTACCAATTTCATTCTTTATCACTTGTTCATCTAAAGTGACATTACTACCTGCGTTATAGTCTTTCAAATTATTCCAAGGAGTGTTTTTTGATGCAATTACAGGCACTCCAGCAGATAAACATTCAATTATAGAATGACCATAATTTTCGCTTTCACTTAACATGATTAATACTGGAGAATCATTTAAATAAAGCTTTACTTCTGCAGGCGGTATTTCTCCATGATAAAATACTTGTATATTCTTGGGCATTTTGCTTATTTGATTTAGGCAATTATACCAATATGATTTGTCTTTAATTGCTCCAATTATATGATATTCAATTTCATCTTTACAGTGAAGCAATGAATTCAAAACAAGTAAATGATTTTTTACTGGAGAAATTAACGCAATAGTTATCAATTTTAATTTCCCTTCTGTTTTATTATTTGCATATTTTAAATCTATTTGTCTGAAATAATTGGTAGCAATATGAACATTGATATTGTTTCCAAATACATTTTTTATGCTGTTAGACTCTAATTCATTTGTTGCATGAAAATGAACTCTGTTTTTTATTTTGAATATTTTAAGTAAAAATATGTATATGGATTTCTTTTTTCTCTTTTGCAATAATGCCCCACTGTGCAACATTCCCCTAGTTGATAAAATAATTTTATTTGACTT
>Ga0114966_10003248_pt1 | contig 14347 bp, 9 predicted proteins | sample M_130207_XF_Meta_FD_87029 | JGI IMG/M metagenome (GOLD analysis project Ga0114966, IMG submission 87029) | Freshwater microbial communities from Lake Montjoie, Canada to study carbon cycling - M_130207_XF_MetaG | ecosystem: Environmental > Aquatic > Freshwater > Lake | place: Lake Montjoie... | reverse complement strand
CTCCGCCCACGGGATCGAAATGAGCACCCGCAGCCGGAACTCCCGCGCGAGATCGAGGAACCACCGCGGCGGCACGTGATAGATGCGCAGGAGATTGATCCCCATCTCCGCCATCAGCGCGAAATCGCGCCGCGCCTTTTCCGGATCGCCCACAAAATCCCCCGCCGCATCCGGCGCGAACGGCCCATAGGTCACGCCCTTGATGAACCACTTCCGCGCGCCCTCGAAAAAGAACTTCGCCCGCACGCGGATCGGCAGAAGCGGGGCGGCGGAAGCAACAAGCGGGGCACTGAGAGCGGGAGCGTCGGGCATGGAAAAAGAGCGCCCTTCATAGTCCCCCACCCCGCGCTCGGCAAGCGGCGCGGCACCCCCACCGTCATCCTGGGCTGAGTTCCGTGCGGGCGGAGGCGGGGGTGGTAGGCCGTGCGCCAGCGCCAGCGTTCTCTTCTGCCCGCCTCCCTCAGCTTCCGTCACCCGCCGCCAGCCAGAATCTTTTTGACGCTCCCCCAGCCCGCTGAAATAAAGACCGACACCATTTTCAGCCCCCCAACCACCGCTCACTCATGAACACCGTCCACGCCCTCAAAACCCTCAAAAAGAACGTCGGAAAAATCGTCGATGCCGAACTCGATGCGACCGGCGGCCTGCTTCGCCTCGCGCCCGCGTGGGTGCCGCGGAGTTTCCTCCAACCGGGCAAGCGGCTGAAGCTGCACCCGGACGACCTTTACGCCTACGGCCTGAACCGCGGCGGCATCGACGAGCGCTGGTTTGCCTCGACCACCCCGGCGGCAAACGAAGGCCGCGTGCCGGACGAGGGTTACAGCTATGTCGTGGCGGGGAAGACGCGCTTCACGCTCGCGCAGGCGGTGGCGGAGTGCGGGGCCACGATCATCGGCGAGAAGATCTGGAAGAAATACCAGCGCTGGCCCGTTTACTCGAAGTTCTTCGACAACATGGGGCCGATCCCGCACCACATGCACCAGTCGAAAAAGCAGGCCGCCCTCGTCGGGCAGGAGGGCAAGCCGGAGTCCTACTACTTCCCGCCGCAGCACAACAACGTGGGCAACAACTTTCCCTACACTTTCATGGGCTTCGAGCCCGGCACCACGAAAGCGCAGGTCCGCAAGACGCTCGAAGATTGGAACAAGGGCGACAACGGCATCCTCGATCTTTCCAAAGCCTACCGCCTGAAAGTCGGCACCGGCTGGCTCATCGACCCGTGCGTCCTGCACGCGCCCGGCTCGCTCTGCACCTATGAGCCGCAGTGGGGCTCGGATGTTTTCGGCATGTATCAGTCGCTCGTCGAGGGCCGCGAAGTGCCATGGTCGCTGCTCGTGAAAGACATGCCGAAGTCCAAGCACAAGGATCTCGATTTCATCGTGGACCAGCTCGACTGGGAGAAGAACGTGGACCCGAATTTCAAGGACAACCACTACCTCGAACCCGTGCCCGTGGCGGACACGCGCAGCGAGGGTTACGTGGATCGCTGGATCGTCTATGGCAAGGTTGATGGCGAGCAGCTTTTCACCGCCAAGGAACTGACCGTCGAGCCCGGCGCCGTCTGCACCATCAAGGACAAAGGCGCCTACGGTCTCATCTGCGTGCAAGGCCGCGGTGCGATCAATGGTCAGGCACTAAACTCGCCGAAGCTCATCCGCTTCCACGAGCTGACCGAGGACGAATACTTCTGCACCGAAGCGGGCGCGAAAGCCGGCGTGACCTTCGCCAACACCAGCGAAACCGAGCCCCTTGTTTGCCTCCGTTATTTCGGCCCTGAAGTGAACCCGGACGCGCCCGCGATGGGCGCGTATCGGAAGAACAAGTTCAACTGAGTCGCGTTCCCTGCTCAAGGCCCTCGACCTCTGGCTGCCCGCGTGGTGGCGGCGTCATCCCCTCCACGAGCACATCCTCGGCGTGCGCCATGTGATGATCGCGGTGTGCGATCACTTCGAGCCGTTTCATGGTGTGGGGAAAAGCGAGGCGCTCGCGCGGGTGGCGACCTGGCGGCGGGATTTCGCACCGCTCGCGAATGAGTTTCAGGACGCGGACGGGCAGTCGCCAAAGCACACTTTTTTCTACCCGATCGAGCAATACGATGCCGACGTGGTGGGCGCGCTGGCGGACCTGTGCCACGCCACCGGCAGTGAGACGGAGGTGCATCTCCATCACCACGACGACACCGCGGAGAATCTCCGCCGCACGCTGGCGCAGGGCGTCGAGCGACTCGCGGAGTTCGGGCAGCTCGCGCGCGACAAAACCGGCGCGCTGCGTTTCGGCTTCGTGCATGGAAACTGGGCGCTGGACAACTCGCATCCCGAAGGCCGGCACTGCGGGGTGCGCAATGAATTGCGCGTGCTCCGCGAGGCGGGTTGCTACGCGGATTTCACGCTGCCTTCCGCACCCAATCGGACGCAGACCCGCATCATCAACTCGCTCTACTACGCGCGCGGGACGGACCGGCCCAAATCTCACGATAGCGGCCGGCGCGTCGCCGCCGGGCGGGACCGCCAACCGGCGCAGGATGGCGAGTTGCTCATCGTGCAGGGGCCGCTCGGTCTGAACTGGCAGCGACCGAAGTTCGGCGTGCTTCCCCGCATCGAAAACAGCGACCTGACCGCGGCGAACCCGCCGACCGCCGAGCGGCTGCAGCTCTGGCTCGACGGCCGCATTTCGGTGGTCGGGCGTCCGAACTGGCTCTTCGTGAAACTCCACACCCACGGCGCGGTGCCCGCGAACACGCGCATGCTCCTCGGCGAGCCGATGCGCGCGTTTCACCGTTCCCTCGGGAAAATCGCCGCGTCCGATCCGAGCATCCGCTTTCACTACGTGACCGCGCGCGAAATGGTGAACATCCTCCACGCCGCCGAGGACGGACACTCCGGCGAACCGGGAATTTTCCGCGATCATTGCTATCGGAAAAGCAGCGCGGCAGACTCGCCATGATGCGGCTGCTTTTCATTTCCAATCTTTTCCCCGACACCCGCGAGCCCTACCGCGGCCTCGACAACGCGACGGTGCTGCACCACCTCGCGGCGCAATGGGAAATTCGCGCGCTGGCGCTCCGGCCCACGCTGCCCTTTCGCTCCAGCTCGTGGACCGCGCGGAAGGAAGACAAGCGCTTTCAACCGCACTTTCTCGCCGTGCCCTACCTGCCAAAAATCGGCAGCCGCTGGAACCACCGCCTCATGGCCCGCGCGTTGCGTGGGCCACTGCGGGAACTGCGCGAACGCTTCCCTTTCGATGCCGTCCTCAGCTCGTGGATTTTCCCCGATTCGTGCGCCGTGGCGCAGCTCGCTCTGGAACTCGGTTTCCACTTCGTCTCCATCGCGCAGGGCTCCGACGTGCATCAGTATCTGCGGCATCCGGTCCGGCGGAAAATCATCACGCAAGCCCTGCCCGCCGCCTCCACCGTCATCACGCGCAGCGCCGAACTCGCGCGCCTGCTCGGCGAAGCCGGCCTCGATGGTGAGCGCATCCACACCATCTACAACGGCGTCGATCATGCCATCTTTCGCCCCGCGGCGCGGGCCGCCGCCCGCCAGGCGCTCGGGCTGCAAGCCGACAAGCAAATCATTCTTTTCGTCGGTAATTTCTATCCGATCAAAAACCCGCTCCTCGTCATCGAGGCGCACTCCCAAGTCTGCGATGACAACACCCTCTCGCACACCAAACTCATCATGATCGGCGACGGCCCTCTCCTCGGCAGCGCTCGCGCGCTCGGCGACCGGCTGCACTTTGCCGCCAATGTCGTCCTCGCCGGACGCAAGACCGCCGCCGAGATCGCGCTCTACATGCAGGCCGCCGACGTGCTCTGCCTCCCAAGCGTCAATGAAGGCGTGCCCAACGTCATCCTCGAAGCCTTCGCCTGCGGGCTGCCCGTCGTCGCCAGCCGGGTCGGCGGCATCCCGGAGGTGCATCCGGGCGAAACGTGCGGGCGCCTCGTGGAACCGCGCCTCGCGCCCGTCGCCGCCGCCCTCCGCGCCGTGCTCCGCGAACCGCCGCCCTCCGCGCCGATCGCCGAGCACGGCGCGCTGTTCACGTGGGAGGACACCGCGGCGCAGTATCACGCCCTGCTCTCGTCTGCGGCGGGGGCATGAACATCCTCTACCACTTCCGCACCCAGGGCACCGGCGCGGAGGGCGTCCATATCTCCGGCATCGCCACGGCCTTCGAGCGTCTCGGCCATCGCGTCATTTTCTCCAGCCCCACCGGCGTCGATCCGCGCACCACCGCGGGTGCGAATCCCTTTGCCGAAAAGCAACGCCGCAGCCTCCTCGCCCGCCTCGCGGCGCACGCGCCTGCGCTCGTTTTCGAGCTGCTGGAGATCGCCTACAACTTCGTCGCCGCGGCCCGCAACCGCGCGCTCCTCGCACGCGAAAACTGCACACTCATCTACGAGCGCCACGCCTTCTTTCTCTGCGCCACCGCCTTTCTCGCCCAGCGCCGCCGTGTCCCGCTCGTGGTCGAGGTCAATGAACTCGCCGGCGACGAGCGCGTCCGCGCCGATCCCTGGCTGCTCCCGCTCGCGCGCCTCGCCGACCGCCTCACGTTTCAACGCGCCAGCCTCATCGTCGTCGTCTCCCCTCACCTTCGCCGCCGCATCGCCGCGCTCGGTATCGCGCCGGAGAAAATCCTCGTCCTCCCGAACGCCGTCAGCACCGAGTCGCTCGACACGCCCGCCGATGGCGCACCCGTCCGCGCCCGCCACCACTGCACCGCGGCCATCGTCATCGGCTTCGTCGGCTGGTTCGTCGCCTGGCATCGGCTCGATCAACTCCTCGACGCGTTCGCTTCCCTCGCCCGCGACGAACCGCGCCTCCGCCTCCTGCTCGTCGGCGACGGCACCCTGCGCGCCGCCCTTTCCGCGCAAGCTGCCACGCTCGGCATCGCCGACCGCGTCATCTTCACCGGTCCCCTGCCCCACGCCGAGATCCCCGCGCACTTCGCCGCCATGGACATCAGCGTCGTCCCGCACAGCAACGAATACCGCTCGCCGATCAAACTTTTCGAATCCATGGCCCGCGCCCGCGCCACCGTCGCCCCGCGCACCGAGCCCATCGCGCAGGTCATCACCGACGGCGTCAACGGCCTCCTTTTCGACCCGCATGCGCCCGGATCCCTCCGCCCCGCCCTCCAGCGCCTCATCGCCGACCCCGCCCTGCGCGCCACCCTCGGTGCCGCCGCCCGCGCCACCATCCGCGCGCACCACACCTGGGACCACAACGCGCAGGCGGTCCTCCGCGCAGTCCCGCGGACCTAAAGCCACATCTTTCCTCGCCATCCGTTGCAAAGGCGCGGACGTGCGCTATTATGCGCCCTCCTAAAAAGGGGGCGTACTGGTTTCGACTGTTAGTTCGAGGCACAGGCGGCATGTCGAGGAAGCCTGGTTGGCCTCGTTAAAATCCCGGGCAAAACAAATAAATGCAGATCACGAAGATCTCGCTCTCGCGGCCTAAATAACCGCGACGTACCCGACGCGACGCCTGCTAGCGGCGGGGACGACGACCAGCAGGCTGGCCCGAGGGCGGAGCGACCGCGCCCGCGGGTGAGATCGTTTCGTGGACGATCGGGGGTGGGCAATATGCCCGTCTATCGCACACCCCTTAAACTGAGGACGAAGCTAAACATGTAGATGCTTGTGGCGAGAGCCATCAGGACAGGGGTTCAACTCCCCTCGCCTCCACCATTTCTTTGGAGAAATGGTTCAGGCCAGCACCTTGCCTTCAAACGAGTCGCCCGGCGCGGGCGGGCGGTCGTTCATCCAGCGGCGCATCCAGGGCCAGGCGAGATCTTGGGAACTCACCTCTGCAGATCGTCCGGTCCCCTGCCCTTGGCGCTGATTCCTCGCCACGCTCGGTCCAGTGCGGCCACGGGCGGACGCGGCTCTCCCGCGCCTTGGAGCGCTCGATGATCGCCGTCGCAAACAGCCGCCTCCGCATAAAACGGCAGGCTCCGCAGCTTGGGCACCTTCAGCTTTACCTCCCCGGCCTCCGGGTGCAGCCCCCGTTCGCAGCTCCCGGCCCGCGTGTCCCCACGCTCCGCGCTCCGCTCATCGCGCTCCCCCGCCCTTCTTGCACCCACCCTCCCCTCGCGTGGGACGATGCCTTTTTCCTGTCCCTTCGGCGACGGCGCGGACAGAATTCCGCCATGAGAGAGTTTCCCCACATTCCCCCGGCTAGCACCTTCCGAGAACGCGTCTCCTCCTCCCCCGTCACCCGCTTCGCCAGCGCCGAGGGCAGGAACGGCGGCAAGCTCGGCGACACCGCGGAATGCTCTCTCAATTGACCGAAACCCATGAGTGAATCACCCAAATCCGGCGGCGAACTGTTCATCGTCGATAACAGCGACGAAGCATGGAAGGGCCTGCGCTACCTTCAGGACTGGACCGAAATCGCCAGCGCCTTCGACATCGCCACCGGCTACTTCGAGATTGGCGCACTCCTCGCCCTCGACGGCAAATGGCAGAAGCTCGAAAACATTCGCATCCTGATGGGAGACGAGGTTTCCCAGCGCACCCGGCAGGCATTGCTCGACGGCCTGCGTGCTCGCATCACCCAGACACTCGATACCAGCGCGGAAGACGTGAAGGAGACGAACGATTTCCTTTCCGGCGCTCCGGCCATCGTCGAAGCCCTGCGCAAAGGGCAAATCGAATGTCGCGTCTATGCGAAGCGGAAATTCCACGCCAAGGCTTACATCACACACCCGCGCGTCGCCGTCATCGGCTCGGTCGCACTGGTCGGTTCCAGCAACTTCACACTGCCGGGACTCACGCAGAACATTGAACTCAACATCCAAGTCAAAGGTGCCGGCGACGTGGCGCAGTTGCAGGCGTGGTTCGAGTTGCACTGGGAGCAGGGCGAAGACATCACGCCCGACATCATCCGCGTCATCGAGCGCCAGATTGCCGAATACACGCCCTTCCAAGTCTATGCCAAGGCGCTGCAAGAGCTGTTCAAGAGTCACGAGTTGCCGCCCGCCGCGTGGGAGCAAACGCAGTCGAAAATGTATCACCACCTCGACCTCTATCAGAAGGAGGCTTATCACTCGCTGCTCAAGATTTCGCACCAACATCGCGGCGCGCTGCTGTGCGATGGCGTCGGCCTTGGCAAAACCTTCGTCGGCCTGCTGCTCATCGAGCGGCTGATTCACGACCGCAAGAAAGTTGTTCTCATCGTGCCCAAATCCGGGCGCATCGCAGTGTGGGAGCGCAACCTGCAAAAGTATCTTCCGCATCTTTATAAGGGCTTCACCGATCTTCGCATCTTCAATCACACCGACCTGATGCGGTCGGGCGACTTCCCCGAGGAAATCCAGCGCATGAAGGAGCAGGCCGACGTGATCATCATTGATGAAGCGCACCATTTTCGGAATCGCGGCCTCGCGAATACCGACGAAGGCGAAATCCGCTCGCGCTATTGGAAGCTCTACGACCTTGCTCAGAACAAGTCCGTGTTCCTCCTCACCGCGACGCCGGTCAACAATCACCTGACCGACTTCCAGCACCTCATTGAAATCTTCTCGCGCGTCGAGAACCCCGCCGCGTTCGCGACCACGCTGGGCATTCACGGCCTGCCCGCCTATTTTCAGAAACTCGAAAAGCAACTGCTGCAAATCGTCTCCAACAAAGGCATGGGCGAACTGTTCGACCATAATCAGGTCGAGATGGAGCCGCTCCTTTTCGAGGACAAACTCTTCCGCGAACTGGTGGTCCAGCGCAGCCGCGCCTATGTCACGTTGAGTCAAAAGCAGCAAGGCTCTGACGTCGCTCTTTTCCCGGTGAAAGAGCCGCCGAAAGTCATCCCATATTCCGTCAAGAAGACCTACGGCCACCTTTTGGGAAAATTGGAAAAGGCATTCGCCCGCGACAAGCCGCTCTTCGCCCTCGCCCTCTACTACCCATTGGCCTACTGGAAAGGTGACCCCACCACGCTCGACCAGTTCGACGTGAACCGCCAGAAGCAGGTCGTCCGCCTCATCCGCATCCTGTTCCTCAAACGCTTCGAGAGTTCCATCGTCGCCTTCGAGTCCTCCTGCCAGACGCTGCTCCTGAAGCTGCTCGCCTTCCTGCGCGTGAACATCGACCCGCACAGCCCGACCGAAGTGGCGCGGCTCGAAAAGTGGGAGGCCCAAAACGACGAACTCCTCGCCCACGTCCGCGCACGCCGGGGTGAACTCCATGACGAAGAAACCTCCGAAGAAAGCGACCTCGGCGAAGAGTTCGACGAGGACTTTACGCCCATCCCCCGCGCCGACTTCAAGGTGGACGAAATCTTCAACGAAACCTACAGCGACCTCGAAACCGTCGTGGATTTCCTCGAAGAAATGCAGCGCCTCGACCCCTCTCACGACGACAAGCTCAAGGCGCTCGTCAAGCTGCTCACCAAGGACGCCGTGCTCAAGAAGCACAAGGTCATCATCTTCACCGAGTTCATGACCACCGCCCGCTACCTCAAGAAGCAGCTCCAAGCCGGCGGCATCAAGGGCGTGGACGAAATCGACAGTGACAGCAAACGCGACCGCGCCGACGTCATCCAGGAGTTCGCCCCTTACTACAACGAAAGCAGCAGCGCCAAGCTCGCCGCCGACGGGCGTGCCGAAATCCGCGTACTCGTTTCCACCGATGTCCTTTCCGAAGGCTTGAACCTTCAGGACGCCACCCGCCTCATCAATTACGACCTCCACTGGAATCCCGTCCGCCTCATGCAGCGCATCGGGCGCGTGGACCGCCGCATGAATCCCGCCGTCGAGAAGCATTTGATTGCCGACCACCCCGACCAAGAAGCCCTGCGCGGCAAAGTCGCCTATTGGAATTTCCTTCCGCCCGACGACCTCGACAACCTCCTGCGCCTTATTCCCGCGTCGCGTTCAAGACTCTCCGCATCTCCAAGGTTTTCGGTATCGAGGGCAAGCAGTTGCTCAAGCCCGACGACGACTTCGACGCCCTGCGCGACTTCACCCATGCCTACGAGGGCGAAGCCTCCCCGGCGGAACAACTCCATCTCGAATACCAAAAGCTCATCCGCGACAATCCCGCCTTGGAGCCGTTCCTCAGCTCTGCGCCCCTCCGCCTTTTCAGCGGCAAGGAACACCTCCAGCCCGGCACCCGCGCCGTCTTCTTCTGCTACCGCCTGCCCGCCGAGGACAAGACCGTGCCGCCCGAGCAGGCGTGGGAAGGCGAAGCTGGGCGCACCGGCTGGTATCTCTATAACATCGCCCGCGACCAGATAGCCGAGGACGCCCCCCGCATCGCCGAGGTCATCCGCAGCACGCTGGAGACACCGCGCCGCCTCGCCATGGAACCCGCTTCGCTCCGCGTCCTCCGGCTCAAAGTCGAGAAGCACATCAAGAACACCTACCTCAAGCAGGTCCAGGCGCCCGTCGGCGTGAAGCCGACGCTGAAATGCTGGATGGAATTGAACTGATCTCCCATGCCCGACGCAGCGCCAGCACCCTTGCCCGTTGAGCACCGCTTCATTGACGAGGTGGGCGATACTACCTTCTATGGTTCGGGCAAGCAGTTGATCCTCGGTTCGGAGGGTGTCTCGCTGACCTTCGGCATCGCCATCGTCCGGATCGATCGCCCGCTTCACGAGGTTCGCACCGAGATCATCGCCCTGCAAAAACAGGTGGAGGCCGACACGCTGTTCAACACCATCCCGAGCGTCGTCAAACGCACCCAACGGGGCGGCTTCTTCTTCCATGCGTCGAAGGACATGCCGGAAGTGCGCACCGTCTTTCTCCGCTATCTCCACGACCTGCCTTGCGAGGCCGAAGTCGTCATCGCCCGCAAAATCCCGTCCCTCTTCGCTGCCAAGCACCACAGCCAGGACGATGAATTTTACGCTGACGTGCTCTCCCATCTGATCAAGAGTCGCCTGAAACGACCCCAGCGCCTCGTCCTGAATATCGCAGAGCGGGGTTCGAGCACCCGCGCCAAGGTTCTCGACGCCGCCCTCGCCAAAGCCACCGGTTGCGCCGGCAGGCGCTGGACGCCCGATGCACTCAAAGGCGAGGTCGTCTTCAACATCCAGACTCCCTCGCGCGAACCGCTCCTGAATGTCGCCGACTTTCTCGGCTGGACCGTGCAGCGCGTCTTCGAGAAGGGCGAGACCCGTTTCTACGATTATCTCCGCGAAAAGATCCGCCTCGTTGTGGACCTCTACGACTCGGAAAACTATCCCGGCAATCGCAACTACTACGATCACCACCGCAACCCCCTGACCGCCAAAAATAAAGTAGGCCCGCCATCCACCTGAGCGGGATACCCCGCGACGCCATGGAGACGACTTTCAGTGGTGGCAGGCCTGACTGATAAGACCGCAATCCCGCCCGACACGCAATCCAAACTTTCTCATGCCCAACACCGACCTCGACCGCCTGCGCAGCATCAAGACCCTCGCGTCCCTCGTCGCCTACCTCCGTGACGAACTCGACTGGCCCATCGAGTCCGACGACATCGAGGACATCAGCTTCGACTACACCGCCTTGGAACTCGGCTTGAACCCAGAGTATTCCGACATCATCAAGGAGATCAAACAACTCCGCCCGCTGAATGGCAATCAGCCGTGGGGCATCTTCTGGGTGAACTTCGAGAAAAAGCGCCTCCCCGTCGTCGTCATGCGGCTCATCCTCCGCGCGCTCGTCTTGAAAAAGCGCTCATCGTCGGGACAGGCCGAGCGGCAGGCTTGGGCCGCCCACGATCTTCTCTTCATCTCCGCCTATGGCGAAGACACCGACCGCGCCGTCTCCTTCGCCCACTTCGTCGAAAATCCCGGCAACAACCTCGCAGAGCTGCGCGTCCTCGGCTGGGACGACGACGACACGCCGCTCCACATGGACGACGTCGCCCAGATGCTTCACGCGAAGCTCCGCTGGGACGACAAACTCGCCGCCAAACCTGACGCCTGGCGCAAGCAATGGTCCGACGCCTTCCTCATCCGCCACCGCCACGTCGTCCGCACCTCCGAGGAACTCGCCACCACCCTCGCCGCGCTCGCCCGCCGCATCCGCTCCCGCATCCGCACCGTCCTGCGCTCCGAGGACGGCTCCGGCGAAATGCGCAAGCTCCAGCGCGCCTTCCAAGTCGGTCTCATCCACGACCTCGACGACGAAGGCTTCGCCGACATGTTCGCGCAGACCGTCACCTACGGCCTCTTCTCCCTCGCCTGTCGGCGCACCATTCCCGGCGAAGGCACCGCCTTTGCCAAGGACGACCTCTCCCACTACTTCACCAGCCCCTTCCTGAAGGAAATGCTCGGCGTCTTCCTCGGCATCAAGAGCCGCAAAGGCGCCATCGATTTCGACGAACTCGGCGTCAGCGACGTCACCGACCTCCTCACCAGTCCGGACACCCACATGGAGGTCGTCCTCGCCGACTTCAACAACAAGACCCGCGGCGAAGACCCCGTCATCCACTTCTACGAGCACTTCCTCAGCGCCTACAACAAGCAGCTCAAAATCCAGCGCGGCGTCTTCTACACCCCGCAGCCCGTCGTCTCCTACATCGTCCGCAGCGTCCACGAACTCCTGCAATCCGAGTTCGGACTCGCCGACGGTCTCGCCTCCACGGTGACATGGGGAGAAATGATCGAGCGTTCAAAACGCGCCGCACCCACGAGTGAAAAGGGGAGCGCGGGCTTCCAGCCCGCACCGGCCGGCATCCTGCCAGGCGGTAGTGCGCGCGCCGCTTCCGGTTCGGCGGCCGCCACTCCAGTCCACGCGTCCACCGGGTCCCGGCAGGATGCCGGCACCAGCGACCAGGATGGTCGCGCTCCCCTGAAACTCCCGCCGCTCACCGACGAACCGGGCGAAAAGCGCACCATCTCCCCGGACGAACCCTTCGTCCAAATCCTCGACCCCGCCACCGGCACCGCCACCTTCCTCGTCGAAGTCATCGAAGTCATCTACCGCCACCTCGCGGCAAAATGGAAAACCAACCGCGAAGCGCTCCCTTCTTTTTCATCCTTCATCCCTCATCCTCCATCCTTTGAAGCCTATTGGAACGCCTACATCCCCGCACATCTGCTGACACGTCTGCACGCCTTTGAACTGATGATGGCCCCCTACGCCATCGCCCACATGAAGATCGGCCTCAAGCTCGCCGAGACCGGCTACCGCTTTGGCACCGAGGAACGCGCCCGCATCTACCTCACCAACGCCCTCGAACCGAAGGTCAAACAGCTCCCGCAAATCGGCTTCGACGCCCTCGCCCACGAAGCCGCCGCCGTGAACGAAATCAAATGGTATAAGCGCTTCACCGTCGTCATCGGCAACCCGCCGTATTCAAAGATTTCGTCAAACCTGACACCGGAGATGCGAGCCACGGTTGAAAGGTATCGCTACCTCGACGGAGAAAAAATCAAGGAACGCGGCGCGCTTCAGTTCGAGATAAACCTCCAAGACGACTACGTGAAGTTCTTCAGACTGTGTGAGGAGAAAATCAGCTCGTCCAAGATTGGGGTTCTTGGACTGATTACGAACAACGGGTATCTCAGCACTCCGACTCTCCGCGGAATGCGCGACTCAATCTTGGAAACCTTCAGCTCAATGTGGGTTCTCGACCTTCACGGCCATGTAGCGAAAGGGGAGATTGGCCCAGACGGCGCGCAAGAAGAGAATGTCTTCGACATCGTTCAAGGTGTCTCGGTGTTTCTGGGCGAACGCACGCAGTTAAAGACTGGGGACGGCGCGGTTCTTCATGCTGAGCGCTACGGCTCCCGTACAGGAAAGTATTCCTTCCTGCAATCGCACGACCGCAACTTGACGAACTTTGCAGCGATTGAGCCATCGCCGCCGTTCTATCTGTTCGTTCCTCACGATGCAGATTTGGCTCTTGAGTGGAAGCAATACGTCGGGCTCGCTGAGTTGTTTCCGAAGAACAGTGCCGGAATAATTACCGCTCGCGACGGTCTTGTGATTGCGGAAAACAAGCGAGAGCTTGCCGAACGTCTTGAGCGCTTTAGCCACGCGAAAGGTGCTGAGGACTCAATCTATGAAGAGTTCGGATTCTCCGCGAGCAAGCGCTTCGATTTGAGAGAAGCGCAATCCGAACTCCGCAGGCTCAAGTCATTCAGCGAACCGATTCGACGGATGCTTCACCGTCCCTTCGACGAACGGTTCGTCTTCTTTAACCGAAGCGTCGTGTGGAGCCTTTCCCGTCCGATGGCGGACCAAATGGAAGACGGGAAGAACCTGGCTCTGGTTGCTACGCGACAGGTAACTCGCCCGCAGTTTGAGCACGCCTACGTTTCTCGGCACATCATCGAAATCAAAGCGTGCTCTCACGACCGAAACACACAGATTTTTCCGTTATTCATCTGCGGCTCCGACGGTGAGCTCGCGCTCTCATCCGGCGCGACACCCAATCTAAACCCGGCTGTCTTGACGAAGCTTGCGAAGGCGCTCGGACTAAAATTGAATAGCAGCACACGGCAGCTTGGCAAAGACGATGAACTATCTCCTCTGCGCCTGTTCAATTTTGCCTACGCAATTCTCCACTGCCCAAGTTACCGAGAAAGATACTTCGAGTTTCTGCGAAGCGATTTTCCGCGCCTGCCGTTGACCGGAAACCTGGAGCTGTTCCGCGCGCTGGCCCGGCTCGGCGGCGAACTCACCGCCCTGCACCTGCTGGAATCGCCCAAGCTCGCCCAGCCCATCACCGAGTTCATCGGCAGCCGCCCTCCCGAGGTCGAAAAAATCTCGTGGTCCAAGAACACCGTCTGGATCGACAAGGCTCAGACCATCGGCTTCCAGGGCGTGCGCGAGGACGTGTGGAACTTCCACATCGGCGGCTACCAGGTCTGCCAGAAATGGCTCAAAGACCGCAAAGGCCGCACCCTCACGAAGGACGACCTCGCCCACTACCAAAAGATCGTCGTCGCCCTCACCGAAACCATCCGCCTGATGGCGGAGATTGACGCTGTGATCGGGCAGCACGGCGGCTGGCCGGGCGCATTCACCGCAGGAGCATCCGCCACAGTTACGTGAGCGACCGTTGACCGCGGGCCGCGCGAGGAATACGTGGTTTTCCAAGAATTCTACCGCGACCATTTCCGAATTGCAGGCGAAGGTCCCGCACTTTGTCCGGGAGGCGGAAAAACAGGGCGCGCTCTCCATCGCACGGCATGGGCACACGGTGGCGTTCCTCGTTTCCCGCGAGCGCATGGAGGCGATCATCGAAACGCTCGAAATCATGGGCAATCCCAATGCGATGAAAGCCATCCGTGCTTACGAGGCTGGGAAGGTCAAATTCAAGGACGCCTCCTGTCTCGGTGAAGACTAAAATCCGCGTCTCGGAACAGGTCGAGGCGTTCGTCAAATCGCTGGCACCCGAGCCACGGAAGCG
>Ga0114966_10003247_pt1 | contig 14348 bp, 13 predicted proteins | sample M_130207_XF_Meta_FD_87029 | JGI IMG/M metagenome (GOLD analysis project Ga0114966, IMG submission 87029) | Freshwater microbial communities from Lake Montjoie, Canada to study carbon cycling - M_130207_XF_MetaG | ecosystem: Environmental > Aquatic > Freshwater > Lake | place: Lake Montjoie... | reverse complement strand
GGATTCTCGATCTTCTGCATTCGAATGAGCAATCCCCAGCTTGGCCAATCCGGCTCCCTTCAGGCTCATCTTGTGTTGGAATCGACCGGTTCTCCAGGCTCATCTTGTATTGGATAAGACTCCTCATTGCAAACCGAGCAGAGGGCACGTAGGCTGGAAGCGTCATCTTTTCCTCCCATCGACTTGTCGAGGATGTGGCCGAGGTGGAGTCGAGTCTTTCTGCCCAAGTCGTAGGGGTGGTTCTCTCCGGCGACCGCACCGCACATTTGGCACGAGTTTCCTTGGAAATGGCCCGTTCGCAGGCAGGAGCTGGCTTCGAGTTTTCGAGCAGATACTGGCCTGGTTTGAGTACGCTACGGTCATTGTTAGTGAGGATTTGATAGCCTTCCTGATCGCGGAGTTCTCGAACCCGTCTGGCCCATTCGCTGATGCCTCCAGCCGCGGCGCGAAGCTCCTCCGAACCCATCACTCGGCCCATGTTCGCGAGAAAGTGGTCTCTGAGCTTTTTCCTGGCTCCGCCCCCGGATGCCATGTTTATCCAGCCATCCGGACAAGCCGACGCGCTGTCAAACAAGCTTTCAAGCTCGCGGTAACGGCCTTCGCGAAGGGAGGGGGAAAGGCGTTGCCTACTTGGCGATACGACTGCGTCTTCCCGCCGGAGAACTGCCAATCGTCCGGGAATCCTTGAATGCGAGCCGCCATGCGGACGGTTAGCCTCGGCATGCCCACGAAATCGCGGGTGGGAGCTTCGTTAGCGATTCCGAGACCGTCGACTCCAAGCGAGGCCCATGCCTTCCTCGCGCGGGTCGGGCCCAAATCCGATCCGCCGTGCTTGTGGGAACCGCCGACGAGGGTAGGACCGATTTCGTTGGCGGCGTCTCTCCATGCGGCGGCACCCTCCCAACCAGCGGCTCCGGCCAAGAGAAATGCTACCTCAACTCCTGGCGAACCGCCACAAAAACGACGCGAGGCCTCAACAGGGGAACGCCGAAATCGGAGGCGGGCATCGACTTCCAGCTCGGGGCATATCCCAACTTGGTCCACTCTCGACCGACGTAGCCACGGTAGTCCTCAAACGGCGCATCGAGAATCCCTCGAACGTTTTCGATCATGATCGCCCGAGGGCGAATCTCGTCAATCAGACGGATAGCAGCCGGAAACAGGTTCCGTTCATCTTGCTCCCCAAGTTACTTTCCGGCGACCGAAAAAGGGGGGCACGGCAGACCGCCCGTCAGCAGATCGATGCCTCTGAACCCGGAACCATCGAAGGTGTTCAGGTCGCGCTCCATTACATTCCAATGAGGTCGATTGAGTCGGAGGGTCGCGCAGGCATGCTTATCAATTTCAACTAAACCAACTTGGTCAAAACCCGCTTGATCGTACCCAAGTGCTTGGCCCCCTGCTCCGGCACAGAGTTCCAAGGTTGTAAGCGAGTTCATTGCCGGTATTATATCAAGGTCAGCCCATCGCATCAGTTCAAATTGAACGGCCATGAGCCGCTCATCGACCAGAACCTTCAGAAGATCCAGTTCAATCCGATGATGGGGAACAGGCCGATCTGCTCATTCGCGATCGGCCTGTTTGCTTGGCGGGCCCACTGGAAGCCGGAAAGGTTAGTGCGGTTGATGACGTTCTGCGCGCCGAGGAAGACGAGTAACGGTTTGTCCCGGAAGGTGAAGGTACGGTCGACGCGGATGTCTATCCGGATGTAGGCCGGAACGCGGAGGCTGTTGACCTGCGTCAGGTCAAAGATGCCGCGACGCTGCTGGGTCGATAGCGGCGTATCGAAGGGCGTATAGGGGCGGCCGGAAGTGACCGTCGTGCGGGCCGAGAACTCCCACTTCTTGGTCAGACGGTAGCCACCAACGGAGTTGAAGATCACCGGGAAGTCGTAGGTGGAAGGACGCTGCACGCCGTCGACCCCGGCTTGACGGGAACGGCTGAGCGATAGGTTGGCGTTGCCAAACCAGCGGCTGCCCCACTTCTTTTCAGCGAAGAACTCGACGCCGCGGGCGCGGCCACGGCCGGCGCTGGTCAGCGGAAACAGGATGTCGCGGACCTGGAAGGTATCGCCGACACTGGCGAGCGAAAGCGTCGGGAACTGCGTCGAAACGGGGTAGTCTTTGTAATCCTTCTGATACGCCTCCACCGTGAAGCGGAGCGAGGCAGACGGGATGTAGGTGAAGCCGGTGACGTAGTGCTGGGATTGGAACGGCGTCAGGTTCCGGTTCTGCGGGAAGGCGGCAAGGAAGAGGAACTGGGGCTGTTGGAAGTAAGTCCCGAAGCTGGCGCGCCAGGAGAGCTTGTCCGTGATGCGGTAGCTGAGGCCGGCGCGGGGGCTGAAACGGGTACGGGAGATGAACTGGTAGTTGTCGATACGGCCGCCCCAGGTAAGGTTCAGGCGCTTCGTCAGGTTCTTGGTACTTTGCACGTAAGCGCTCGACTGGCGGGCAGAGAAGTCCTGGCGAACGTCAAACGGATTCACGTCGCGGACGCGGCTGTAAGGGCTCTCGGAGCCAAAGGGCGAAGCGGCGTTGTAGTTGACCCGGAACATCTTGAAGCTGCCGCCGGCCTGAAGCTTTTCGAGCCCAGGGACGTAGCCAGTGAAGTCGTACTTGATGGTGGTTTCGCCTTCGCGGGACTTTTCACGGAATACGGTTGGGCTACGGGCGATGAGCTCGTCAACGTTGACGGTTGCCGGGGGGATGCCGTTGCGGATGAGGTCGCGGACGGTTTGGTCGACGCGGGCTTCCGAGTGGCTGATGCCGAGCAGGCCGACGCCGCGAGCGCCGTAGGTGCGCTGCCAGTTGAATCCGTTGGCGGTGCGCCAGCCGCCGTAGCGGATATCTAGGTTGTTGAGCTCCTCTTCAGCGAACTTAGCGTCGCGTTTGGTGTCCTGCCGGAGGCCGAGGCGGATGTCGTCCGAGCCGGAGATGGAGACGCCCCAGACGCGGTCGCGGGAGGAGAGATCGTAGAGGACCTTGGCGTTGTAGGTATAGAGAACGGGCACACCGCCAATGCCGATATCCTTCGTGAACAGATCGAGGTAACTGCGGCGGGCGGAGAGGATCCAGGAGCCCTTGCCCTTGTTGATGGGCCCTTCGATGATGCCGCCGATGCCGGGGTCGCCGACGGTGACGCGGCCGCGGAATTTGTCGCGGGCGCCTTCTACCTGTGCAACTTGGAGGACGCTGGAGGCGCGATTGATGAACGGGGCGGGTTGGCCGCCGGTGAGGAAGGTGACGTCGCGGATGAGTTGAGCGTCGAGGATGCTGGTGGTGCCGCCGGCCGAGGCAAAGTTGGCGAAGGCGTTGATGTTGGGGATTTCGATGTTGTCGACGATAAACAGGTTTTCGAGGGGGCTGCCGCCGCGGACGATGATGTCGTTGCGGAAGTCGTTCGCGCCGAGGGCGACGCCGGGGAGGAGTTGGACGTAGCGGGAGACGTCCTGGCGGGAGCCGGCGGCTTTGAAGAGCTCTTCGGACTGGATGAGGTAGCTGGAGCTTTTGATCTCCTCGGGGGCGACGAAGACAGACTCGGTGACGGTGAGCGTCTGCTGGACGGTGCCCAAAGCGGGAAGGACGACTTCGACTTTGCCTTCGAGGCCGGCGCGGACGGAGACGACGGAGCTACGAATCGAGGCTTGGCCGGCGGCGGTTATATCGAGCTGGTAGTCGCCAGCGCGGAGGTCGGGGAAGCGGAAGAGTCCGCGGTCATCGGAGGTGGTGCAGCGGGTCGAATCGACGACGCAGACCTTAACTTGGGGCACGGGTTGGCCCTGAGAATTGGTGACGGAGCCGAGGAGGCCTCCGATACCAGTCGTATCCTGCGCGGCGAGGGGCAGGGCGAGCGAACAGATCAAAAGAAAACGCATGGTCTCTTTGTCGAGATGGTCGGGAGGGACCGAAGCACTTATTAATTTTAGGTTACCGAGTAACCCGGATGTTATCGAGTTCGAGCCAGGTGCGGACGCCAGCGGGGCGGGCGAGTTCGAAGGTCAGTGCGGTGGCGTCTGGGCAGGGGCAGCCGAGCGCGTCGAGGGAGATTTTGAACTTCTTCCAGCTGGGGCCAGGAGTGAACGGGGCGGCAGTGGCATCGCGCTTCGTGCGCGTGGGCAGCAGGAGGTTGTAGTCGAGAGCGTCGCCGCGGGCTTCGAACTCGATGAATTTCACGGTGGTGAAATCCATGGGCTCGATGCCGCCAGGGCGCAAGGGGAGCGTCATGTGAACGCGGGGCTTCGACGATTCGGACATCTGCGCCTGGATGGAGAGGGCGTAGTTACCGGAGGATCTGGCGATGCGCTGGAAGAGAGCTCGGGAGAGGTCGGGGCCGCCTTCGTAGGTGTTGATCCAGCGGGAGTCGAGGCGACTGCGGCCATCGACGCGGTCGAAATCGTCGAGGAGAGCAGGAGCGGGAATGGCGGGGAGAGGAGTGGGGCCCGTGACGGCGATGGCTTGGGCGAGGGCGCCGAGATTCTGTTCGACGCCGCCGAGCCAGACGCGATGAATCTTGTTGATGTCGGCGATATTCTGGTGGGGCGCGCCATCGATGAGGACGAGGTCGGCGAGTTTGCCGGGTTCGATGGAGCCGCGATCCTTGTCGACGCGGAGGACGCGGGCGGCGTTGAGGGTGGCGGCTTTGATGGCTTCGACGGGGGGGAGACCGGATTGGGCGAGAAGGGTTATTTCGCGCAGGGTGGCCCAGCCGTGATGGGTGCCGGTGATGCCGGCGTCGGTGCCGGTGACGAGAGGGACGCCGGCGGCGAAGAGAGCCTTCGTGTTGTCGGTGAGGAATTTGTATTTGCGGATGCGTTGGGCGGAGGGCTGGACGAAGGCAGGGCGGCCCTTGAACGAGAGGAGCGCGGCGGGGTCGAGGACCTTTTCGAGGAGGGCGTCGAGGGCGGGCATGCGCGGCTCGTAGACGGCGGAGGTGGGTCCGTAGGCGGTGTGGCCGGCCTTCATCTTGGCGATGAGGTCGTCGTCGAAGGGGCGGTCCTGCATGCCGTGCATGATGGCGTCGACGCCGGCGAGGGCGGCGAGTTTGCCTTTATCGACGGTGACGGTGTGGGTGAGGACGGGAAGGCCGGATTTGTGGGCTTCGTCGACGATGGCGCTGAGGGTACCTTGTTCCATGCTCGTGAGCTCGGCGGCGGTGCCGTAGCGCCAGCCATCGGAGAAGACTTTGATGACGTCGGGCTTGTAGACGAGGGCGCGGCGGACGGCGGCGCGGCCTTCGCGGGCGGTGAGGACTTCCTGCGTGAAGATTTCGCCGCGGCCGATTTCGAGGCCATGGCCGCCGGGGGAGGTGATGCGGCTGGCGAAGTGGAGACGAGGAGCGGGCCAAGCGCCGGAACTGGTAAGACGGCGGACGGTCGCGAACGTTTCGCCGTAGGTGCCGAAGTCGGCGACGGAGGTGATGCCGCTGAGGAGGTATGCTTTGAGGTTTTTGCCCCAGTCCTGGCCGGAGCCGCCGACGGAGGCCGATTGGACGTGGGTGTGGAGATCGAAGAGGCCGGGAACGAGGGTTTTACCGCGGGCGTCGAGGCGAGTGGAGTTTGGAGCGGGGAGGTTGAGGCCGACGGCGACGATGCGACCGTTCGAGATGAGGACATCGGCGAGGCGGGGCGGAGCGCCGGTGCCGTCGATGAGGGTTGCGTTTTGAATCAGTAGGCTCTGCGCCAGCAGAGGGCTGGCGCAGAGGAGGAGAGTACAGAGGTTACGCTTCACTGACTACAGGATTGCGCAGTTGGCCCAACCCTTGCACTTCGATGATGCAATCGTCACCGGCTTTGAGCAGGCGCTGGGGCTTCCGCGCGAAGCCGACGCCGGCGGGGGTTCCAGTGGTGATGATGTCACCGGACTTCAGCGTCATGACTTGGGAGATGTAGCTGAGCAGTTTCGGCAGTTTGAAGATGAGTTCGCTGGTGTTCGAATCCTGGAGGACTTCGCCGCTGATGGTGGCCTTGATGGGCAGGGCATGGGGATCGGCGATTTCGTCTTTGGTGACGATGTAGGGTCCGATGGGGCAGAACGTATCGATGCTTTTGCCCATGAGCCACTGAGAGGTGGCGAGTTGGAGATCGCGGGCGGAGACGTCGTGGAGGTTCATGTAGCCGAAGACGTGATCGGCCCAATCGGCTTCAGCGATGTTCTTACCGGGCTTGCCGATGACGACGGCGAACTCGGCTTCGTAGTCCGGGGTTTGGGCTACTTTGGGGAGGACGATATCGTCACCGGGGCCGATGATGCAGTTGTTGAACTTGGAGAAGATGGTAGGAACGGTGGGGATGGCCATGTTGGATTCAATGGCGTGGTCCCGATAGTTGAGGCCGACGCAGAGGATCTTCTCGGGGCGGGTGAGCGGGGCGAGGATCTTGACTGCCGATTCGGCGACGTGGTCGGTAGCGGTGGCGGCGTAGGCGGCAGCCGTGGCGGGCCCGGCGGGATCCGCGATGAGAGCATGGAGGTCGGCATAGCCGGCGCCGGAAAGGGCGGTGATGGTGGAACCATCGGAGACACCCGGCTCAGGTTGACCACCGGGACGCGCAAACATCAGAAGTTTCATAGGTATCCGAAATTGTATCAATGTGGGGTAGCTCTGGCGCAGTAAGATGGAGTTTTGGGGACTTGGAGCAAAAACCTGCCGGAGTGCTTGGCGATTGTGATCGTGGTGCTTTGCCATTGGCAGGCGTGGAAGTGGCTGGGCGGTAAAGCGGGCTGGTGGCTGGCGGTGAGTGGTCTTTTTGGATCGCTGGGGATGATCTTCGAGATGCATTGGGCTTGGCGATTTGTGCCGGGTGGGGCGTGGTTTTTTTGGGCTCGGGGGGCGGCGATCGCGTGGGCGATTTGTAGCTGCGGCATGATTGCCGCGCTGGCATTGGTTCGGCGAGTGAAGCCACGGCATGACCCGGGCCGGCGGATGGTTTTGCGGGCGGCGCAGACGGCGGTGGTAGCGGCGCCGGCGGCGATCACGGGGTTTGGGATTATCGTGGGGCGGCGGGATTTGCGGCCGGTGGAAGTGAATTTGCCGGTGCGGGGGTTGGCGAAGGATTTAGATGGGTTGCGGATTGCGCAGTTGAGCGATGTGCACTATGGCCCGTTTTTGTCGCGGCGGGAGTTAGGGGCAGCGGTGGGGATGGCGAATGAGTTTCGGCCGCATTTGACGATGCTGACGGGGGATTTGATTACGCGGGACGGGGACCCTTTAGATGAGTGCCTCGACGAATTGGCGCGGCTGCGGGCGGAGAGCGGGGTGTGGGGCTGCATGGGGAATCATGAGATTTATGCGGAGTGCGAGGAGTACGTCGCGCGAGAGGGGCTGCGGCGAGGGCTGCGCTTTTTGCGGGGCGAGCAGCGGGAGTTGCGGTTTGGGGATGCCCGGCTGAACTTGGCGGGAGTGGACTACCAGAAGATGCACGGGACGTACTTGGTGGGGGCGGAGGCGCTGCGACGAGAAGGGGCTTTGAACCTGTTGCTGACGCATAACCCGGACGCGTTTCGGGTGGCGGCGAAGCAGGGTTGGGACGTGACGTTGGCGGGGCATACGCATGGGGGGCAGGTGACGGTGGAGTATCTGCATCAGCATGTGAACTTTGCCCGCTTTTTTACGCGCTATGTTTATGGGCATTATATAGAGGGCGAGTCGAGCTTGTATGTGACGCGCGGGATTGGCACGGTTGGCGTGCCGGCGCGCATTGGAGCACCGCCCGAAGTGACGTTAATCAAACTGTGCGCGACCTCATAATCAGTGACATCCACGCGAATTGGGAAGGCCTGACGGCCGTATTGGAAGGAACAGCCGGCCAGTACGACCGGGTGATCTGCTGCGGCGATTTGGTGGGCTACGGGGCGGATCCGAACGCGGTGGTGGAGTGGGTACGCGAACATGCGGCGGTGGTGATTCGGGGCAATCACGACAAGGTGGCGGCGGGGTTGGACTCGATGGAGGACTTCAATCCGTTGGCGAAGCGGGCGGCGATTTGGACGATGAATGCGTTGACCGAGGAGAACTTGGCGTGGGTGAAGGCGTTGCCGCGGGGGCCGGTGATGGTGGACGGGTACTCCGTGGTGCACGGGTCGCCACGGGACGAAGACGAGTACGTGATTGAGGGGCCGGAGGTGCGGTTGGCAATGGAAGCGGCGGCGGTGGATCTGACCTTCTTCGGCCATACGCATCTCCAGGGCGGTTTTCAGTTGCACCAGCGGAAGACGGTGGTGATTGGCCCTCCGTTCCCGGATGAGAACGAGTACGCATTTGAGTTGGCGCCGGGCTATCGGTATTTGGTGAACCCGGGATCGGCGGGGCAGCCGCGGGATGGGGACTGGCGAGTGGGCTGTGCGATCTATGACAGTGAGCTAGCGGCGGTGCAGTTGCTGCGGTTCCCTTATGAGCTCGAGACGGCGCAGAGGAAGATTCGGGAGGCAGGGTTGCCTCCCTTGTTGGCGGACCGGTTGGCGCGGGGGTATTAGAAGCGGTTCAGAAAGAAGGTCTCGTCGAGCGGGCGGCGCTTGCGGGGACCGGCTTCGCGGGCTTGCATGGCTTCCGGGAGTTGCGCGCGTTCGCCGTAGTAGCCGAGGGCGAGGCCGGCGACGGGGGTGAAGTCGGCGGGGATGGAGTACAGTTCGCGGACGCGATCGGGGAGGATGCCGCCCATTTGGTGGGCGAAGATGCCGTGGTGCATGGCTTCGACGGTGATGGACATGGTGGCTTGGCCGACGTCGTACCAGGCGTAGGCGTTGGGTTTGCCGTTGGCGGTGAAAGTGGTCCGGGCGACGGAGATGGCGAGGAAGGGGGCGGCGGCGGCCCAGGTTTGGTTGCCGGGGACGAGGCAACTGAGGAGTTGGGCGTGCGCGGCGGCGTCGTCGATGGTCGCGTAGATGTAGCGCCAGGGCTGTTCATTGAAGCAGGACGGTGCCCATTGGGCGGCCGTCATCAGGCTCGAAAGGACGTCGGGCGGGATGGGCTTCGACGAGAAGGCGAGAGGGCTCCAGCGGTCAGCTAGTAGGGGATGGATGTTTGTTGGTTTGGACATGAAAGTGGGTGAAGATCTTCTTGGCCGCGGCGGGGCCGACCTCGTTCGAGAGGGCGGACTCGGTGGCGAGTTGGACGGCTTCGAGGCTGCCGAGGGTTTTGAGTAGTTTGGCGACGGTGCGTTCGCCGACGCCGGGGACATCGAGGAGTTCCGAGCGCATCCTGGTGATGTTGCGGCGGGTTCGATGGAAGGTGACGGCGAAGCGGTGGGCTTCGTCGCGGATGGTTTGGATGACGTGGAGGACGGGGTTGTGGCGGTCGAGTTTGACGGGTTCGTCTTCCTGGCCGTAGACGTAGATGATCTCTTCGCGTTTGGCGATGGAGGCGATGGTTTGGTCGGTGATACCGAGGGCTTCGAGGGCTTCGGCGGCGGCGTGGAGTTGACCGAGGCCGCCATCGATGAGGACGACGGAGGGGAAGGGGGTGCCTTCTTCTTTGAGGCGGGAGTAGCGGCGGGTGACGACTTCGCGCATGGAGGCGAAGTCGTCGTTGCCGACGACAGTTTTGATGAGGAACTTGCGGTAGTCGGCCTTTTTCATCTTGCCGTCTTCCCAGACGACCATGGAGGCGACTTTGTCGGTTCCGGAGATGTGGGAGATGTCGAAGCACTCGATGCGCTTGGGGGGTTCGGGTAGATTGAGGGCGTCTTCGAGGGCGAGGGCGACGGAGTCGACGGTGGGTTTGAGGATGCGGAAGCGGGCTTCGAAGCAGTGTTTGGCGTTGGTTTCGGCGAGGTCGAGGAGGGCTTTGCGCTCGCCGCGTTGGGGGGTGCGAATTTCGACGCGGCGGCCGCGTTTTTCGGTGAGGAGTTCGGCGAGGGCTTCGCGGTCTTCGAAGTCATCGGGGACGTGGACGACGGCGGGGACGTAAGCCTGGTCGAGGTAGACCTGCTTGATGAGGGCGGCCATGAAGTCGGGGCCTTCGAAGTCGAAGCGGTCTTCCCAGTAGAACTCGCGGCGGTCGACGATGCGGCCGTTGCGGACGTGGAAGAGGTTGACGGCGATGAGGGGGGGCTCGGCGTAGTAGGCGAAGATATCGATGTCGTCGCTGGAGGCGGAGGCCATCTTCTGGGTTTGGGACATCTCGGCGATGGTGATGAGGGTATCGCGGAGGCGGGCGGCGCGTTCGAAGTTGAGTTCTTCGGCGGCTTCGGTGATCTGCTCGCGGATGTGGGATTCGAGGTCTTTGAGGCGGCCTTCGAGGAAGAGGCGGGTTTGGCGGACGGCTTCCGAGTATTCGGGGGCGGTGACGAGGCCTTCGACGCAGGGGCCGAGGCAGCGGCGGATGTGGAACTGGAGGCAGGGGTGGGAGTGCTTGCGGTTGAAGTCGATTTTGCAGGAGGGGATTTTGAACTGGCGGTGGATGAAGTCGGTGAGGCGGTAGGCGAGGTTGCCGGGGAAGTAGGGTCCGAAGTAGGAGGCGCCGTCTTTGCGGAGGCGGCGGGTGACGAAGACGCGGGGGACGCGTTCGTTGGTCAGCTTGATGTAGGGGTAGGTTTTGTCGTCTTTGAGGAGGACGTTGAAGCGGGGCTGGTGCTGCTTGATGAAGTTGTTTTCGAGGGCGAGGGCTTCCTTCTCGTTTTCGACGACGATGTAGTCGAGGTCGGCGGCTTCGGCGATGAGGGTGCCGGTTTTGGCTTCGGAGAGGCGGTCGTCGGAGAAGTAGTTACGGACGCGGGCGCGGAGGTTTTTGGCTTTGCCGACGTAAATAATCTCGCCGAAGGCGTTCTTGTAGAGGTAGACGCCCGGGAGAAGGGGAAGCTGGGAGACTTTCTCGCGGAGATTCATGGGATACCGGGCGCTATACTGTGATTGTGGCACGGGTACAACTAAGGAACACGCGCACAATGGCCCGCGTGGCCTGTGCGCTTTGGCTGACCTTATTTTTGTCGGCGATTTTGGGAGCGCAGGCCGCGGCTCCGGCGCAGTTGCCGGTGGAACCGCCCGAAGAGGACGTGACTTTGTCGCCGGGTCGGGAGTACGCTTTTAACCCGATTCAGGCGGAGAAGGAGCTGAAGATTGGGATGTTCTACGCCAAGAAGAGCAGTTGGAAGGCGGCGACGATGCGATTGCGGGAGGCGACGCGGTGGAACCCGGGACTGCCGGAGGCGTGGCTTCGGCTGGGCGAGTGCCTCGAGCGCAGCAAGGACAAGAAAGGTGCGCGCGAGGCGTTCGCCAAGTATTTGGAGTTGGAGCCCGAGGCGAAGAACGCCGCCGAGATCAAGAAGAAGCTAGGTTTGTAGAGCCCAGCGCGGCGATGAGCCGTTTGATACCCATCGATGGATCGGGGAACAGATCGATGTATTGGAGCTGCGCCGTGATTTGACGGGGCAGACGGCAATCATCGAGGCGCAGGGGTACGACGAACGTTTTTTCGAGGGGCCATTCCTGGGCCCGGTCGAGCGCGTAGCGCAGTTCGGCATGAAAGCGGCCTGGCCTTTCGAGCGCCCGGCGGGAGAAACAGGGTACGAAGTAGTCGGTGACGCTGATGGCCCGATCGATGGCGCGGGGCCAATTTTGGCCGGGTAGGAGCTTTTTGCGATCCATCCAGGGGTAGAAGCCGTCATTTTCGAGGAGTTCGTAGAGTTTTTCGACCTGCGCTACGTCTTCGATGGCATAGGCGAGAAAGACTCGCTTTCCGCGGGCGGCCAGGAAGCGAATGTGACCCTGGGCATCGGTACGGAAGCTGCCGACCGATTCGATATCGATGCTTAGGCCTTCGGCGAGGCACTGACGGAGGACTTCGACGACGTCGTCGGTCCCGGTGGTATCGGTGGTCCGGTTCATTTTGGCTCCACCTTGGCGGGCCGGATGGTGCCGAGGCCGGGGATGATGACGCGCTTTCCGCGGCGCAGCTTTGCGACGAGGTTGGTGACCAATTGATCGAGTTGGTCGGCGGCGACCGCGGGCGGACAGCCCGTGGAGGAGGCAATTCTATCGAGCAGTTCAGGAGTCTTCATTTTCATTCCAGAATTGGTTTCGGAGCTGATTTTTCTCGACGGACAAGTCAAGAGGCCGGTCGAACGCAGGTTCGCGGCTAGCGAGTCGGCCTGCCAGGCGATTTTTTTGCATTTTCGTTTTCTGCTTGGTTGGCTCTATGCCGCAAATTCCAAGCGAGTTATTTGCTATTCGTCGGTTTTTTCGCTGGGTTCGTTTTTCACGGCCAGCGGGTTGACCCTAGTGGGTGGGCGGGGCTCGATGCCCCGGCTGCCCGCTCCCCGGGATAGGAGTCGCTAGGCGAACGATTGCCGCGCCAATCGGCCGCCGATGCATCTTTTGCAATTTCTTGTTTTTTCTTGATCGGCTCTATGTCATTCATTTCGAGATACTTACTCGGAATCTGACGCCTTTTTTCGCTGGGTTCGTTTTTTTCGGTCAGCGGTTTGAGGTCGGGATCAGTGCCCCGATCCGTAGCCAATGCAATCTTTACGCTTTCGTTTTTTGCCCGGTTGGCTCTAGGCCATTCATTACAAGGCACTTATTCGGCATTTCCCGTGATTTGCGCTGGGTTCGTTTTTTCTATGCGGCCAACGGGACCGAGGCGGCGGTCAATTTTTCGAGCAGTTCCTCAACGTCATAACCAGGGGCGATTTCGGCCATAAGTTCCTCGTTTAGAATCACTGCCACGACCCAAGGCGGCATTTCGTAGCTGGGTTCGTTTTTTGCCCGGTCGGCGTGACCCAGGATTTCGGCCACTACTTCCGGGACCGGCAACGGATCCTCCGCAAGGTTCACGTCGGCATCGCTATTTACCGGCTCCGGCGGCGTAACGGGAAAATCACGCCGGAGTTGCTTGAATAACTTTACGTAGTTGGCGTAGGCGCTCTGATAGGCCCTCTTGTCCCGATGTAAGGATCGCCAAAGTTTATCCTTCTGCAGACCTCTCTCGTAGCCGAATAGCTGCAGATCAGCGTCCGACAGGTCGGGATAGGCCCGCAAGGTCTCGTCGATGCCGTGCTGCCGGGCATGCGTCTCCAGATTAATCGTTCGTTCCAGCTGGAAGAGTTCGACACACATGTGCCGGAGCATGGTGTGCTCACAGTCCGAGTGCGGTTGGAATTGGCGCAAGTGCTTTTGATAGAGCCGCAAGTAAGACAAGCGGCAATCGGTGGAGAGCAAGGCGATGCACTCTGGCAGATCTTCTTTGCGGAGATCCAAATGTTCCCCGGTGGCGATGCTATTCAGAGAACTGATGTACTTCCCGATATCGGAGACGGGACCGCGGCTCTTGGCGCCGTTTTCCCGGGCCGCCTCGGCGTGCCGAGTCTTCTGTTCTTCGGTCATGATTCCCCCTTTTCCAGCTGCATTGATGGGTACTAACCCGGTTTGAGTTTATGTTGGCGGCGCGGAGGAAATAGATGAACGAATCTTTATTGAAAACGATAAAGTGTTCTTTTTCAGTTGATTAAAGAGGACAGATTTATTTTTTCACCTTGTGACTGGCCAGTTTGCACCAAGAAAGTTGCGTCGATCCAGGTTGATGACCGCGTTTTGATTTGCTGCCACCAGGGCGCAACGCTTGATGCACAGATTACCAAGAGATGACCTCGTGTAATCGATCTTGAAGCGACAGTCGCCGTCTTGACGCCGATGGTATCCAGGTCAAGCAAACGAAAACGACAGGCCCGGAGCGCCGTTGGCGGGCGGGAGTATTGGACCCGGGATTTCGAACGTGCACATAGTAAGCGACTCTTGGCGAAGATGGCGTCAGAATGATGGAAGGCTTACCCGGGGTCAGACGTCTTGGTGGTCGGTTCCTAGTTTCTCGTCGCTGGCTCTGATTCACGACCGGGATCCGCTGTTGACGGCGGAGTTCCTACGGACACTGGAGGCCGCGGGGGTGAAATCGGTCAAGTTGCCGCCCCGATCGCCTAATCTGAATCCCCACGCCGAGAGGTTTGTCAGGAGTATCTTTGTCAGGAGCATCAAGGAGTCCTGCCTGGACCGGATGATCTTCTTCGGGGAGGCGTCGCTGGGAACGGCAGTTCAGAACTTTGTGGAGCACTACCACAGCGAGCGCAATCACCAGGGTCTGGCGAACCAACTGATCAGCCCCGAGCCTGGCCATCTCGGCAACGCAAGTGAGGTCCAACGCCGGGGGCGCCTGGGCGGCATGCTGAACGACTACTATCGCGCCGCAGCTTGACCCCGCGTAGTCGTGACCGCAGCCACGCTGGTATCAGTCATGAACGGCTGGGCGCGCCGGAGGTATGCGCCGTGTCCACGATTTTGGCGTCTCCTGTTTGATCCGTGGAGTTTCCGGGACACTCGCCGACTCGCAAATCCCGAAGTTTCGGACGGAGATGTAACCCTTGGTTG
>Ga0114966_10003246_pt1 | contig 14348 bp, 6 predicted proteins | sample M_130207_XF_Meta_FD_87029 | JGI IMG/M metagenome (GOLD analysis project Ga0114966, IMG submission 87029) | Freshwater microbial communities from Lake Montjoie, Canada to study carbon cycling - M_130207_XF_MetaG | ecosystem: Environmental > Aquatic > Freshwater > Lake | place: Lake Montjoie... | reverse complement strand
GTATTTCCAGTCTATCGCCACTTTGAATGACTGTCACCACGCCGCGCCGCGCCGTGGCGTAAACCCGGCCGGCCGCTCCCACCAGACTGGCGTAATAAGGTCCGAGGGCGCCGAGTCGTTCCTCTTGATAGATCGGGCTGCCCATTTTTGGATCGAGGCAGGTCAGGAGCCCACCGTCCTTCACAAAGTAGAACCGACCGAGGTAAAAGAGCGGTGAACCGACGTAGGGCAGGCCCTTCTTGAATCGCCACAGGACTCCAGCATCGGAAACGCGTCCTTGGGCGTCCGGCTTGACCGCGAACGCCTGATTTTCCACCCGCGCAAAAACCTCCGCCATCGTCTCCCATTCCTCGCGCTCAACAAAGCCGTTACGATTACCATCCAGATGCTTGAAGCGATCCTTCGCCGGACCCGGCGGAAGTTCACCTAAGGTGAGTTGGCCGTCCTTGTCCGCGTCGTTCGACGCAAGAATATCGTCGAATTTTCCCAACAATAAATGTTGCGGACCTTGGTCACCACCCGTGGTCCAACTCGCGGCAAACAGTACGCCATCGCCCACCACCGGCGAAGTGCACGTAACGCGGGCGAGTCCGCTGACGCGCCACCGCTCTTCGCCTGAAAAAGGATTAAGGCCTTCAAGCCAGAGCGTGCCGGGCACCACCAGATCAGTGACACCGTCGTGCGCCCAGACGATCGGCGTACCGAAGCCTCGCCGCATCTCCGAGCGCTCAACGCGCCAGACAACTTCACCCGTGTGTTTGTTCAGGGCGAGCAGGTGAGAATCGCCGTCCTGATCCAATAATTGGATAACGGTTTCGCCGAAGATTAGCGGGGAAGAACTCGCGCCGTATTCGGTCTGCGTTAACTTCATCGGCCGGCGCCATAATTCGTTACCCGAAAAATCGTAGGCGAGGGCGCCGAATGAACCGAAATGAACATAGATTTTTTCCCCATCAGTGGCCGGTGTCGCCGTGGCCGGATTACCGAGGGACGGATGCACCTCCTCGAGCTTCGCTGGGGCAACTTCCCGACGCCAGATTTCACGGCCCGAATCGCGGTCGTAGGCCAGCGTCAGTAATTTACCGCCCACGCTGCCAGTGAGAAACAGATATCGGCCCCAAATTATCGGCGACGAATTGCCCGGCGGCGAGTCGACGCGCCAGACAACATTCGTTTGCGGACCAAAATGAACGGGCGGCCGGGCATCCGCGGCGGCTACACCGAGTCCGCCGGGGCCGCGGAATTGCGGCCAGTGGAGCTCGCCGGCAAGGGCGGGGCCCATGGGCGCGCTCGCGAGCAAAAAAATGACGCCGGCGCAGCAGGGGTAACGCATCCCCCAAACAGAGACGCCACCCCCTGATACGCAAGCCTGCTGGCAGGCTACAACCAGGCTGGCAGTCTCAACCAAGCTGGCAGTCTCAACCGTTGCTTGGTTCAGACTAGACCCGCCGTTTTTTTACAATCACAGAAATCCGCCCGCTTCCCCGCCACTTTCCGGCCCAGCGTCAGCGGGCAACCAGCGCCCGTCCGGGCATCTGCGAATTCCTTCGCGCGCCGAATCGACCATCGGGGCAGACGACCCCAACACCTCACAATACCCTTGGATTCAAGGACCGGGCACTAACGTATCCATAAAATGATGATAATTATCCCCGCCGCCGCACCGGGGTCCGCGTACCAAGTCCGGCTTTCGATTCGAATGGCTCGAAGTGCCTGACCGCGACCACCGCCCTCAAAGAGGCCCGTCGCGAGACCGGTAGTCATTCCAACCAGACTCCGCTCTCCGCGCCATCCCTGAAAAAATCCTGATCGAACCAGACGAGCAAGCCGCACCGCGGTTTCAATTGCCAGAGCCGGGGGGAGCCGGTTGCCGTGTGTTTCCGATCAGAGCGTGCCCCGAAGCGCAGGCCGCCTCCGGGCACGTTTTCACTTCATGATCGAATAGAGGCTCGCGAAATCATCCGTCCACAAAGGAGCCGTCAGATTCGCGCTCTCCGCTTTCTCGCCAACCTCCTTGATTTTTGGAGTATTCAAAAATTCTTTATTTTTAGTCACCAACATCCAGGTGGTCGCATAAATCCACCACTCAGGTTCGTTGTCGTCGGAAATCGTCACTACATTGAGATCAAAATGCGCGGCGAGCCGCTCGACCACGGGCCGAAGATTAAGATAACGGTTGGAGATATGGATCGCCATCACCCCATCCGGCTTGATCTGGCGCAGGTAAATCGCAAACGCCTCCTTGGTCAAAAGGTGCACGGGGATGGCATCGCTGCTAAACGCGTCAAGCGCGAGCAGATCAAATTGCGGCGACGTGACGCCACGCATTTCCTTTTCCATCATCAGGCGGGCATCACCCATGATGACATCAATGGTGGCTTGAGAGTATTCCAGATATTTAAACTCAGAGCGTGCGAGTTTTTCCACCGTCGGGTTAATTTCGTAGATCCGGAGGTAATCGCCCTTGCGTCCGTAGGTCGCCAGACTCCCCGTACCCAGGCCGACCAACCCGATTCGCCGCGGACCTTCCGGGAGTTGCGCCATCGCCAGGCCAACTCCACTCGACTCGGCATAATAGGTCGTCGCCAACACCGATTTCTCCGGTTTCGTAAATTGCAGGCCATGCGTGGTCGCGCCATGAAGCAGCAAACGATAATGATCTTCCTCATCGTTGGGGTTGTAATCGAAGACCTTTAGCGTGCCGTAGAAATTACGCGAGGCACTCAACACCTTCACTGCCTCGCGCGTATTCCACTGGACAATAAAAACCGCGCCAACCGCTACACACAAAGCCATGACAAAAACACCCATCCGCCCGTTGAACTCCGCCGACCATCGCCGAGTTTTTAGATCGAACAATAACCCTACCACCAAAATCAAACTCGCCACGATATAAAGCACCCGATCTCGAAAAAACTCCAGCAACTCCCCGCCGTAACCGGGGCTATCGTCGAGGAGGGAACGGAGCGCTGGCAGCGCAAAAATTACCAGCAGAACACCGACAGCGGCGGCCACCACGAGTTCGCGGCTCCGGTGCCGGAAAGCGAGCACCCCCAAGGCGTAAGTCAGCAGCCAAAAGCCAACCTGTAATTCTCGATAGTCGTCTAAAACCGCCGGCGCCACAATCGCGACCAGAAATCCCCCGATGGCACCACCTGCAGAAATGAACAAAAAATAAGCCGTCAGCCGCTCGGGAGCCGGCTTCAGCCGGTAAAGTTCGCCGTGGCAAACCATGCACGCGACAAAAAGCGTGGCCGTGTAACCAATAATCTGCAACCGCATCGGCGCGTCACTCCCCGCCTGCAACAACTGGCAGACCACCGCGATGCCCACCACCAACAAGCCCGTGAATAGTCCGCGATGATACCAGCGCGCATGATCAAAACAGATAATAAACGTCAGCAAATAGAGACTTAGCGGCAGCACCCAAAGAAACGGAATGACCGCGACCTCCTGCGAAAGTTTATTGGTCGTCGCGAGTAACAAGATCGACGCAATCGCTGGCAACCCCACCCAAAGAAGTTTATCGATTACCGAGGTCGGCTCGGCGCCGGCGGTAGTCTCCGCGGCGATTGGCGCCACGCTCTTGACCGCCGCGCCACTCAGCGGCTGGCGCCATACCCGCATCGCGCTATAACCGCAAAAGATCACAAAAATCACCAGGCCGCCGGACCATAGATTGGCCTGCTCATTCCGCGCGAAACGCACCTCAAAGTAGCTCGGATAGCTCAAAAGCGCGAGGAGCGACCCCACATTGGAAAGCGCGTACAAACGGTACGGCGACACCCCAGGGTTAGTCTGGCTAAACCATTGCTGCATGAGCGGACCCGTCGATGAGAGTACAAAATAGGGCAGCCCAATCGTTACCATTAACAAAACGAGAATTCGCCCGTTCGGTTCTCCCGATAAATCTAGTTTCCAGCTCTCCGAAGGGGTGATCGGCAGGAGGGCCAGCGATAGCCCGAGCAGCACAAAGTGCAAGACCACCTGCTGACGGGGCTTCAGGCGAGTGGACGAAAAGTGTGCATAAGCATAGCCGCCGAGCAGCACGGTTTGAAAAAACAGCAGGCACGTGGTCCAGACGCCGGGCCCCCCACCGAACCACGGAAGAATGTATTTTCCGATGAGCGGTTGAACTTGGAAAAGGAGAAAGGCGCCCGTGAAAATCGTGAGCGCAAAGGGAAGCATAGTGAGAAAAACGCGTTTGGCGGGTTGATGAGAAGTGAGCCGGCGGAAGACCGACCTAGGAATGACGCACGACATCCACTTACGATGCAATGCCGAGCATTAATCAGCCCTCGGATCGCCACCGGCATTTCCCCGAGGAGCCGGATATTCGCGGCGCCCCCTGCTGACCTTGGCTGGCGAAGGGGGCTAAACGAGGGCCACCGGCTTCGATCTTGCGCCGCCCGGAAGGGGCCCTCAACCTTTCAACGTCGTCGCCCTTTCCGGTCGCGTCGCCCTCTGCGCATGAAGTTCTCTCTCCTACTCGCGATCAGCTTGCTCGGTCTGCGTCTCGTTGCACAGACGGCGGAGGCTTTGCGCTTCTCCGTCAGCCTCAAGAGTGATGAACGCTCCGCCAGCGGCTTTAACCACCTCACCTCCGACCAGATCGCGGTGATCGATGCGTTGGTCCGCCGTGATACCGGCGCTCGGACCAGCGCCTCCTCCGAGCCCAACGCAGGCTCGGCCAGTCCCAACCGCACGTTCTCCCAGCGGCTGACCACCCAAGAGCGCGGCACCGCCGGGCTCATCTCCCTGTCTCCGGCGGAAGTCGCCCAACTCGATGCCTACGTCGATCGCCAACAAAACGCGACGCTGGCGCGCACCTTGCTCGCTCCTCCAGTCTTTCTCGCCCGCCGCACCAACCTCACCCCCACCGAGAGAAAAACCGAACGGGAAATCCACGGAGCCTTTTCCCTCAGTTACGGCGTCGGCAGCGGCGGCTATAGTGAAAAAACCGGATCGATGCTGCTCACCATGGAGGATCCCGCCCGCCGTTTTGCCATTTCTTTCGGCTACACTGAATCCCACGTCAAGGGCGGCCACGGCTACTACCGCGAGCCCTTCTACGAGCCGAGCCGCCCGCTTTACCCCGACGATCCACTTCGTCCGTGACCAGACCGGCGCTTGCTCGCCCTTGGCTCTAGCCGAAGCGCCCAGCGGCCGTTCGTTACCCGCCCAACCACGGACCATTTTTTTAAATAAAGAGCAAGCTACGCCACCCCAAACGGGGGGGAGGGCGGGCGGAACGTCGCGGGCGATGGCATATTCTTGGGGACCAACCCGAAGCCACGCAAGAACCGGCGCCCCGCCGCCGTGGCTCTCAGTGGAAATGGCCACGCGGCCTGGCCGGCCCAATCTACCGAGGCTCACGCTCGCGCCAGACGTCGTTGGCCCTGCTTTGCATCCTACCCGGCAATCGTATTCTGGGGGACAACGTGAACGCTTCAGACCAGAAGATTACAGTGTAAGCCGGACCCGGCGCGAGCAGCCAAAAGGCCGCTGTCGACCCACTCCAGCCAGCCTCACCGACTCCTGCCCGTCTGACGGTGTCCCCGGCATCGCTCGAAATTATTTGTGCAGTCGAGGAACCCCCGTACCCTCCGCCGGATGTCGCCACATGTAATCACGAAACCCAATTGATGATTTCATCATTGGAAGCATTTCTCGAAATTGCCCTCGTGCTCGCACTCGTTGCGGCCAACGGGCTCTTCGTCGCGGCTGAATTCGCGTTGGTCAAAGTTCGTGCCAGCCAGCTCCGACCGATGGCGAAAGCCGGCGGCTGGAGAGTGAAATTCGCCCTCAAGGCCATCGATAACCTCGATTCCGCGCTCTCCGCCAGCCAACTCGGCATCACCCTCGCCAGTCTCGGTCTCGGCTGGGTCGGGGAACCCTTCGTGGCTCGCCGCCTGACCCCTTGGCTAATCGATGCCGGCGTCACGGACCCAACCGTCATCCACTCTATCTCGTTCACGGTCGCCTTTATTCTCATTACATTTCTTCACATCGTTTTCGGCGAACAGGCGCCCAAAATGCTCGCCATCCAACACGCTAAACCAGTGACGCTCTGGCTCGCCGCGCCACTGATCGTATTTCACTTTATCTTCTTTCCATTCATCTGGCTGCTGAACGAGTCCGCTAATCGTCTGCTTAAATGGATCGGATTAAAGGCGACCTCCGAGTCTGAACACGCCTTCAGCCCCGAGGAACTTGAATACGTCTTCAGCGGAGCGCGCCATTCCCACCCAGGCGATGCCCTCATCAACCGATTAATGGTCCGGGCGGTTCGCCTCCGCACCGTCACGGCCCAGCAAGTCATGCGGCCGCGCGATCAAATCGTCGCTCTCTGGCTGGATCGCCCACTCGACGAGAGCCTCCGGCAGGCGCAGACAGCCGGCTTCAGCCGTTTTCCGGTCTGCCAGGGCTCTCTCGACAACATCCGCGGTATCGTCCTCGTACGCGAGTGGCTCTGGCAGACGATCGCACTCGGCCCCGAGGCCGCGTTTGAACCACTCATCAGGCCACCCTTAACGTTCACCCTGAAGACTCCGATCCACACCATGATCGAGCTCTTCCGCACCTCCCGCGTCCACCTCGCCATCGTCCTCGATGACGATCTTAAAACCGCGGGGATCGTCAGCTTTGAGGACGTTCTCGAGGAAATCGTTGGTGATATTCGCGACGAATTTGATCTCGGCCGAGGCCCCGTCTTCGAACAGTCGGCTACGGCCATTGACGTGAGCGGACTTTTTAGTATGCGCGAACTCCAGGCGGAAACTGGCTGGGCGTTCGAGTGGTTACCGCGAGAAACCGTCGCGAACTGGGCCGAGCGCCAACAGGGCAAACCACTCAAACGCGGCGAGAGTTTCACTTTCGGCGATTTTAGCGTCACCGCTATTGATGTTAGCTCCGAACGCGTGCGACGCATGCGCGTCGAGCGGCTGCCCGCCGAAACCAAATAATTACCACGGCGACCTCAAATGTTCTTTAAAGCGGCCGACCTAAAATTTTAAAAAAACGAAATCCCCACGCTTCACGGCCCTTCGAGAAAATCCATCACCCGCCCTTCCGCTGCTTGATTTTTTCCCCAGCCTGCTAAATTAAACCAGCCTGCGCGGGCCTCATCTCGCGCCCCTTCTTCAAACGCAACCTCACTCTATGTCCACCACCACTCCGCAAAAATTCGAGTTCCAAGCCGAAATCAAGCAGCTGCTCGATATCGTCATCCACTCTCTTTACACGGAGAAGGAAATCTTCGTGCGTGAGCTCGTCTCGAACGCCGCCGACGCTTTGGAGAAATTCCGCCATCTCCAACTGACCGAAAAAAATATCTTCGAGGACTCCCGCGAACTAGAAATCAACGTCACCACCGACGACAAAGCGAAGACGATCACGATCCAAGACGCTGGCGTCGGCATGACGCGCGGCGAGCTCGTCGAGAATCTCGGTACCATCGCCCACTCGGGCTCCAAGTCATTTCTAAAAGCCCTCGGCGAAGGCGGCGCGAAAAACTCCAACCTGATCGGGCAATTCGGCGTCGGGTTTTACTCGGCCTTCATGGTCGCAAAATCCGTCAAGGTCTACACGCACTCATGGAAGCAAGACGAGCCCGGTCACGCGTGGTCGAGCGATGGTTCCGGCAGTTATGAGATCGAGCCCGCCGCCGACCAAAACCGCGGGGCGAAAATCGTCATTGAGCTCAAAGATGACTGCGCTGAGTTTTCTCAAGACTGGAAGATCAAGGAGATCGTGGAGCGTTACAGCGCCTTCGTGTCTTTTCCGATTAATCTCAACGGCAAGCGGGTTAACACCATCCAAGCCCTTTGGCTACGCTCGAAGAATGAGATTAAAGAGGAGGAGTACACGGAGTTCTACAAGTTTCAGTCTCACGCTTACGACGAACCCCGTCTGCGCCTCCACTTCAGTGCCGACGCGCCGCTCACCATTAACGCGCTCCTGTTCGTCCCCAAAGAAAATACCGAAAAGCTGGGGATGTCGCGCCTCGAACCCGCTGTCTCGCTCTACTGCCGGAAAGTGCTGATCGACGCCAAGCCCAAAGACATCCTCCCCGAGTGGCTGCGTTTCCTCAAGGGCGTGGTCGATAGCGAGGATCTTCCCCTCAATATCTCTCGCGAGACGATGCAGGACAAATCGCTCATCGAGAAATTAAACAAAGTAATCACCAAGCGGTTTCTCAAGTTCCTCGACGAGGAGTCCAAGAATCGTCCCGAGGCCTACGCTGAATTTTATGCGGAGTTCGGCCATTTTCTTAAAGAGGGTGCCGCCCTCGATTTCACGCACAAGGAGTCTCTCACCAAACTGCTCCGTTTCGAATCGTCGCTTACCGAAAAAGGCAAGACCACCTCGCTGACCGATTACGTCACTCGCCTCGGTTCCGAACAAAAAGAGATTTACTATCTCAACGGGCCGAACCGCGCCTCCATCGAGTCCGGCCCGTACCTCGAAGGACTCAAGGCCCGCAACCTCGAGGTGCTCTTCTGCTACGAGCCGGTCGATGAGTACGTGATGAACAACGTCCGCGAATTCGATGGTAAGAAATTGACCGCGGCCGATCACGCCGATCTCAAATTATCCGACCTACCGAAGCCGGACGGCGCACTCGGCGAAGACGCCGTCAAGAGCCTGACCACTTGGCTGAAAGCTACCTTGGGCGAACGCGTCGCTGAAGTTAAAACGAGCGATCGCTTGGTCGACTCACCCGTGCTCGCCCTCAATGCCGATAAATTCACGTCCCCCCACATGCGCCGCATGATGAAGGCCATGAACAAGGAGGGCGCCGACAGTCCCGTGCGCGTTAACTTGGAAATCAATCCACGCCACGCCGTAATCAAACGCCTTTTCGAGACCCACACCGCCAACCCCGAGCGGGCTAAGCTGGTCGCTGAGCAGTTGCTCGATAACGCTTTGATCGGGGCCGGTCTGCTGGATGACACGACGGCCATGGTCGCACGTCTTAACAAGCTGCTGGAAAGCGTCTGAGTCATCCGACGCCGGAGCATGGCCTCTCGCCATGCTCCCAAGCGCGAGTGGATGCGGATATCAACCGCTCCCTTCTTCACCCCTCAGGCCAAGTTCAGGCCGGGGGGGACGGAGAGAAAACTTATCATGCGGGGAGGCCCAACCCGCCCGCGCACGCTTCGATTCCACCTCGCCGTCCGCTGGGCCCCAACGGACTCACGCGGGCCAGCGCTCGCCCCAAGTTCCGCACCAGCCGTGCAAGCCCAGCGCTCCGCAATTGAAGGTCACGCGCCTCCGCGACCTTTGACCCATCATCCCCTGCGCCACCACAACGAATCAAGGCACCTCGTAAATCTCCACCAGCGCCTCACCCGTGCCCCCATCGGCGCCGCTCACCTGCACCGTGTAACTACCCGGCGCCAACGTCGTCAGCAACGCCGCGTCGCGACTCCCCGGCGTAAGCGCGAACGCTCCCACCAATTGGAAGGTCGCCGCCAGCGCTCCTGCCCAGTTGTCGTTTTCCGCCAACTTGGTTTTTTCCAGATAAAGTTCGAGCTTGGGATCGACCAAAAAACCCGGCACGGAAAAAAGGCCCAGAGCCGGACCGACCGCTCGGATCAAAAGCTGCTTCGTGCCAGTGCCATCAACCACAAAACCAGCGATCAGAATGTTCTCCCCCGTCCCCACTCGATTGCGAGCCGAGACATTGACCATGCGGGGAGAGTTCCCCGCACCGACATCGTAAGCCTCGACCAACACGACCCCAGCGCCCGTACCCTGCGCTTGGATCGTGCGCAGGCCATCCACGCTCTGCACAAAAGCCGCGTCTTTGCTACCGGCCTGAAATGCAAACGCACCCACACTCCCAAACGTTTCCACCAAGTTGGCGGGCCAGTCGTCGTTCGCAAAGATCATCGTCGAACCCTTAAAAAACTCGAGCCGAGGGTCGACCATCGCTGTCGGGATGCCAAATCCTGCTAAAGCGGGCCCGGCCGCCCGCACGAGAATATTCCGCGCTCCCCCGCCGTCCACGACCATCCCAACGGTCAGAATCTGCCCAGGCGCCATCGCCGTGCGCACGGACAAATTTGATAATCGGGCGGTGGGCCCGGATGGCAGCACGGGGACGACCGGCACGACGGTCAAGCTGGCGTCGGCGCTCACGATGTTCTGCCCACCACCACTCACCCGCACCGCGTAGAGGGCGGCGTCACCACTCTGCGCCGAGGCAATCGTGTAATTCGCGTTCGTCGCACCGGCAATCGGCGATTGATTTTTTAACCACTGGTAAGAGAGGCTCGCCGCGCCCGACGCACTCACGCTAAAAGTCACCGACTGGCCAGCGACAACGCTTTGATTCATCGGTGGCGTGGTGATCGCGACGCCCGCACCCGCCACGCCGCCCACCGTGAGCTTCGCGGTCGCCGTTTCGCTCACGCTGCCCGAAGACACGCGCACGCTGTAGGTGGCGGCATCGCCCGGCTGAACCGCCATCAGAGTATACACCGAATTTGTCGCCGCGCCGAGCGTCCCGCCATTCTTGCTCCATTGGTAGGTGAGCGCCGTACCCGTGGCATTGATGCTGAACGTGGCACTCTGCCCGGCCACGACGTTTTGGCTCAGCGGTCGCGCGGCGATCACCACGGGACCCGTGCCGAGCGGAGCGACAGAAAGGGTGGCCGTCGTGCTATCGACCGCCCCCCCCGCGCTCGAAATTCGACATGAAAAAGCCGACACGTCACTCAACTGAGCGGAAGTAATCGCGTACGTTGCGGTCGTGGCACCCGTCATCGCGACGCCGTTGCGCAACCATTGATAGGTCAAATTGCTCCCCGCCACCGTCACGCTAAACGTGACCGCCTGCCCAACGCTCACCGCTTGATCGAAAGGCTGCAAACTAATCACCGGCAGCGCCGCGGTACTCGCCGGCTGACCACGGCGAATCTGATTATTCGACGAATCGGCAACGTAGAAAGTGGTGCCGTCCAGCGCAATTCCGACCGGTTCGTAAAAGCGCGCGGCCGCGCCCACGCTATTCGCCTCACCCGCAATCCCCGCGGAACCCGCGAGCGTCGAAACCAGGCCCGCCGCCGTCACCAAACGGATCACGTTGTTACCGTAATCCGCCACATACACGTTTCCGGTCGTATCGACGGCGAGCCCGCGAGGCTGGTTAAACTTAGAGCCCAAAGCCGCCCCGTCGTTCGAACCGCTCACCCCGGCATTTCCCGCCACCGTCGACACCAGACCGGCCGGAGTAATTCTACGAATCACCTGGTTACCACTATCGGCCACGAAAAGATTCCCCCCCGCATCGACGGCGATACCCATCGGTGTGGAGAAGCGCGCCGCACTGCCAGCACCATCGATAAAACCGGATTGCGCCGCGCCTCCCGCCAGAGTCGAAACGACACCCTCCGGCGTAATCTTACGAATGAGGTGATTTCCAGAATCGGCGACGTAGATTCTACCGGCGGCATCAACCGCGACCCCAAAAGGCAGGAAAAATCTCGCGGCGCTACCCGCGCCATCCGTCGCTCCAACCGAGAAGGGGGCACCCGCCAGCGTGGTGACGAGGCCAGCCGGAGTCACCTTGCGGATCGTGAAGCTTTTGACGTCCGCCACATAAATATTACCAGAGGTATCGAGGGCAATCCCCACGGGAAAATTGAAACGAGCCGCCGCCCCGAGCCCGTCGTTGGCAGCTCCAAATTGCACGGCGGTGCCCGCGAGCGTCGAGACCACTCGACTCGGGGAAATTTTTCGAATCGTGTTATTTAGCGTGTCCGCCACGTAGATATTTTTAGCCGCGTCAATCGCCACGCCGTAAGGATTATTAAACGAGCCCGGCGAGCCATCGGCACCGGTCGTGACATTGGCGGCACCCGCGTAGGCGGTGATCGCGTAGTCCTCCGCACCCAAACGAACGAGGGCAATAAATCCCAATGAGCAGCCAGCCATGACGACGGAAGTAAACCGGTGAGAATGCATAGGAGAGGAGATGAAAGACAGAGAGCACGCCGCGCACCCCTTGGCGAATTCTGAAAATGCGTTAATCATGATTTTTAACTCGCGACAGCTCAGGCCGAGAACGCCCACCAACTCCTCGCGGCCAACGCGGGCGCGATCGGGATCGACGGAACCGCAAGTTCTGGGGCCGCCATCAGGTGTGCAGCCTAGACCGAGCAGCCGAGCGGGCGCGGCGTAAAATATGATTTCCGCCAGCCAATTCCTGACGATATCCAAGTAATTCGTCGAACGAACGCGAGACCGTGGACGCATCTCCACCTGCTTACCGCCGGGTCCGCAACCACGCTTGCACCCGCGCCAACGGCCACGTCGTCATCACCTGCTCGGCCACGAGTTCCCCTTTCCGAGCCGCGTTAATACCCGCACGGACGTAGCCCAAGCCCCCGATATCATGCGCGTCGGGATTAATCGCGCAGAGCAACCCGCGCTCGGCCGCCTTGCGCCAATGGCGCCAATCCATATCGAGTCGCCACGGGTTCGCGTTGAGCTCGATGATCACACGGTGGGCAATCGCCGCGTCAATCACCTTGGCCACGTCCACGCGATAACCCTCGCGGCGCAGCAACAACCGACCGGAAAGATGCCCGAGCATATGCGTGCAGGGATGCTCAATCGCTTTCACCAAACGCGCCGTCATCGTCGCCTCATCTTGGGAAAATGCGCTGTGCACCGAGACGACCACGTAATCGAGTTGGCGAAGCAGCGCTTCCTCAAAATCCAAAGTGCCATCCGGCAGAATGTCACATTCTGTCCCACTGAAAACATGGGTTTTAAAGCGATTGGAGGCATTCAGAGCCCGAATATCCTCAAGCTGTTGGCCGAGCCGGTGCTCGCTCAAACCCTTCGCCTGAACACTCGACTTGGAATGATCCGCGATCCCCAGATATTCCCAACCCAGCGCCTCGGCCGCGGCCGTCATTTCCGCGAGCGTATGGCCACCATCCGAGGCGGTGGTATGATTATGAAAGGCCCCACGCAGATCGCCGATCTCGATCAGGCGGGGAAACTCGGCGCGACCGGCTCGCTCGATTTCGTCCAGGCCCTCCCGCAGTTCTGGGGCAATGAAACTTAACCCCAGCGCGGCAAATAGCTCCGGCTCACTTTGAATCGATCCAGCTGCCGAATGCCCAAGCTGCATCGTCGCGATTTTCTCCTTCGCCGTGCCCTCCCCTTCCGCCGCGACCAAACCCCACTCGCTCAAACTGAGCCCGCGGGCGAGGGCGCGTTGGCGCATCTGCACGTTGTGATCTTTTGAGCCCGTAAAATGGTGGAGCGCGAAGGCGAATTGCTCCTCCGGCACAATCCGTAAATCAGCCTGCAAGCCGCTCAGAAAGCGCACGCTCGCCTTCGTCTCGCCCTGAGCCGTGATTTCCTTGACCCCCGGCTGCGCGACAAACCAAGCCACGACTGGCGCGATCTCCACCGCCGCCACAATAAAATCAAGATCGCCCACCGTCTCCAAACCACGCCGCAAACTTCCCGCCGACTCGGCTTTTTTTACCTGGGGCAACGCCCGTAAACCAGCCAAGATCGGCGCCGCGATTTCCGCCGCGTCCCACCATAAATGCCGCTTGCCATAGGCTTCGCGATTTTTAATTCCCGCAAGAATTTTCTCCTGCGTTTTCTCCCCGAAGCCATCGAGCTGAGCCACCCGCCCTTCCTCGCAGGCTCGCGTCAGCGCCGGAAGATCAACGACGCCGAGCTTCTCCTGCAGGGCGCGGATTTTCTTGGGACCCAACCCAGGGATTTGCAGCATCTCGACCAGACCCGGTTCGACGGATGTTTTGAGCTTTTCTAAAAAAATCAGCTTCCCCGTGGCGTGCAGTTCACCGATCTTCTGCGCGAGCGCCTCCCCAATTCCTTTGACGCTTTGTAATGTACCCTCCGCCAGCAAACGATTAAGGGCGGTCTGTTCGATCGCCTCCAGTGCCCGCGCCCCCGCTTGGTAGGCGCGCACCTTGAATACATTCTCCCCTTTTAATTCAAGGAGCGTGGCAATCTCGGTGAGAACATCGGCGATTTCATTTTTGGTCACGAGAATAAGCAGACCAAGAAACCGTCGAAAGACACTAAAAAATCAACCGTGAGCCGGCGGCGGGAACGCAGGCTCACAACCAGGCTCAGCCATGATAAGGAAGCGGATAACGCGCCGACAACGTGCGCACCCGCTCTTTGACGGCGCCCAACACGACGGCCTCGTCCGCGGTGCCGCACGCCACAAGTACCCGATCGATACACTCGGCGATTTCTTCCATGTCCGCCTCGATCAATCCGCGAGATGTCACCGCCGGCGTACCCAGGCGAATGCCTGAGGCCTGAAACGGGCTGCGGGTCTC
>Ga0114966_10003244_pt1 | contig 14357 bp, 12 predicted proteins | sample M_130207_XF_Meta_FD_87029 | JGI IMG/M metagenome (GOLD analysis project Ga0114966, IMG submission 87029) | Freshwater microbial communities from Lake Montjoie, Canada to study carbon cycling - M_130207_XF_MetaG | ecosystem: Environmental > Aquatic > Freshwater > Lake | place: Lake Montjoie... | reverse complement strand
CATTTTAGTATCCTTAAATCGATTCATTCTATTTACATCACCTTCGATCACATAATAAATATTGTGGTTTGGATGTTCCAAACCATTTAGTCTATATGATTGCTCTTCATATCTACCATCTTTTATACTTGCTAATAAGTCATTTAAACATTTTCTTTCAATAATTATTTTATCTTCTGTATCGTCTGAAATAATAATATCTCCTAGTGGTAAATTTGCGGTCTCCACCTTTAATTGTTTAAAAGAAGGAATAAATAGCACTAATTGATTTATTTGTTTCAACAACTCTTGCTCGCGGTTATCTACTTTGATTATCATTTGCATTAAATAATTTAGTAAATTGTTATTAAATTATTTTACATAAATATTAATATTATTTATTTAATTTTGTTAAATAAATAAATGCTAAACACTTTAACCCATATTTCCACCATGTGTAGCGTGGTATCCATATTTTTGTGTTTGAATTGTTCTGTTAGGGATACAGAAACGAGGAATTGTTTGAGGAGCTCCCACTAAATTAACATTACTAGTTAAATACCAACCCACACGAGGAGCTAATCCCGCCTTTTTGGCACCACCTCCACATGTGTTTGTTCTATTACAAATTGACGCAGCATTGCGTGCAGAACGGCTACCAGACATGTACACCATTATATACTACAAAAATATTATTATTTTAATAATAAAATATCATTTAATTTCTTCTAAATATTTAAATTTAAACCCACCAGCTGTTTTTTGTTTATTATATAAAACAGCCTTAATATTACTTAGAGACATATTTAAAAACTTACTTGCTTCAGCAATTGAATTAAAATCTTGAATTTTATTCATTTCTAAATCATATTGAGTTATTTTTCTTGTAAAACATTTTGTTAGTCCAGTTTTATGACTATGCAAACTATTTTCAAGTGGTGTATTCCATTCGATGTTTGCTAAACTATTATTTGTTTTATTACCATCAATGTGATTTACATACGCTTTATTTTCAGGATTTTCTAAAAAAGTAAAAGCTACTAAACGATGTAATGGATATTTATCTTTATTTACTCTTACATAAATATAACCACTATGATGTGGTTTATAATCTTTCATAATAATTCCTTTACTATTTTTAAATCTTCCTAAATTAGAAACAAAATAATTAATTGTTTCTTTATCTTTAATAATTATTTGTTTCCAAATTTCATTTTCTAAACTTTCTTGTTCTTCTAATGTCCATTTAAACCCAAAAGAAGTTTTATAAACATTTCTAAAAGCACAACTAATTCCACTTTTTATAGAGTTAATATTTTTTGAAAATCCTTGTTTAAATGCCCATTCTGCGGCTAATTCAATAGAATCATATTTCTCTAGTTTTTCATTAGTTTCGTCATCTACTCGATAAATAGGAATATTTTGATTAGTTGTTTGAATAACTCCATTACTTCTATGAATATTATTTTCTAACACACTATTCCATTCAAGATTAGTAACATTATTATTTAATCCATTTTTGTCAATATGATTAACTTGAGGTTTGTTTTCTAGATTTGGTATAAAAGCTTGACAAACTAATCTATGCACTTGAAAAATTTTTCCTTTTGTTTTTGATAAACCTACAACAGCATAACCACCCTTATTATAACTTTTTAAAACTCTTCCGGTTTTTTTATTTCTAACATTTCCTAAATTGCTAACTTCATAATTTTCATAATCTGATATGTCTTTCCATTCTTCCGCAAACATTCCTTATATTATTTATACTATATTTGTCTTTAAGCCCATTCCACAAAATAATAATAAATAAACAATATAAAGCCAATCAATTATATTATACAAATGACAGACGCAAATAAAGAAATAAATCGCGACGATGATATTATTAAGTCAGATGAAGGTTTAATATTTAATCCATATAATTCATTAAATATTAAAATAACATTGAGCGAAGTTCAATCTATTCTTTCTAAATATAATATTCCTGCTACTGTTAACAATATTGCTCTTTATGAGAGAGCTTTTGTGCATCGTTCTTATACGAAAAGACCATCTTTTGAAAATTTATCGCAAAATATAACCATTGTAGAAAGACCTCCTGATTGTATGCCTTTAAGCAGCAAATCAAATGAGCGATTAGAATTTTTAGGAGACGGGGTTTTAGAGTGTGTTACTAAATATTATTTATATCGAAGATTTCCTAAAGCAGATGAAGGATTTATGACAGAGAAAAAAATCGCGATTGTAAAAAATGAAGCGATTGGAAAAATCGCATTGGAAATGGGGTTACATAAATGGCTTATTCTCTCTAAACACGCAGAGGAAAAAAAGATTCGCACCAACCTAAAAAAGTTAGGCTGTCTTTTTGAGTCCTTTATCGGTGCACTTTTTTTAGATTTTAATAAATTTACTGTAAAAGATGAGGAAAATTGGTTTCAATCCATGTTTGTCACTGGTCCAGGTTTCCAAATGGCACAAAAATTTATTGAAAATGTATTTGAAAAACATATAGACTGGGTTGCTCTCATTCAAAATGATGATAATTATAAAAATATACTGCAAGTCAAGGTGCAAAAAGAATTCAAAGTTACTCCACATTATTTAGAGATTGAACACGACTTGGAATTAGGATACAAAATGGGTGTTTATTTATGTCTAGGGCAACAAATTCATACTTTGACACATAATGATGCTGTTGATATTTCATTTTTTAAGAATTTTAAATCAATTCAAGATTTTGTTACTGAAAATGGTAAAGCATTCATATTTATGGGTGAGGGACAACATAAAATTAAACGCAAGGCTGAACAAATTGCATGTAATGAAGCACTTATATTTTTAAAAATCGATGATGTAATTTCTAATGAAGAATAATTATTATTTTTACATTTTCTATTTTTCAATACATAAAATTATAAAAATTTATATATTGAAATTATATAAGTAATGAATCCTTTAGAAGCATTAAAACAAAAATTAAAGGTTAAACCAATCGTTGAAGAAAAAGAAAAAGTTGCTGTTGTTATTAAAGGAGATAAACAAAAAACAAAACAAGATAAAAATGGTAAAGAAATTAAAAAAGTCCAACAAGAACAAGAATTAGAAGAATTTGTTCCTGAAGTGGAAGAAGAAAAAGAAAAAGAAAAAGATACTGTTAAAGGTCCTTCAACCGTTATAAAAGGACCTATAATAGTTGATCAAACTGATAGAGGATACGATAGATTAACTTTATTGCAAAAATTAAAGGATAGTAAACTTACAAAAGTAACAAATAGACCTTTAATAGAAGAAATAGAAGAAAAAAAAATAGTTGAACCAGTTATAATACCAAAAAAACGAGCTAAAAAGGTTAATTTGCCTTTAATATTAGAAGATGAAAATGAAGATGAAGATGAAAAAAGAAGACAAGAAATTAAAAAGAAGAAGAAACTTATTATTCAAGATGATGATGAAGGAGAGAAAGAACCTGAAATTATTCCTATTGCTATACCAGAGAAAAAAGGGAGAAGAACAAAGAAGGTTGTAAAAGGTATGGCTATTTTGGGTCCTGAAACCGTTATTGATTTAAGTCAAGAAAGCATGATAAAACGTTTACCAAAAAAAGGACCGCCTGTTCTTATTAAGGTTTCTAGCTATTATATGAACAATAGAGAATGGTTTATTAATTTTATTAATTCACTTTTTGAACCTTATCGTTTAGAATTACAACAAAATAAGGATAATATTTCGTGTGATGATATTGGTAATACTAGTTCTGATTTTTCTTTATTAACACATCAAAAAATTGTTCGCGATTATATGAATTTATATACTCCTTATAGAGGGTTACTTTTATATCATGGTTTAGGTTCGGGAAAAACATGCACTTCTATTGCTATTGCAGAAGGTATGAAAGATTCAAAACGCGTTGTAATTATGACACCTGCTTCTTTACGTGCTAACTATATAGAAGAACTTAAAAAATGCGGCGATTTACTTTATAAAAGAAAACAATATTGGGAATGGATTTCAACTGATGTAAATCCTGAAGCGGCCACCCCTATGTCTACTATTTTAAATTTACCATTAGAATATATTACTAGGCATCGTGGTGCTTGGTTTATTAATATTACAAAACAATCCAATTATGATGAATTGAGTGATATTGATAAAAGAACATTGGAAGAACAATTGAATGCAATGATTGATAGTAAATATAAATTTATTAACTACAATGGTTTAAGAAGTAAAATATTAGCAACACTTACTTCCAATTTTACACGTAATCCTTTTGATGATTCAGTAGTTATTATTGACGAAGCTCATAATTTGATAAGCAGAATTGTTAATAAAATTAAAAAAGAAAAACCTATTCCTGAAAATAAAAAAGGAGAAAAAGAACACTTACCAGTAGAATTATCGACAAAATTATACGAGTATTTATTAAATGCTAAAAACGCTAGAATTATTCTTTTAACCGGAACACCTGTTATTAATTATCCTAATGAATTTGGAATACTTTTTAATATTTTAAGAGGGTATATTAAAACATGGAAAATAAATATTAATATTGATGGTTCCAAACAAAAAAATAAAAGTGTTCAAATCGATAAAAATAGTCTTCAACAAATGCTATTAGGTGTTAAATCTATGGATTTTTTAGATTATTCACCATCTAGCAATATGTTAACTATTACTAGAAACCCATTTGGATTTACAAATAAAATTAAAAAGGACTCCGGTTATCAAGGTGTAACAAATACTACAAAATCGGATTCAGGTGATGTTATATTTGACAATGAATTTATGAGTGATGATGATTTTGAGAGAAGAATTATATCTATTTTGCAAAGAAATAATATTGATATTGTACCACAAGGAATAGAAATTAAAAATAAAAAAGCATTACCTGATTCATTTGATTTATTTGAAAGCCAATATATTGATTTTGCAACTAAAAAAATAAAAAATATTGATGCTCTTAAAAGACGTATTGTTGGATTATCTTCTTACTTTAGAAGTGCACAGGAAAATTTATTGCCTAAATACGATAAAATTATTGGTACTGATTACCATATTATTAGAGTACCTATGAGTAATTTTCAGTTTAACATATATGAAAGCGCTCGTCGCGAAGAAAGAAAATCTGAAAAAGTAAAACCTAAGCATAGTGTTGGCGAATTATACGAAGACTCATCATCAACATATCGTATTTTTTCTCGGTTATATTGTAATTTTGTTTTTCCTGAAAGACCTATACCTCAAAGAAAAAAGAAAGACAATGAAGAAGGTAAAGAAGAAAAGGAAAATAATAAAATGATACAATTATTAAAAGATGCAAAAAAAGAAGAAGCTAAAAAAGATGTTGCAGATGAAGGAGAAGGTGAATTAGAAGGTGATGAAATTTTAGATATGCTTGGAGGTATTGATTATAAAGAGAGATTAGATAGAGCTCTTCTTCATATTGCAGACAATTCAAATGATTTTTTAACGCCTGAAGCATTGCAAACATATAGCCCTAAATTTTTAAATATGCTTGAAAATATTCAAGATCCCGATTATCAAGGCTTACATCTAGTTTATAGTCAATTTAGAACTATGGAAGGAATTGGTATTTTCAGTTTAGTTTTGGATAAAAATGGGTTTACTAGATTTAAAATTAAAAAAAACTCTTCAGGAAGTTGGTCTATAGATATTGACGATGTTAATAAAGGTAAACCGACATATGCTTTGTATACTGGAACAGAAACTACAGAAGAAAAAGAATTACTTAGACATATTTATAATGGAGAATGGGATGAAATTCCTGAAAGTATTTCAGTTGAATTGAGAAAAATAGCAAATAATAATAATATGGGTGAAGTAGTTAAGGTCTTTATGATTACTTCATCAGGTTCAGAAGGTATAAATTTACGTAATACACGTTATGTCCATATTATGGAACCTTATTGGCATCCTGTGCGTGTAGAACAAGTTATCGGTCGCGCTAGACGTATTTGCAGTCATAAAGCATTACCAAAAGCATTACAAACAGTAGAAGTATTTGTTTATCTTATGATTTTTACACCTGAACAATTAAATTCGGATGACGCAATTGAGCTGAAAAGAAAGGATTTAAGTAAATCAATTCCACACGTTCCGATGACTAGTGATCAATATCTTTATGAAATTTCTGAAATCAAAGCTAATTTAACTGCACAACTTACTGATGCAATTAAAGAGTCCGCATTTGATTGCTATATTTATTCTAATGGTAAATGTGTTAATTTTGGAGATCCGAATAAAGAAAAATTTGCTTATGTTCCCGATTATTCAGAACAACAAAATGATACCACTGTGCAAGCTAATAAAGAAGCTATTGAATGGACTGGTAAACCAATTAGACTTAACGGTGTTGATTATGTATATCGCAGAATGAGTAAAAAAGTATTAAATATTTATGATAAAGCTAGTTACGAAGCAGCTATATTAGATCCAACTATTATACCTTTACAAATTGGAACACTGGAAAAAAATGATTATGGAGAAGATGTTTTTAAACAATTAGTATCATAATGATTTTATTAAAATATAATAATATAATCATTTATTTGTTATTTTTCAGCAATTCTAGAATAATATCTACTTTATTATTTAAATTTTTCATATCATTTTGAAGGATAGATATTTTATCTTCATTTGTTTGATTATTTTTTTTTTCTTCTGTAACAGGAAGAGGTATTCTTTTAAACAGTTTAAAAATATTGTCATTTGTATCTTCTTTTTCTATTTCTTCCATTTCTAATTTTATTTTATTTATTTCATTTTTACTCCAAATTTCATTTTTACTCCAAATTTCATTTTTACCCCAGGTTACATTTTTTTTAGGACTTTCTTGTTCTCTCTTACTTAAATCTATTATTTGGTTTTGGTAATTACTATTATCGATATCAGCATTTTCTATTTTTATATGTTTTATTCTGTTATTGGTATTATTTGTAGTATTATTTTTATTATTTACTTGTGGTTGTATTATTTTATCGGATTTTACAGATGTTTCTTGAGATTTTAACCAATTATCTACATTTGATGTTGCAATAGAATTATTATTATTTTTATTTATTTGTTCAACCTCATAATTTCTTTGTGCAGTTATTTCTTGTATAGCCTTTTCCATTTCACTAATAGGTTCTTCGTCTAATTTATCAGTAAATTTTGGAACTGGCGGCACAGGAAGTGTCATTGCATTTGTAAATTCCTCTTGACGTTTATTATAATCTTTATCAAATTGACTTCTTTTATCATTTTGTATTTCTTCGTATGTTATTAATTCATTCCCATTTTTTGGCATTTCATCTAATATTTTAATTTTTTTATACTCTGTCATTCCCATTTTTTGTATACTTTTATTCGCATGATTTAATATTAATAAAATATATTTTTTATTCATATCCACTAAACTAGTTGCATTTTTACTTTCAACTTCAAAAAACCCTTTAATATTATTAATAAATAAGTGAAAAATATTCTCTTGGAACTCTCTCGGATGTTTTTTTATAATATCTTCATCAATTATTACATCCCATAAAATTTTAATATTATCATTATCTAAAAATTCTTGTTTATTTTTTGTATTCATTATACAAATTATATAAAATCTATTTATATATTTATAGTGAAATATTTATAGTGAAGTATTTATAGTGAAATATTTATAGTGAAGTATTTATAGTGAAGTATTTATAGTGAAGTATTTATAGTGAAGTATTTATAGTGAAATATTTATAGTGAAGTATTTATAGTGAAGTATTTATAGTGAAGTATTTATAGTGAAGTATTAAAATAAATCTTTCTGAATTTTTGCATATATTCATCTTTTAATATATGGGTTTTTAAATAATGTTCTGTCAGTTTATCTTCAAGCATATGCACAATAAAAAATAAAGAGTATATTCCACATTCTGTATTTCCATACTGATGTTCTATGCCTTCATTGCTATCAAACTTAAATAATATTTTTGATTTTAATGCTAATCCCTGTTTCTTTATTCTATTAACTAATGCCATTATCTCCGATGAAGGTTCGTCTCCTGTGCTATCAAAGAAAAATATATGTTTTTTCTTAATATTAATAAACATTGATATCCAATGTTGACCCGGTTTATTATGAGGATCCGTGTTAAATATTATACCTATTTTTGTTTTTCCATCTTTAATTTGTTTAGCTAAATTAAAATTACACAATTCTTCCCATACACATTCACCGTATATTTTTCTTGTATCAAAATCAATTGGAGACGGACCTATAAAATCAAAACATTTATATGCTTTTTCATATTGTTTCATTACTTTCATTATATCAATACTTGATAACCACTCATTGGGATTTTTTTTCCATTCCGCAGGTGATTCAGGTGCAAAAGAATCAGTCATTTCATTGCCTAATTTCCCAAACTCTTTTTGTTGTTTTATCCAACACGATTCTTTATTGCATACATCGCTTAAATAGTCTGATAATAGTGCATGAATTTCTTTTGCATTATTTGTATTAATTTTAACGTCAGGATGTCTTGCATTCCATAAATCTCTTAATTTATATAATGCCTTATCTGTATAACAACTGAAATCATTTATTTCTTTTTTATCCTTAGGACTACAATTTACTTTTTGTAATTGTATGTTATTTTTAGAAGATCTTCGTCTATAATTTTTTCTAGTTTTTTTTGTTTTAAATATATTATATTTCCTTCTTGTTATTTTCCTCCTTGTTGCCTTTTTTTGTATTAAGGATTTCATCATATTTATTAATGATATTTTTCTTTTTACTAATCCCTTTAATTTTTAATTCTGGGTTATTTAAATTTATTTCTTTTTGTTTTGGCAACACTAATTTTTCTTCAACCTTGGTATTTTTTCTTTTCACAAATTTATCTAAAGTTGGAGTTGTAATTTGAATTGAACGCATTAAAAGTTTATTCGCCTCTTCTGTTTTTAAATTATCGTCTTTTAATTCTGAAATACTATCTATACTTGGTGTTTCATCTATACTAGGCGTTTCATCTATACTAGGCGTTTCATCTATACTAGGCGTTTCATCTATACTAGGCGTTTCATCTAAGTTTTTATATTCTTCTTGGTTTAAATCATTATTATCGATAGTTTTAAAATAATTTATGCATGAATTAATAAAATTATCATAAGCATATTTTACATCAGGTAATAAATTATTTGGTTCTTCCTTTGTTATTAATAATTCCTTAAATAAATTATAAATTCTTTTTTTATAAAATTTTCTATCTTCTTTGTTAACCGATTTTGCTTTCTGTATTTTGATGTGTTTATTAAACATTTCTTTATTTAATAAACAATCTAAAGTTACTTGATTTATAAAAGCTTCTGACATATATATTTTATTTTTAAAATAATATTTCATAAATACCTCTCTCTAAAGCATTTTACTAACATTTTTGTTTTGTCATGTCTCTTACTTGAACTCTAGTAGAATTCATAAACATATCCGCTCCTACTATTTTTGTATCAGGATTCGGGTCAAATTGTGCAAAGCTTTGGTTTTGAAATAATAATGAATGTGATTGAGGGATTGATTTTGGTGTAAAACTATAATTATATAGGTCACTTTTACTTGATGGCACATATACTGACTGACTGCATTTTTGCAAAGCATATATTTGGTTTCTTAATTCAGATTCAAGATTCACTTTTGAAGCAAACCCTGACCAAGGCGATTGGGTATTACCAGGATTAAATACTGTATGCGGACTAAATGTCGGTTGAACATTTAATGGAACATTTATATTTTTTCTTGGATCAACAATCGGAAAATATGAATATTTTGTCATAACAGGACGTACATCTAAATATGGTTGCAACATTTGAGATGGTATATTTCTATCATAAATTCTTGTATTAGTTTCTTGGTGTATCTTGGAAACATTTAGTTGTGATTGATTACAATTATTCATTTATATAATCAATATATATTTTTATATAAATCAAATTTAATTAAAATACTTATGAATGGCAAAAATAAATATTTTAATTAACAGGCATAAAGATTTATAAATATATTAATATATCACTAATGTGTGGAATTTTTGCGATATTAAATAATAAGGCGCCATTACAAATAATCAATGATAGTTTTGTAAAAGGGAAAAATCGTGGTCCTGAATTTTCTAAATTAGAACATTCTTTTCTTAAAATGATATTAGGGTTTCATAGATTAGCTATAAATGGTTTAAATGAAGAATCAAATCAACCATTAATTATTGATGACATTGTTTTAATTTGTAATGGAGAAATTTATAATTATAAAGATTTGTATAAATTTATTGGAGTGGAACCTAGAACCGGTTCTGATTGTGAAGTTATTATTCATTTGTATCTTAAATATGGTATTGAACAAACATTGAATATGCTTGATGGTGTTTTTTCTTTTTTGCTTTATGATACTTTAAATAATCATATATATATTGCTAGAGACCCATTGGGTGTAAGACCATTATATCAAATAATTGATATTGCAAACTCTAGAGCAACAAAAATGTTCGGTTTTGCTTCAGAGCTTAAATGTTTAAATGAAATTTATAATTTAGATAAAGACTCATATATTATTGAACAATTTAAACCTGGCACTTATAGTATGTTTAATTATTCTGCTTCATATATATCTTCTTGGGAACCAACAATGTACAAAAATACACCTTATTTTATTCCCAATTTTTCTCATAGTTTATTACTTGACGACTTATATTTTAAAATATCTAATTTATTAAATGCAGCAGTTATAAAACGTTGCTTAACAACTGAAAGACCTATCGCATGTTTGCTATCAGGTGGGTTAGATAGTAGTTTAATAGCTGCTCTAGTTAATAATTTTTATAACATTCATAATATGCCAAATAAATTGCAAACATACAGTATTGGATTACAAGGTTCAGAGGACTTAAAATATGCTAAAATTGTAGCAGATTATTTGGGAACTAATCATACTGAAATTATTGTTACTGAGCAAGAAATGTGTAAGGCGATTCCAGAAGTAATTTATAATATTGAAAGTTATGATACTACAACCGTAAGAGCTAGTATAGGCAATTATTTATTGGGAAAATACATTCGCAAAAATAGTGAAGCAAAGGTAATTTTTAACGGTGACGGTTCTGATGAACTATTTGGAGGTTATCTTTATATGAATAAATGTCCAGATGACATCGAGTTTGACAAAGAAACTAGACGATTATTAAATGATATACATTTGTTCGATGTTTTGCGTTCTGATAAATCGATTTCTTCACATGGTCTCGAACCAAGAACACCATTTTTGGATAGAAGTTTTGTAAATTATATTTTGTCATTACCACCCTATTTTAGAAATCATAAAAATTATGGACAATGCGAAAAATATATTCTTAGACAAAGCTTTGCAATATGTAACTTTGAAGATTGTTATTCAAAACAAATACTACCAGATGAAATTCTTTGGAGAAAGAAAGAAGCATTTAGTGACGGAGTTAGCTCACAAGGACGCTCGTTGTTTCAAATTTTACAAGAATATATTTCTAAATATTTAAATGTTTATGAAAATACAACTAATTATGAAGCATGTATTGAAACCGAAAAATACTATTATAAGAAAATATTTGATAATGCTTACCCAAATTGTTCACATGTTTTACCTTATTTTTGGATGCCAAAATACACGAATGCTACTGATCCCAGTGCTCGAACATTAACATTTTATTCTGAAACTGAACAAAGTAATACAGTTAAACCATAATTTTATTTATATTTTATAATTATATATAATATTATGAATAAAAAACTACATACATTTCAAGAAAACGCGTTTGATTACATATTTTATTTATTATATACATTAATTGTTATTTCTGCTTTAGGATTTTCTGAATCAGTTCAAAAATATATAGAAGATATTGATTATTATGTTAGAATTTATATTTGTCTATTTTTAATGTGGCGTTTTAATCCTTTAAGAACTTCTTATGAATTTACTAATTTAGATGCTAAAATTGCGTTTACTGCTGGAATTTTTATTTTAACAACTACTGCATTAAACCAATATATAACAAATATTAAAGATAAAGCTACAAATAAAGTTAAAAATATTATAACAAAATATAAAAATTGATATACTAATATTTTCGTTTTGTTTTATTTTTTCTTATAACATTTTTACGTGTTTTATTTTTTAACGATTTATTAAAAAAATCCTGCAAATGTCTCATAATTTGTTTTCCTAAAATTTTATCAACTTCATATTCCATTTCATTTTTTTCTAAACAATCATAATTATATTTTTTAAATTCAATATTCATTATATCTTCAAATTTTTCTTCATTTATAATAAATTGTTTACTCAAATTACTTTTTTTAAATATTTCAATCATTTCATTAAATTTTAAATCATAATAATAAGGTTTTAAATTAATGTAGTAAATATTATCATTTATCATTTCTGAATGTATTGCATCGTCCAAAAAACATATTTCTGCGTTTAATGGCAACTTTGTGCATTTGATAAAATCATTATGTGTTTTATCATGTGTAGTTCTACAGATTTCTACTCGTTTTCCATTTATTTTAAATGCAGCTATTATTTGATCAAACAATTTATATTTTATTTTATTTTCAAAATATGACATAATATGGGTTGCCCATTCCTTTGGGCCTTGATTATTTGTATATATCATCATTTTATGGCAACATTTTGACTGTTTTTTGTTCTTTAAATATGTTAAAATATTTATTATATTTGGTCTCAAAAATTCTGGAAACAAATCCAAAATATCATTAAAGTCTCTTTGAGTTAAATGAATATTATTTTCTATTTTTAAATAATTCTTTAAACAATCCCAAAAAATACCTAATTCTGTAAAATAACCCAGGGTTTCATCTAAATCAAAAACAACTATTTTCATTATTATATATAATTGAAGGTTTTAGATTTTTATAAAAATATAATTATATTTTTTTTATTTGTAGTTAATATAGAACACTATGTCTGAAATAACTTTTAATGATTATAAAAAAATTTTAGAATTTTATAATAAACCTATACCCAAATCTAAAAGGCTTTTGAAGTTGGAGGCAGAAAAAATAATGGCAACTAAGTTATGCAGATGTATTAAAAAATTGGATACTGGGTTTGAACAAAAGGCTATTGGAATATGCACTAAAACTATTTTTAATAGAAAAGGTTATACTAGAGGTAAATTTAAATGTAAAGGGAAAAAAATTGTTACATTTAGAAAAACCACTACATCAAAAAAAACTAGAAAAAACAATAAATAATGTAAAAAAAATGAAATATTTTATTGTATTATACTTACAACAAAATATTTAGATATGTTAAATTGTGGAGTTATTCAACAATTTAATTCTAAATAAATCTATAAATTATTAAATAAAGATAAAAATATATAATTTATATCAATCTAATATATGTCTACTAAATATTATGATATAATTATTATTGGTAGTGGTATGTCAGGTCTTTATAGCGCGTATAATATTCAAAAAATGGCTCCTAATACTTCTTTCCTTATACTCGAACAACATAAAAAACAATGGATTGGCGGCAGAACAAGTAACGAATTATTTTATGGAACACAAATTGTAACTGGTGCAGGAATCGGAAGGAAAGATAAAAACCCTCTTTTAATTAAACTTATGGATGATCTTGGTCTAAAATATTCAGAGTTTGAATCTATTATGTATTATTCTAAATTATTTACCCCAGTTGATATTGTCAAAATAATAAAACAATTAAAATCAGAATACACAAAACATCCCGAATTGCATCATAAAACATTTAAGGAATTTTTTATTCATTTTTTTGATGAAACCTTATATAAAAAATTTCTTATTTCTGCTGGTTATACTGATTATGAAAATGCGGATTTATATGAAACGCTCTATAATTATGGCATGGATGATAATAAAGGTGGATGGACTGGTCTTCATGTTCCTTGGAAAAAAATGGTAGACGAATTATATCATAAAATCGGTAAAAAACATTTTCGCTTTTCTAGTGATGTGGTTGAAATTAATAAAATTGGTATTAAACCTTGTTTATTCGAAATTAAAACCGAAAATGGGACCATATATCATTCTAATAAAGTTATTGTTGCTACTACTATTACAGGAATTCAAAAACTAGTTCCTGGTGCATCTAATAAAAACAGCTTATATCAACAAATACACGGCCAACCATTTTTGCGATTGTATGCAAAATTTGATAAGGAGTCTGCTGAAATTATGAAAAAATATGTAGCTAATTATACGATTGTTCCTGGACCACTTCAAAAAATTATTCCTATGAATGCAAATAAAGGAGTTTATATGATATCATATAGTGATAATACTAATGCTTTAAT
>Ga0114966_10003243_pt1 | contig 14361 bp, 20 predicted proteins | sample M_130207_XF_Meta_FD_87029 | JGI IMG/M metagenome (GOLD analysis project Ga0114966, IMG submission 87029) | Freshwater microbial communities from Lake Montjoie, Canada to study carbon cycling - M_130207_XF_MetaG | ecosystem: Environmental > Aquatic > Freshwater > Lake | place: Lake Montjoie... | reverse complement strand
AAATTTTGAATGTATTTCATTACTTTTGCTTGATTTTCTGGAGTCATGTTTTTAATCGGAGCACGTAATCTATCAATAGATTCCATTATTTTATCGGAATTCGCCGCATTGGAAACGTCTTGCGAATAATCTTTGTTTACAAAAAAATCTAAATTTCCAGCTTCAATTTCGCTTCTATATTTGCCGACAATAAAGGCGTTCCATATTTTAACAATCATTTTTGGGTTTGCCTTACGAATTGCAATGAGAGCATTTTTTGCGGACAAAATATCGGCGTCTTCTGGAAATACCAAATGAACATCATTAATGAATTCAATAAAATGATCGTTAAAAGCGGTTAGAATGTTTGACATATTTACTTAATTATTTATTATCTTTTTATTATGTTTTACTAATAATTATAATCCACCTTTGGGAAAGGTGGAGCCAAACCTTTTGGTTCCATTTTACCGAAGGGTTTGGCTCCACCTTTCCCAAAGGTGGATATATTTAAAAATCTAAAAACAGTTTAAAAAATATATATTATATTAATTAAAAATGACTGAAGACGCCCATAAACCTATTCCAGAGGAATTTGCCAAAATTATAAAAGATTTTGTAGGTGATTTAAGAACCACCTTTCCAGAATACGAGCCCTTTATTGCCAAATGGTGGAAGGAAAAGGAACATTTCAATTATATTGACGATGAATCGGACCGTAATGCGGCCTATGAAAAGTCACACCAAAAATCCCTCAAACTAATCTTTGAGTTTTGCCAAAAGAAGATGCCACCTAGATTTTTCGATATTTTATACCAAAACGCCGATATTTTCAAAGAAGATTCCGATGTTGACACCGAGTTCCTGCCAAAGATTCATTTCAAAAACTTATGGCAATGCGATATTTCCGAGAAAACACGAGAAACCATTTGGAAATATTTACAGTTAATTACTTTTTCTATTGTCGGCACACTCCATAACAAGGACGCGTTCGGTGACACTGCCAAAATGTTTGAGGCAATAAATGAAGAAGAGTTTAAAACCAAATTAGAAGAGACATTGTCGCACATGCAAGGATTGTTTGATATGAGTGGAAACGCTGAGGCCGCTTCTTCGGACGCCGCCGGATTTAACCTACCAGACGCGCAAAAAATACAAGAGCATATTACAGGGATGTTGGACGGAAAACTGGGACAACTAGCGCGTGAAATCGCCGAAGAAACCGCCGCCAATTTAAACGTCGATTTTGAAGACGCAACGGACATGAAAGATGTGTTTCAAAAGTTGGTGAAGAATCCGACAAAATTAATGGGTTTGGTGAAAACAGTTGGTGATAAATTGGATACCAAAATTAAATCTGGTGACCTTAAAGAATCAGAGCTTATTGCGGAGGCGACTGAGATGATGAACAAAATGAAGAGTATGCCTGGTATGGGAAATATTCAGTCCATGTTGAGCCAAATGGGTTTAGGTGGTCTTGGTGGTCTAGGAGGCCTAGGGGGAAAAGTGAATACTGGTGCTATGGAGGCAAATTTAAATCAAAAAATGAAGATGGCGAAAACCAAGGAAAGAATGTTGGCCAAGGCCCAAGCCAGGGCAAATGCAAAGGCGGCCGAACAATTACAAGCGCAACAAGACCAACAAAATCAAAAACCAGCTTTAACAGACGAAGAGTTGTTGAAATTATTTAGCAGTGAAGAGAAACCAGAGAGAACCCCTAGAGGGTCCAAAACCAAATCCACCTTTAAGAAAGGTGGAGCCAAAACCACCTCTGGGAAAGGTTGAACCAAAACCAAATCCACCTTTCACTACGTAGTAGAAAGGTTGTAACGAAGTAAGAGCCAAAACCACTTTTGTGAAAAGTGGTGCAAAATCTACCTTTATCCACCTTCGGTAAATGCAGAGCCAAATAAACAACTTTGTACTACGTAGTTAGTAGAAAGGTTTGGCTCCACCTTTTTCAAAGGTGGATAATTGCGATTCTGATTCTGACGAAGATAGTTCAAATGAAGACAGTGTCACGCCTGTAAAAATGAAATATGAATTAAATTATGTTGTCGATTTTGCAGGAGGCCGAAAGAAAACCAGGAGAAAAACGAGAAAATCTAGAAAATGTAGAAAATCAAGAAAATAATATCACCTGATTTATATATAATCATGACAATTCAATTTTGGTCCAATGAACCTACCATATTATTTAATAAAGAATATATATTTGAATTATGGCCCACAACAAATATGTGTTATGAACAAAAATTAAATGCTGTATCTAGATTAATTATTTTGCTTACAATTTTAGGATATATTTTGACCATGTCTCAACGAGTATTGTTGGTCGGTTTTTTGACATTGGCTGTTATTTTTGTATTATTTAAGATGCGAAAGCAAAAGCTGACCAAGGATATTTTAAGTGAAGGATTTCAATCACTAAAAGGAAACGAAGTGACTGGAATGTTTGACAAGAAACCTGATTCTTATGTAAACCCTGTTACTTTAGACAGTGTCTTAAAATCGGAATTTAAGGAAGGCACCAAAAAGAACCCCTTTAGCAATGTTTTACTCACGCAAATTGGTGACGAACCTGACCGTAAATCGGCGCCACCCAGTTTCAACGTTGACGTCGACGAAGACATAACTAAAAATGTGAAGCGTGCTGTGCAGATGATGAACCCAGGCATTAAGAACACGAGTAAGCAGCTGTACGGTGACCTTTATCAGGAGTTTGAGCTCGATCAATTTTCAAGACAGCTCTATAGCACTCCAAATTCGAGAATACAACCTGGCGACCAGGCTAGTTTTTCGCAATACTTGTACGGCACGATGCCAAGTGCAAAAGAATCGACTCCAGACGGTAATATGCAGCGAATTAAGGATAATTGGCAATGGATTAATCCTTAATTTACTCTGTTTCCTTTATTATCGTATATCCAAAATTCAAAATTATATCCCATTTTTTCTGCTGCTTCTTTTTTCAATAAATTTACTATTTTAAACATATTTACTTACAGATAACTTTTTGTCAAAGAAAAGAACTTAAGCAAATTCAATAGATGTTATAAAAATAAAAATCTAAATCAAAACTAGAAGGCATAAAATTATTATAAAATGTATAATGTGCAAAAAATAATGTATATTATATATAAATGGCAAATGTTTCTGGTTATACCTTTCAAAATTTATCTAGAATTGGTTTAGACTCGTGTAACGTCTCTCAAACCGATACCCAAAATGTAGCATCTTGTAATTATATGACACAAAATTATTTCGCGTCGGACTGTTCAATGAAAAACGTAAAGGAACTAGCCACTACTCAACCAGGTATCATGTATAACGGTGGTTATAATTCAGGCGCTGGTGGCTGCAATATTGACGACAACTCAAAGTTATTGATTGGCTCCATCCAAACCCACCCAAGAAGTCACATTGACTTATTCCAACGTCCATTCGCAACAGTCCCATATTTAGGAAGAGGTTCTGTAAATCCTGTGATGGAAGCCCAAATCCAACAAGGCGAGCAAATCGTAAACAAACGCAGTGTGAGTAACTTGAGTGAAAAGAGTTACATCAAGTATCACCAAACCCCACTTTTACCAGCGGTTCAAGAGAGAATCAACAACCCAGCCAACCAAATCGAGAATGTAGCATCGGACGGATGGATTCGTGGAGGTGTCCCATCTCGTGAATTAACTCGCGATGGTGACTATTCCAACAAACACTCCACTTACCAGTATGCCTAAGCGAAGCGACTGAAAAACCACTTTTTCTAAAAGTGGTGCAAAAATGTAGCGAATGATAAAGTCCGCTTTTAGAAGAAGTTGTGCAAAAGCAATAAGCGAGTTAAAAACAATATTCAAATAATATATATGTGTAAAAATAAATATATTATTTTCTTTTTAGTATTTCTAATCATTGCATTATATTTACTGTCCAAAGGTGTATATTCCTATTATGTAGAGAAACACATTCTAAACGAAATACGTAAAGAATGGGTAATAAAAACGGGCGGTGGATTTGTTAAAATAGACGAAGAAGGTTCATATAAAGGAGATTATTATTTGTCTATAAGTAATGTCGAAAATATACAATCACACATACATATAATGACAAACCACCGTGAAAATGATTGGTGTTATCTTGTTAAAAAAAACAATCTTCATTCAAAATTATATTTTATAGACAAAAATAAAACTTCGCGCGAACTTGTGGAAGAATTTTTACAAAATTATAGAAAATTTCATGGATAAAGTATAAAGATAATTATACATAATAACTATAAGAATTATGTATAATACGAAAGTCGTTTGCAGTTATCATACCGACGAAGTATTTTTGGAAACAGATAAAATCACCGACGAAGAGAGATATTTCGTCCGCGACGCCATTTATCGACAAGAAGTGCTGGATATTTTAGGAATGGAACATTATAATGAAAAAGAAATGTTCAGAACCATCAAAGAATTATATGACCAGGTTCGAACGTCTACAGAACTCGCCGAATGTGCCTTAAAATTAGCCGAACACTTTATGAGCACTGATGCGGAATTTGGTCTCATGATTTTATTTGCATATGATTATATGTATTTAACGCATAACTGTATTAGCGAATATTTAGACTCTGGTAAAATTAGTGAGCAAAATATGCAAAAGTTGCGTGACGCGCTCGTCTAATAGACAATTTAGTTGGTAGGAACAAAATCGCAATCAATCGACTCTTCTACGTGTCTCCACAATAAATTTATGTTATATTTTCTAGTGTTTATTTTGCGATTTTTGCTATACTTTTTATAAACGTATATATTATATGGCTTCTACCAGAAATAGAAATACTCCAGGAAACTATAATTTAGAACAAAGAGAGTATAAGCAATTTGAAAATTATACATTGTATCCAAATTCGCAATACGGTGCCGCATACAATACTCGGTTGCCAGGAAATGGATTACTTCCTGCACAAATTCCAGGCAATAAGTTATCGTATAATGCAGCAGATACAGAATCTTTTTTATTTGGTATTAACTCGACAAATTTAGTAAACCCTGCACCATGTTTTGTCCCTGAAATAACCAAATTAGAGTCGACAAATATTTACGAAAAAAGCCCAGTATTTATACCAGAACCTTTAGTGGTAGAAAAAAATCAAAGACCATTTCCAGTGCCAAATTAAAACACTTTATTCCCAAATTAAAATAGTCCGAAAAAAGATTATTTTAATTTTTACTTTGTTGTAACATTTTGCACCACTTTTTACTACGTAGTGCAAAAGCGGTTTTGGCTCCCACATATACTTTTAGAAAAAGTATAACAAAATTTTTGGCTCTTACTTCGTTATAACCTTTCTACTACGTAGTGAAAGGTGAATAGGATTTTTGCACCACTTTTCCCAAAAGTGGTTTTAGTACTCTGGCGTGTGTTTCTTAAATAAACATCCTTGCGATGCTAACCCTTTAACATCGCCTGTTACAATTGCTGGATTTTGATTATTACAATCAGTCATCCAAATTTTTATAATACAGAAATTTTTTTTAGGCGAAATTGTTATCCCAGTCACACAATTAACGAAACCCATATTACTACTAATAGATGCACCTGCTACTACATATGTAAGCTCCTTCCAAACTTTATAAACGTTTTTATTTGAAACTTTGTAAGAAAAGCAACCACCGTTTCTATTTTTTGGGTCTTCCCATGTAGGTTTTATACCTTCTTTCATCATAAATAACATACAATTTTCTACAAGTATAGCAGGTAGTGTTTCAGTCACTGCCAATGTTTCTTCAATCGTAGTAAATGTAGAAATCGGAATATAACTGGTTATACTCCAATCTGTATTATGAGGCAAATGCGCCCAAAGAGTCCAATTACTGGACAATTTATGAAATGAATCCGTGCTAGAAATTACTGGTTCCATTGTTGTATGCTGGGATAACATTCTTAATATATTTATTAGTCATTTTTTTTTAAATTGTTTTGGAAATATATTATACTTTGCAGAGAGTATTTGATATCTGCATTATTCAGATACAATAATATATTTATTTTCTTTTACAATAAGACGAACTTCGTTTTTGATATCAAATATTTCTATATTGACATCATTATCAATTATCTTTACATGAAATGTGTTTATTTCATTTATTTCTTCAGATGTCACCGAATCATACGCATAATTTTTCAAATAATATTTTAGAAATTTTTTATCAATGATATTGTTGACAATATAATAATTATAAGTATCGCTTTTTAAAAGCACCACTATACATTTTGTTTCTGTTTTCACGGTGAATCTTAATTCAAATAATATAAATTGCACACTAGAAATTTGATAAGTGAAATCGATATCTGGTTGAAGAATTTTTTTATTCACACATTTTTCATTGGTACTTAAATCTGAAAAAATAAGCAACTCAGTTGCTTTGTCTCGTGTAACTGGCAATGATTGGGTTCTTTTGTATTTTCCTGAAACATCGCCGTTTACGATGTGTTCTATTTCTAAATCTCTACCACTGCAATTATACATATCACTTATGAATTTCTTTATAGGTGGATTTGCATCTATAAATTCGTTAACTTTACGCTTAATTTTACCGCCCATAATTTGACATTTGCTATATACATAAATGAATTGCAATGGAATTTCGATGAGTAGAGTTTCGTATTTTTCTGGATGTGTTCTTTTGAAATAATCATTTAAAATGATTAATAGTGCGCTAGTTCTTAACAGCGTAAATAGAGAACTGAATAACGTAGTAAATATAGTATATAATACCATGGATACTTAATAAATGGTATTATCTTTATATCTTTTTTAGATGTCAAATGTCGAGTTATTTTAACTTTGATAGGCAGGGCTGCTAGAACCATTTGGCACTAGTGGAGTACTAGCTACTATGGGACTCGTCTGTTTACTATCGTTATTATGGGGATTTGGAATGATTATATTAGGGGACTGATAGTATACAGGATTTTTGGATGCATTGTATTCAGGGTCGTATATTATAATATTACCCAATGAATCAACTGTTATACCGTGAACGCATTTTGCATTTGCATCAGAATTTGCATTATTGCAATTATAATTTATATTTCCAGTAGCCGCATCTAAACCGAATATATATAATAATATGCTAACTATAAATGTCATTAAAAGAAAAGGTATAAAAACAATAATCCAAGACACAACTGTTAAATTTCTTTCACATAAAATATTTAATAATAATGTTACCATAAAAGTAACGACGACTTTCATAAACGCGGTGTTATAAAGCCCTTTAAATGTGTCTATAAGTATTTGAGTTATTGAAAATATTAAATATATAATAGCTGGAGCACATAATTTTATCATTACTATAGAATTATATTTTATTTTATTTTATTTTTCATCGGCGTAAAAGAATGGTTCGCCGTCTTTTAAATAACCCACTTTATTTCCGACTTCATTGTCTTCAGTTGATTCGTAAATAAAACCATTTTCTTCGTCATTGGTATAATATGTTACATCATCGATTTCAATTTCGGTAACCTCTTCCTCTTCTTCCACTTCTTTATCATCGTTATCGCTGTCCTCTTCTTCATCCTCTTCCACTCCTTTATCATCCTTATCGTTGTCCTCTTCTTCATCATCATCCTCTTCTTCATCCTCTTCTTCATCCTCTTCTTCATCAGCGGCCTCTTCCACCTGTTCCTTTTCGTCTTCATTTTCTTTAATTTCAACTTGTATATTTTCATTTTCACAAGCCGAAACGATAGATGGTTTAATCACATGTTTTACCTCACATTTATTCTCAAGCGGCGACACTTGTTTTAACGCCCTGACTTCTTGGTCTAATAAATGAATCTTATTCAAAATACTATCTAGCTTTTTTTCTATTTCACCCATCTCTTCACGTACATAATTACGTGTTGTATCTTTTATAATAGAATTCATACACTTATCTGAGTCATCGCCTGCTTCTATTTTTTCTGTATCAACACTCTTATTTAATTCATTTCTAACAGACGGTAAATTCATAATTGTATTATGAGTCTTTTCTAATAATTCATATCTGCTCATAAAATCCTTTAAAATTGTTTTTACGCCCCTAGCAATAACACCCTCAATTTCTATCATCAAAGGCTGTGTATTAAAACTTTCTATTTTTTTGCTCATTACGTGGATAGTTTATATATAATTATTCGTTTAATATGATTTAAAAAATAATTTATCTAATTCATATATGTCGGATAACATTTCTTTAGTAGAAACAGTCCAAATTTATGAAAAAATACAAAAAATTTTACGACAAACAGATTATACAGAAGAAATCGCTTTCATGAAATTAAAAGAATATAATTATGACGAAATTGCCGTTATCAAAGCCTATCTGGGTATTACTGAAAAAAAAGCACCAGAACACCATGTGAAATCAGTAAATCAGGAAATTTATAGACAATTACGACATAAATTGGACTCCAATATGCGCGATTATCAAGTCCGCGTAGATAGAGGCGAAGTGAAAAAAATTGTCTAAGCGCGTCGCATTTTATTTCTTATGGTATCTTTTCTTTTTTGGAAAAATCGTATTTACATTTGCTTTTTTGGGTTGGTTATTGGCGTTTTGTCCAGGAACTGCCGAAGGTATTCCAAAAAAAACCGCATTTATGTTAGAAATATAATCAACTACATAAATAATAACAAACACTGATAAAATCATGAGTAATTGAATGTAATTATTTTTTATGAAATCAATGATTGTGTTTATGTCCCAAGAAAAGTGTTCATTTTCAGAGTTATCCATAATATAATAAAATAAATAAAAATATAAAATAAATAAAAATACAAAATAAATAAAAATAAATAAAAATATAAAATAAATAAAAATTAAAACGTGTTCTTCCTAATAATATAGTAAAACAGTAAGTTTACTCTATTATTTGATAATTATTATTTAACATGGTTTATGGATTCAGTCCAAACTTCTCACTCAAAATAGTCGTTTTGGTTTGTTTGTTTTGTAATTTCTTTTTAATCTGATATGTATTCGATGGAATTATTTTATTATTAATAATAAAATCGTCATTATCTTCATGCAATTCAGGAAGAATCCTGGTAAGAGGTTTGTCTACAATTAAAAATAATCGGTCGTTTCTTAATAAAGACCTATATTCTTGTATTGTTAAATTGCCGTAATATTTCTCAAGCATATAATATGGATTGGGTGCTGGTTTTATGTTCTTCTTATAATCATAAATTTTGGAATAAATGTGATTGATAAGATGATATCTTTCAAATTTTGCCGAACTATCAATATTTTCTTCCATTAAATAAGCCGTGGCACATTCAGGACTACAAAAACAACCGTATACATGGTATGATTCTTTTATAAAATGTTTTGGTATATAAATAGGCGGATTATCAAAATCATATGTGCACCAAAAGCAAGCGGATTTTTTATCACAAATATTATTAATATGTAAACTGTGTTCCAGGGTTTTAATTTTTTTCCATATTTCTCTAATATCAGTCTCCTTGTTAGGCTTGTCCTCATCATAATCATACATATCATCGTCGTCATTATATTTTTTTTTAAACTGATTATTACTATTTATATCAGACGAATAATTATGGGTAGGATTAAATATATTTGTCTCGGCTACGATATCGTTATATGATAATTGTGATTTTTGAAACTCGAATCCTTGAACTTCTGATGTTTCATTATTTGAATATAAATCTTTGATAGAACATTTCAAATGCAAAATAACATTAGACTTGGGCTCTTTGCAATTGTTTAATGGTACGATTTGTTGGATTATTTTACCACCCTTTGGTTTTCTTCCGCGTTTTTTAGCAACTGGTTTATCAATTTGAACCTCTATGTTGGTAGAAAAAATATCAGTGTTTTCGATTACATCGTCACTTTCTTCTACATTCGTTAAATCTAAATTTACACTAGGTAATAATTCATTCTTGGTATATTCATTTATTTCTTGTGTAGTTTCTTCAATGATAACATTTATGTTATCGTCTAATATTTTTGTTTCTATAATATTACTACTCTTTGTCGCATCTTCTAGGGCTTTCTTTGGTTTTCTCCCGCGTTTTTTAGCAGGGACACTGTTATTTGTTGATGTATCATTTGTTGTCATTAACTTATACGTTATTAATACATTTTGATTTAAATAGTTTTCAAATATATATTTTCGTAAAATGTGAAATAGGGTTTTTGGTTTCTGGTTTTTGGTTTCTGGTTTTTGGTTTCTGGTTTTTGGTTTCTGGTTTTTGGTTTCTGGTTCTTAGTTATTGATGGCTAGTTGTTGATTGTTTTTTACTATAACAACTTCTACATACAGGAATATAATTATCGGAACCTACGACCGTTTGTTCGGTTTCGTTTGTCAACCGCATTGAAAATATTCCTCGAGTTCCGTCTCTACATAATGAACACAAAGAAGTCAATTTATTCACTTTATCACAAAGTGGTATTAACTCTAAAATTGCTCCAAACTTTTTTCGTTCAAAATCACCATCTAAACCACAAATATATACCTTCTTATTATTGTTTAACATATCCAATACTACTTCGTATAAGTCTGGAAAAAACTGCCCTTCATTTATTAGAATAACATCTGAATTTCGCAATGATTTATGAGAAGAAGTTGTTTCACTCTTATTCTCACACAATCCTTCTTTGCAAAGACCTTTTGTGCAACAATATAGAAATGATTTGTTGGACCAAACCTCGTCTAATGTATTTGATTGAATACACGGTGCCATTATTTTATCGTGACTAGATAACATCGTATCATGATAGCGTTTGTCTATAGAGTGATTTATAATGGATACTGGAATATTACAAAACTTACATTGTTTATAAATTTCCAACAAGGATGATGTCTTAGAGCTGAACATGGGTCCTATGATTAATTCTAAATATCCAACGGTTTTTCCTGAAGTTGTCATTATATCTTTGCATCTAAAAATATTTCTTCTTTTGAATTCAATTATTTTTGTAATTCGAACGTTACACCGAACAGAACAACGAATATTATTGTAATTATAAAAATAAATATTAAATATAAATTATTTTACATAGTTAAATGACGACGAGTGGCGTCCCTTTTGTAGAGTTGTTTAGACCAAAGCAATTTGACGACATTGTATTAGACCCTTTAAACAGAAAAATTCTAAAAAATATAATAGACACCTCTTATTTCCCCAATTTACTCTTTTATGGGCCACCAGGCACAGGTAAGACAACTACCATAATGAATCTTATTAACGCATATCAGGAAAAACTGAATAACAAAAACTCCGACCTAATTATTCATTTAAACGCATCGGACGAGAGAGGTATCGATATCATTCGTAACCAAATAAATTTATTCGTAAATTCCAAACCGTTATTCCATAATGGAATGAAATTTGTTATACTCGATGAAGTGGATTATATGACAAAAAACGCGCAACAAGCTTTACGATATTTACTGCAAAATTATTCTGGAAATGTTCGTTTTTGTTTGATTTGCAATTATATAAGCAAAATAGACGAGGGATTGCAAAATGAATTTATACGTTTACGTTTTAATCAATTGCCGAAAAATGACATTATACAATTTTTAAACCATATATCCGAATCAGAACATTTAAACATGTCCCACAAGTCTTTATCGTCTATACAAAAACTATACAAGTCGGATATTCGAAGCATGATTAATTTTATGCAATCAAATCAAGATATAGCAAAGAATAAAGATAAATTTGCCGAATTTAATATAATTGATAACGATATATGGGAGCTGTTATTGAAAAAACTTTCCAAGAATGAAAATATAGATGCGATAAAATCATTTGTACATTCCATTAGTATAGAATACAATATTGACAAAAAAAATATAATCAAGGAGTTTCTCAATTATATTATTCGCACTTATCCTAAATATTTATCTAGCGATTTTCTATATTTTATCGAAAATTTGATGCATTCTCAAATTCAAAACAATAATGTCCATATTTATTATTCTTTATTACGACTATCATTTTTTGTACCGAAATAACTTTCATTCACACTTCTCAGACGGCGCATTATAGATAGCCATTCTCATATATAATTTAATCATAAATTCGTTGGGAGGAGAACTCTTGGTTGGGTCAAATAAATTTTGGTTAATTCCGTATTCACTAAATACATTTACCTCCTTCTGGTTAGTAGAACTATTTTTACGAATAGGTATAATATTTGTTCTTTCATGGATGATGTTTTGTTTTGCGCGCATCCTTTATATTATATAAATAAAAAAATAATTGATAATAATTTAATATAAAGAATATAAAGATATATATTTGAACTATTGTATGACAATGGACATTGATAAAGAATGGGAGAATTTTATATCATATGGACAAGAGGAAGAATACTCTGACTGTGAAGAAGAATTAACTGAAATTATTAAACAAACAAACGAAGAATTTATTTCTGCAAATTTGTCTTCGGAATTCAATACGGAAGCACCTAAATCTTCCAATATTTATATTTCAACGAAAACAAAAATAGCCTACTTGAATAGACCGATTGATTTGAAGGGAATTTTCTGGGCGGTTCCAGTTATACCCTATGCGAAACCATGCAGTGGGGTTATTAAAAAACAAATGAAATTTAATTCTACTACCGCGGAAGAATTAATTTTAATTCAAGAAAAGTTAAAAGATGAAAATTATTTTGAAGAATACGTGATTACCCATATTGATAACCCTTCTGGGCGTATTAAATTTAAAGATACCAGAAAAATTAGTATTGGGGTTTCCAAGAAGGATTTAATGAGTTATCGTTGTAAGAAGAAGAGTGCATTCTACAACTGTTTCGTCTTGATTCTTCGTATGCGTGTGCAGAATATGTTTAAAGAGTTTCATGTAAAGGTGTTTAATACCGGCAAACTAGAAATTCCTGGTGTCCAAAGCGAGCCGGTTTTCGAAATGATTTTAAATCAGGTATTGGAAACATTACAACCGCACGTTGTAGAACCGCTGGGGTATAAAGATAATACCAATGAAACCGTGTTAATAAATTCCAATTTTAATTGTGGGTTCTTTGTGAATAGAGAAGTGCTTTATGATATATTGAAATTCAAATATAATATTCAAGCTATATACGACCCTTGTTCATATCCTGGTATCCAATGTAAATTTTATTATAATCCAGACGTTGGCTTACAAAATGGATGCCAAATATCGGAAGAAAACAAGCATTTATACACCAACGTAAAGCAGGTTTCGTTTATGATTTTTAGGACAGGGAGTGTCTTGATCGTAGGTAGGTGTGACGAAAATGTATTAATAGTTATTTATGAATTTCTAAAAATAGTACTCATTAATGAATATAAAAATATTTGTCAAAAAAATATTAAAGTCGGTGGAGATGATGGCGTTACTCTCGCAAAAGATAAAAAGAAAAAGGTGCGAAGAAAAAACATTACTATAGAAATTCAAAATCCTTAAGATAGTAACCATTTCACAAATTTATCATTTGCCTCTATTTCGGCCAATTTAATATCAATTTCTTCTGACTGTATTTTTTGTTCCGCGTTTTTCAAATATTCTGGGTTTTTCAATATTTTTTTTACGAGTGCATGATTTATCTCGAAGAACGAGTCTATTGTATTTATTTTATGGTATAATTTTTCTGTAATATTTTCTAATGTAAAAATGCTAGATTTACTGGTAAAATTGTTTAATTTTTCGGTTAATTTAGATAAATAACTGATATATGATATATCAATTTTTGGTAAATGAATAATTTTTAACAAATACGTTTGGTATAAATGAATATAACTTTTTAGTATATCTAATTTAGCCTTGAATTCGTTAGAAACCGTTTCATTTAGTTTTTTTACTTCATGATTGATATCGAATACTGTTTTTTTATATACATAGGTGGTTGCGTCTCTCGATGTTAATTGTAAAAACATTTTTTCGTCGTCGGAAATTTGTCCTACAAATTCAACATAGAAATAATATGATTTTTGCGAATGAAAATAGGTTAAATCTACATTTTTGGTAAAATACAAAACATTTAAAAATACATTGGTGATTGTGTCTAAACCGCGTATTATGATAAATTTTAGCAATTTGTGGTTTTTTAATTTCATATGTTCCATAATAAATTTGGAATATTCGATAATTAAATCTGAATATTTTTGAATAGCTTCGTCTATATCAAATTCAGATTCGTTTTTATAATTTTCGGCATTTTGCAAAGAATAATTGTTGTCCTTGGCCACAATTCTTACACTTTTCATTGTTATAATAATATTTTATTTTTATTTTTACTTTTGTGTTTTTTTGTGTTTTTTTGTGTTTTTTTGTGTTTTTTTGTGTTTTTTTGTGTTTTTTTGTGTTTTTTTGTGTTT